>Ga0114129_10002306_pt1 | contig 26461 bp, 14 predicted proteins | sample RhiMetdeltSRZDD1_FD_80071 | JGI IMG/M metagenome (GOLD analysis project Ga0114129, IMG submission 80071) | Populus rhizosphere microbial communities from Tennessee, USA - Rhizosphere MetaG P. deltoides SRZDD1 (version 2) (version 2) | ecosystem: Host-associated > Plants > Roots > Rhizosphere >...
CCCATCTCGATCTTCATCATCTCGGACGGGCCGAGCGAGGCGGCCTTGTCGAAGGCCGCGAGCGCGGCGTCGGTCTGGCCTTCGGTGAGCTCGAAGAAGCCCAGGTTCTCGAGCCCGACGCTGCTGTCGGGGTGGGCGGTCACATAGGAGGTGAGCGCTTCGCGGGCCTTGTCGGCCTGGCCGGTCTCGAGATAGGTCGCGGCGAGCGACATGTAGCTGCCGGGGAAGGACATCCCGCGGCGGCGCAGCTCCTCGAGGTGGACGAGCGCCTCCGGGTAGCGGCGCAGCTCGATCAAGGTCTGCGCGAGGTTGTTGCGCGCGGCGGTGTGGTCGGGCGCGGCGTCGACGGCCTTCAGGTAGGCCGCGACCGCCTTCTCGGCGGAGGCCGGGTCGAGCGAGTAGTGCCGGCCTTCAATGTAGTAGCGCTCGCCCGGGGGCAGCGACTCTGCCCGCTCGATCGCCTGCTTCGAGTACTCGCGGGCTTTCTCGACGTCGCCCAGATTTGCGGAGACGACCGACAGCTTGGCGAGCGCCATCGCAAAACCCGGGTCGGCCGCGACCGCTTTCTCGAAGTACGCTTTCGCCTGGCGCTCCTGCATCCGCTCGTGAAGCCGGCTGCCCTCGGCGTAGGCCTTGTAGGCCTCGACCGACCCGGTCGTGACCTCTTGAAGCTTCTTCTCCTTCTTGTCCTTGTCTGCGAACCTCACGCGCGAGGAGCTCTCGAGCCTGCTCCGGATCCGGGCCGTGAGGTCGTCGACGAGCACGAACAACCCCTGATCGGGGTCGCCCTCGACGCGCTCGGAGGCGATCACCTCGCCGCTCAGCGGGTCCTGCAGGCTCGCGTGGATCCTTATCCGCGTTCCCGCGCGCACGAAGCTGCCGACGAGCGCGGTCGTGGTCTGCGCCTGCTGCGCTACGCTCGCGACCACCTGGCCGGAGAGCGAGCGGTCGTCGCGGTGGCCGGTCTCGTCGAGGATCTGGTAGAGCCGCTGGGTGGAGAGGACGCGCAGGTCGGGCGACTGCGACAGGTTGGTCACCAGCATGTCGGTGAGGCCTGTGCGCAGCCAGTCGAGCCCGGGATCGCCCGTGACGTTGTCGAAGTAGAGCACGGCCAGCGAGGCGCGTCCGTCGGCGGCCGCGGCAGGGGTGCGTCCCCTGAAGAAGAGCGCGGCCATCGCCACGAGCACGACGAGCGCTCCAAGCGTCGCAACCGGAAGCGCCCAGCGCCGCCGCCCGGCGACCGCCGCCACCAGCCGCCTGCGGCCAGACGACGAGCCGAGCATCACCTCGCCGGTGTCGACGTCGCGCTTCAAGTCCTCGAGGTCGCGGCGCAGGTCGGTCGTCGACTGATAGCGGTCCTCGGGCCGCTTCGCGAGCGCGCGCTGGATCATGCGCGCGAGCGGCCTGGGGATGTCGTCGCGCAGCTCGCTGACGGGGCGCGGCTCGTCCTTGAGGATCGAGGAGAGCACCGACATGTTGGTGTTGCCGCGGAACGGCCGCTCGCCGGTCGCCATCTCGTAGAGCAGGATCCCGAGCGTGAAGATGTCGGAGCGGTGGTCGAGCGGCAAGCCTTGCGCCTGCTCGGGCGACATGTAGGCCACCGTCCCCACGATCCGCCCGTCCTGGGTGACGGACTGCGTCTCCTTGGTGGTGCGGTCGCTCTCGTCCGCCTCGTAGCGTAGCTTGGCGAGGCCGAAGTCGAGCACCTTGAGCCGCCCGTCCGGAGTCAGCATGACGTTCTCGGGCTTCAAGTCGCGGTGCAGGATCCCCTGCCGGTGGGCCGCGCTCACGGCGTCGGTGAGCGCGATCGCGAGCGACAGGAAGCGCTCCATCGCGAAGCCGCGCGAGGGGATCTGCTTGCTGAGCGTCTCGCCCTCGACGAGCTCCATGGTCAGGAAGCGCAGACCCTCCGCTTCCTCGATCGAGTGGAGCATCACGATGCCGGGGTGGCTGAGCGAGGCCACGGTCTTTGCCTCGTGCTCGAAGCGCCTGATCTTCTCCGGGTGCGACGCCATCTCCGGAGGCAGGATCTTGAGGGCCACGCGCCGGTTGAGGCGTGGATCGAGCGCCAGGTACACCTGGCCCATGCCTCCCGAGCCGAGCGACTCGAGGATCTGGTACGCGCCGACAGAGCGGCCGACCAGGCCGCGATCCGGCGGCGCCTGACCCATGACGGGCATTATGACGCCGCAGACTCGGCGTCGGATCCTGTCGTGACAATTGTTGACATGAAACGGCTCGGATTGTTCAGCTGGTTGATCCGCTCACTGAGTTCCTGATAGTCGTGGGCCATCGTCTTCCGCGGCGGTCCCGTTTCCCGTAACGGGTCCTCTTGGCTGGACCGGCGACCCGTCACGGGAGCCCCTCGGGATCCGCCGCTACCCGTGGTTTTCTGCCGTGGCTCTTCTGCTGGCATTTCAATTTTGCCCATCGCGTTCCGTAGCCAGGCACGATCGCTTTTGACTCTTGACGTGTGGGAACGCTACGACACACAATCCGGGCACACGAAAAGCAGAGGTGGTGCCCATGGCCCGCAGACCCCCGCCCCCCGACGAGGGGCGAGAGCAAACCTCCTTCTCGCGCCGCAGCTTCCTGAAGTCGGCCGGCGTCTCGGCCGCCGCGACCACGATCGTGGGCGCCGGGGAGCGCGCGGAGGCAGCACCGGCCGTCCTCGGCCCGAACGCCGTCACGCTGAACCTTAGGGTGAACGGTGCAGTGAGACCCGTTACCGTCGAGCCGCGCGTGACCTTGCTCGACGCACTGCGCAACGAGCTCGACCTGACCGGCGCCAAGCCCGTCTGCGAGCGCGGCGGCTGCGGCGCCTGCACGGTGCTGCTGGATGGCGCGCCGATCGCGTCCTGCCTGCTGCTCGCGGCCGACGCCGAGGGCCACGAGGTCACGACCGTCGAGGGAATCGGCACTCCGGAGAAGATGAGCCCGCTGCAGGCGGCCTTCGTCGAGAAGGACGCGCTGCAATGCGGCTTCTGCACGCCGGGCTTCGTGGTGGCGGGTACGGCGCTGCTCGCGAAGACCCCCCGGCCGACTCTCGACCAGATCAAGGCCGGGTTGGCCGGCAACATCTGCCGCTGCGGAACCTACGGCCGCATCTTCGAGGCCGTGCAGGCTGCGGCGGCAACGAGGCCGTCTCAAGCGCCGTCTCAAACGCCGTCTCAAAGGAGATAGGCGATGCCGCAGGAACAGAAGCCCGCCGAGCCCACCTCGACCTTCCAGGCGAAGGCGGGCCTACCGGCCTCGCCGCAACCGCTCGAGGTCCACCCGGCGACCACGGACATCAAGCCCTGGGACCTCGACAACGTCGCCGGGTTCGAGCACGTGGGCAAGCCGAGGCCAAGGATCGAGGGCCCGCTCAAGGTCACCGGGAAGGCGAAGTACACCTTCGACATCAAGCTGCCCGGCATGCTCTACGGCCGCATGATCGGCGCCGCCGTGCCCGCCGCGGAGATCCTGTCGATCGACACGTCGCAGGCCGAGGCGCTCGCGGGCGTGAAGGCGGTCTGGACCACCGACTCGCGCGTGGTGCGCTTCGCCGGACAGGACGTGGCCGCGGTCGCGGCCGTGTCGCCCGACGTCGCGCGCGACGCGGCGCGCCTCGTGAAGGTGAGCTACAAGGAGCGGCCCTTCACGCACGAGCTGCGCGAGGCGATGAAGCCGGACGCGCCGCGCGTGTTCAACCTCGACCGCATGCCGTCCGGCCGCGACCTGGGCCGAAACGGCAACCTCGCCGGTCCGCGCCCGAGCCGATCGAATCGCGGCGACGTCGAGAAGGGCTTCGCCGAGGCCGAGGTGGTTCACGAGGGGACTTATTACTGCCCCGTGCACACCCACTCGCCGCTCGAGACGCATGGAGTAGTGGCGTCCTGGGAAGGCGAGCAGCTCACGATCTACGCTTCGACCCAGGCCCTCTTCGCGGTCCGCGAGGGTGTGTCCGAGGCGCTCGGCATCGACCGCAAGAACGTGCGCGTGATCTGTGACCACATGGGCGGCGGCTTCGGCAGCAAGCTCGGACCCTCTGCGACCGGCAGCGCCTTCTCGGTGGTGGCGTGCCGGCTCGCCAAGCAGGCCGGGGCTCCCGTCAAGCTGATGCTCGACCGACACCAGGAGCACCTGTGCACCGGCAACGCGCCGAGCGCTCTCATGAAGGTGAAGCTCGGCGCCAAGAAGGACGGCACGCTCACCGCCGCGCTTTACCAGTCCTGGGGCTCGGCCGGCGTCGCCGGCGGCGCCGGGACTTCGGGGCCGGCCGGTGCGCTGCACGGCAAGAACCCGAACTTCAAGGCGGAGGAGTGGGACGTCTTCACTAACGCAGGCCCGTCGGCGCCGCTACGCGCGCCCGGCCACTCGCAGGGTGCCTTCGGGCTCGAGTCCGCGATCGACGAGCTTGCGGAAAAGCTCGGGATCGACCCGCTCGAGCTTCGGAAGAAGAACGAAGCGAGCCCCGTCCGGATGGCCCAGTACGACGTGGGTGCCAAGGCGATCGGCTGGGAGCGCCGCAACAGGAAGGCCGGCGACATGGCGACGGGACGCCTGGGCGCTGCGCTCGGGCCGCGCAAGCGCGGGCTCGGGATGGCGAACGGCAATTGGTACGTGTTCGCTTCCGAGAACTCGAACGCCCAGGTGCGGGTGCACCGCGATGGCTCGGTCGAACTGATCACCGGCTGCCAGGACATCGGCACCGGCTACCGGACGGCGATGATGGTGGTCGCGGCCGAGGAGCTCGGGATCGAGCCGGGTGACGTGGCGCTGCGCCTCGGCGACACCCAGTTCCCCGAGGGCCCGGGCTCCGGCGGCAGCGTGACGACGAACTCGATGGCGCCGGTAGTCCGCCTGGCGGCGAACCAGGCGCGCGGCAAGCTCTTCGAGCTGGCGGCACCGCTCCTGGGAGCGAAGCCCGAAGAGCTCGACGCGGCGCACGGGAAGATCTTCCTCGCGAGCGACAAGACGAAGGTCGTCGGCTTCAAGCAGGCGGCCGCGAAGATGAGCGGCGAGTCGATCGAGGTCCTGGTGAAGCGCCCCAAGCAGTACGAGACGTTCCGCGGCGACATCGCTGGCACGCAGTTCGCCGAGGTCGAGGTGGACGTCGAGACGGGAGTCGTGCGCGTGGTGAAGATGGTCTCGGTCAACGACTGCGGGCTGCCGGTGAACCCGCTCACCACGCAGAGCCAGGTGCTCGGCGCGATGATCCAGGGCGCCTCCTGGGCGCTCTTCGAGAACCGCGTGCTCGACCGCAACGTCGGCACGATGGTGAATCCGAACTTGGAGATGTACAAGATCCTGGCGCCTGCCGACATGTTCGAGGCCGAGTCGATCCTGACGCCGGTCGCCAACATGGGCAACAACACCTCGACCGCGGGCATCGGCGAGCCGCCGATCGTGCCCACCTTGGCCGCGGTCGCGAACGCCGTCTTCAACGCGACCTCTGCCCGCGTCCGCGAGCTGCCAATGACACCGGACCGGGTGCTGCAGGCGCTGTCCGAAGCTCGGAGGGCCTGAGCCATGAACCGCTTCGAGCTCGTCCGCGCTCAGAGCACCACGCAGGCCCGCGAGCTTGTGGCCGAGAAGCCGGGCAGCGTGCTGAAAGCCGGCGGCATCGACCTCCTCGACCACCTGAAGGAGCACCTGGTCGAGCCGCCGCGCCTGGTCGACCTGAAGACGATCCCGGGCCTGTCGCAGATCAGCGTGGACAAAGACGGCACGCTGAAGCTCGGCGCGCTCGCGACGCTCGCGCAGGTCGCCGCGCACGCGGCAGTGCGCGCGAGCCACCCGGCGCTGGCCCGGGCCTGCGGCGAAGCCGCGTCGCCCCAGATCCGCAACGTGGCCACGATCGGCGGCAACGTGCTGCAGCGGCCCCGCTGCTGGTACTACCGGCTCGAGTCCTACAAGTGCTTCAAGAAGGGCGGCGACGTCTGCTTCGCCGTCGCGGGCGAGAACCGCTACCACGTGCTCTTCGGCGGCGGACCGGTCTTCGCGGCGCACCCGTCGAACGCCGCCGTGCCGCTCGTCGCCTACGGCGCCTCGTTCGTGCTCGACGGGCCCAAGGGCGGGCGAGTGGTCGCCGCTGCCGACTTCTTCCAGCTGCCGGCCCAGGACCCGACGCGCGAGAACGTGCTGGAGCCGGGCGAGCTGCTCAAGGAGATCAGCGTGCCCTCGGCAGCGGGTTGGAAGTCGGCCTACTTCGAGGTGCGCGAGCGCGCGGCGTTCGACTGGCCGCTCGTCTCGGCGGCGATCGCGCTCAAGGTCTCGGCCGGTGTGGTGCGGGAGGCGCGCGTCGTGCTCGGGCAGGTGGCGACGATCCCCTGGCGTTCGGCGGCCGCGGAGAAGGCCCTGGTCGGCAAGGCCGTGGGCGCAGCTTCGGCCGAGGCGGCGGGCAAGGCCGCCGTGGAGGGAGCGCAGCCGATGAGCGACAACGGCTACAAGGTCGATCTGGTGGCGACGCTGGTGCGCCGCACGGTCGAAAGCCTCGCGTGAGGACCGCCATGGATCAGAACCAGACGGACTCCAACCCGACGACGCTCGAGACGCCGGTGTGTCGCAGGCTGCGCACCAAGATGTACTACGTGCTCGGTCGCGAGCACGTCAACCTGCGCGAGTCGTCGCCGACCGCCCAGTACTGGTGCTCGCAAACGGCCACCGTGATGGGGCCGGACGACGAGCCGTGCAGCCCGGAGTCGTGCCAGCCCGACCGCGCCTGCTTCCAGCCGGAGTAGGGCCGAGCCTTCGGGCGCTACTGGACCTGCACCGAAGCCTGCGAGGTCGCGGAAGCGCTCGTCGCGGGATTGCGGAAGGCGACCCGCAAGGAGTACCGGCCGGCGGAAACGCCTTTGGGAACGAGCCGCAACACGTAGCGCTGCATGCCGTCGGCGTCGGCCACCACGCGGGGCGCCCCCTCGAGCGTCAGGCGGTGGGCGTTACCCGCGGCATCGAGAAGCGCGGCCTCGACCTCCAGGCCCGCCGTCGTGCCGTACTGCGGCGCCCCACTCCAGACGATGATGCAGATGTCTCGAGCGCCGCCGTTTTGCAAGGTGGGCAGCGGCTCCGCGGTGAACGGCGCGTCCTCGAGCCGGAAGGGAATCTCGAGACTCGGCAACGCCCGCGAGGCCGAGGGGAGCACGAGACGAGTACGCGGGTCGTCCATGGCAAGCGGCGGCGAGAGCACGAGCTGACCCGCGCCGAAGGCCGGCATGTCGAGCGAGAACTGCAGCGACCCCGAGCGCCCCGAAGCCGTCTCCCGCACCAGGAAGCGCAGGTCCACCGGACCCGGTGGCACCGCGAAGGCGGTGAGCAGCTGCAGCCCCTTGGCCTCGAGGGCGGGCTTGACGTCGGCGAGAACCAGGGCTGGGCTCAAGCCGACCGCGTCGTGGATGCGGCCCTCCCCACCGAGGGCGTAGCCGTAGATCTCGAGCGCGAGCTGCTTCGATGACCCGTCGCCGATGAGCGCGCGCCCGTCTATCTCGAGGATCACCGGCAGCGAAACACGGGCCTTGGCGCTGCGATACGGAACCGCGACGGCCCGCAGCGCGATTGGACCGCCGGAGAGCCCCTTCGCGATCGCTTCGGCGGCCTGGAGCTGCCGCACCGCCGGATCGACCTCCCGCTTCGGGCCCGACGGCATGTAGCCGCGGCGGTGAGAGACTTCGAGCCCCGGGCGCAGCACGCGGACCTTGAGCCTGCGCAGGCGGTCCCGCTTCGAGCCGGGGTCGACGGGCTCGAAGGCGAGCACATAGTAGTGGCGGCTCGCGTCGAGGACCTCGGCGAGACCGGCTCCGAGGTTGTTGGCATCCTTGATGAACCGGCCGCCGGAGTTTGCCGCAAACAGCGCGAGCGTGTCGCGCCCCTGGCCGGGGCGCCAGCCGGGGACAGCCTCGTCCACCTGGCCGCCGGCGGCGAGCCCGGTGACGTCCACGCTATGGATTACCGTGTCGCCCGCGGCCAGCGCCTGGAAGAGCTCCTCGAGCTTCTGGCGCGCGCTCGAATCGCCGAAGTAGCGTTCGGACTGGACGTCCCAGAGCCGTCCCTGCACCGACGCCTGGGACGCTTCGGCCGCTTCCTGTCCCTGCGCGCCACCGAGAACGGTGGAGTCGAAGCCGGCGGAAAGCAGGATCACCTGCTTGCGGCCTTGCACGGACTCCAGCATCCGTGCGAGCTGGCCGAGCCCGCCCAGGAAGGCGTCCGTCCGCTGGCGGTAGAGGGCCTGCTCGCTTCGGTTCAGCTGCTGGGTCTGCGTCCGCAGATGATCGAGCATCTCCGCCCTTCGGGGGTTTTCCGGGAGCTGTGAGCCGATTCCCGGACCCTCGAGCGGAGCGCCGAGCTCGTAAGCCATCTGCAGCGGGTCACGTAGCCGCTGCGTCTCGAGCAGCCCCAGCGACTCGATGGCGCGCGCGAGCTGTTCGCGGTCGGAGCTGAAGCCCACCAGGATCCGGACCCCGTTTTGACCGTACGTCGCGGCCGCCGCCAGGTCGGAAGGCGCCAGCGACTCGCGCACGAAAGCGATCGCGGCGTCCCGCGCGCGCATGATGCCAGTCGGGCTCGAGAAGGAGAGGTCGAAAAGCAGCAGGAACTGCCGCCGCGCCGCCGCCTGCATCAGCGCGCCGGCAGCGGCGGTCGGCACGGGGTTCGCAACGTCGACCTCCTGGACGGCGACGACCCGGGCCTTCTTTCCCTGGTCCTCGATCTCGAAATCGGTCGCGGTGAGGCCCACCACCGCCTGGCCAGCCTTGTCGGTCACGAAAGCCGGCACCGCCACCAGCGTGACGCCGGTGCCAAAGACCGGGGCCTCCTGCGCCTGCGCGGGCGGGGGTACGAGCGGCAACAGGAAGGCGAGGACCAGCGAGGTCCCCGGAGAAGCGAGAATCGATTGCATAGCTACACCCCGGGCGAGCGGCCGTCAGTATACGGGATCCTCTCCAGCGTGGGTCGAGCGCGACCGGGCCGCCACGCCGGGCGTGCTTCAGGAGCGAGGGCGAACGCGGATCAGGGAGTAGGACTGGAGCAGCGTGCCAGCCTCGCCCACGCCGATGCGCAGCGTGTAGTCGCCCTTGGGCAGCCTCCCCGGCGTGTAGCCGAGCACGTAGGTGCGCCGGCCGCTCTCCGCATCGCTCTGCACGGAGGCGATTTCGATCGGACCCGCCGGGACGCGGACACCCTCGCCGTTCGTCAGCGAAGACCAGAGCTGGACGTCGGCCGCGGGGTCGCCGCGCTGCCGGGGTTCCCAGGCGAGCAGCACCAGAGTCTCGGCCGCCCCTCCTTCCACCGCGAAGTCGGCCCGTGGCAGGAACGGTTTTCCGCCGACTTCGAACGGGTACGGCCGCCGGTCCTCGCGTCCTTTCATCTCCATCGTGATCCAGTGGTCGTCTTCCTTCAGCACCGGCGGCAGCAGGAAGCCGACGCGCGGGTCGTAGGGAGGAACGACCACGTCGATGAACTGGACGCCGGAGGCGCCGCTCTCGCGCTCGTGCAGCATGAGACGCAGCGTGTACTTGCCGGCCGGCACGCTCAAGGTGCCGAAGAAGGACACGCCGCGGGCGTCCCCGGCGGGATCAGCCCGTGCCGGGTCGAACCGGGCGAGCTGGGCCACGTAGTCGCGGGCCGTGCCGTCCTCGGCGACCGCGTAGCCGTAGAGCTCCAGCGCGAGCGGCTGTCCGGCCTTCCAGCGGAGCGACTCGCGCGGCACCTGGATCACGACCCCGAGCGTCTGGCGCTCGCCGGGCTCCGGGAACGGCAGGCACAAGCTCGAGAAACGCAGGTCGGCGTCGCCCACCCCGGTCATCACGAGCTGAGCGGCCTCGAACTGGCGCTGAAGCGGCGTCTTCGCCGCCAGCGTGGCACGCTCGAAATAGCCGGGGCGATGAGAAAGCTTGTGCCCCTTGCGGGCGACCTTGACCTTGATCTTGTGGAACGTCCCCGGGCCCTTCGCCGCCCGTGGCTGGATTCCGAGCACATAGTAGCGGCTCGTCATCTCGAGCATCTCGGCGAGCACGGGACTCAGGTTGTTGGTGTCCCTGAAGAAGCGCCCGCCCGTTTCGGCAGCAAGCAGGTTGAGAGCTTCGCGCCCGCGGGTGTCGCGCGTGCCGTCCTGGAGCGGCGTGAGTCGCGAGAGTGAGGCGTCGGAGCCGAAGCCGGTGACGTCTACGCTGTGCACGACCGCGTCCGCCCGCGCCAGCGACTGCGTGGCCTCCGTGATCCGCTCGCGGATCCGCGCGTCGCCGAAGCGGGCCTGCCCGTCCACCTCCCACAGCCGTCCCTGCTCGAGCGACAGGTTGGTCGTCTCCTGCTCGTAGCCCTGCTCGCCCACCAGGAAGCGGGAGTCGAAGCCGGCGGAGAAGTAGACGACCTGCTTGCGGCCCTCGACGTTGCGCAGGCCGCGCGCCAGGTCCTCGAAGCCGGCGAGCAGCATCTGCACGTGGCTGCGGTACTGCTCGGCCTCGGCGGCGCGCATTTGCCGCACGATCACGGCCTGCACGTTGTCGAGCAGCGCCTGCGCGTCCTCTCCGCCACCGGGACGAGCCGTGAGGTCGGTTGAGAGCAGGCTGACGGCGAGGCCGAGCGGGTCGCTGATGAGGCTGAGCTGAGGCACGCCGAGCGTGTCGATCGCATGCGCGAGGAGGGCCCGGTCCTCGGTGAAGTTGGCGACCACGCGCACACCCTGGCTCACATCGAAGGTCGCGACGGCCGCGAGGTCGGAGGTCGCGAGCCGGGTCCGCACGAACTCGCCCGCCGCCCGCCGAGCGCGGCCGAGCCCGGCCAGATCGGTGAAGGACTTGTCGAACAGGAGCAGAAAGCGCCGCCTTGCGGCCGAAGCCTGCCGCAGCTCGTCCTGCTCGTCGTCGTCGGTGGTGTCGACGTAACGGAAGGACACCACCTCCGCTCGCTGGCCGTCTTCCAGCACATCGAAGTCCGCCGGGCCGAGGCCGCGCACGGCCTTGCCCGCCCCGTCGACGACGAAGACCGGAAGCAGGACCAGGGAAACCTCGGTCCCGAACACCGGGGCCTCGGCACGCCTGTCGGCGAGGAGGGTGGGAGGCGGCAGCGCGAGCAGAGCCGACACGACCAGCAGGAAGGCAGCACGGACCAACAACATCGTCGAGCCTCGAACGAATGATCAGAGCATGTGGGGCGACCGGCTGTAAAGCGGTGATTTGAGCGAGGCGCAGTGATCCAATCTCCTGAAGACGATTCAATTGACTGAATCGGCCCGTCGATCCTGCGTCTCGGTCCAAAATCGTAATTTGTTTAAAAAGAACGACTTATCTCAACGAGCCGGAGCTTGTACCGATGGCATCGGCATTGCTGAGGTTGAGCTAGTTCACTGCTCCTCAACTTGCTGCGCAACTTCTAGGAATTCGGAGTTCTCTCTCGCCAATTGGAGGTCAAGTGCATATGACCAAGCGTCTAAGCCTGCTGCTAGCAATCCTGCTGGCGGCGGCACCCATCGCCTTCGCGCAAAGCGCGGGCGGCAACGTCTATGGAACCGTTACCGACCCGTCCGGCGCGGTGCTGCCCGGCGTGAGCGTCACGATCGTTGGCGAAGCCGGCACGCGGTCCTCGGTGACCGGCGCCGACGGGGCGTTCCGGTTCCTGAACCTGCCCTCGGGCAACCACACCCTGACCCTCAGCATGTCGGGATTCGCCAAAGCAGTCCGCAACTTGCACATGACGGCGGGCGAGAACGTCGACGTCAGCTTCGCGCTGAAGGTCTCCGGCGTCGAGGAGACCATCGAAGTCATGGGGGAGACCCCGCTCGTCGACGCCAAGAAGCGCGGCACCTCCACCACCATGACCACCGAAGAGCTGCAGAACGTCCCGAGCGCCCGCGACCCGTGGGGCGTGCTCGCCCGCATCCCGGGCGTCCTCGTCGACCGCGTCAACATCGCGGGGAACGAAAACGGCCAGCAGGCCTCGGTCGCCGGCAAGGGCACCGATTCCACGGACAAGACCTGGAACATGGACGGCATCAACATCACCGACATGTCCGCGACCGGCGCCTCGCCGACGTACTACGACTTCGACGCCTTCCAGGAGATCACGGTCTCGACCGGCGGCACCGACGTGACTCAGGCGGGCGCCGGGATCGGCGTCAACTTCGTGACGAAGCGCGGCACCAACAAGTTCCACGGCGGTGGCCGCTTCCTGCTCGCCGACAAGGACATGTCTTTTGGCAACGTGCCCAGCGAGATGGAGAACGACTCGCGCCTGCAGGGCAACGACAAGGGCGACCACATCAAATCGATCAAGGACTACGGCTTCGACATCGGCGGCCCGATCCTCAAGGACAAGCTCTGGTTCTACTTCACCTGGGGCAAGCAGGACATCAAGCTGATCCGCCTGATCCAGACCCCGGACAACACCATCCTCGACTCCTTCAACGCCAAGCTGAACTGGCAGGCCGGGAGCGAAACGATGGTGACGGCGTTCTGGTTCAACGGCAGCAAGGAGAAGTTCGGGCGCGGCGCGGGCTTCGCGCTGAACGCCGCCGACAGCTTCAACTGGAACCAGGCCAACGCCTACGAGGACAAGGTGGGCGGCCCCAACCGACCGGGCGGCCTCTTCAAGCTCCAGATCGACCACACCTTCTCCACGAACTTCTTCACCTCGGTGCGGGGCGCTTACTACAACACCGGCTTCACGCTCACGCCGCGCGGCGGGCTCGATCAGAGCTTCACGCTCGACTACTCGGCGGGCGATGCGCTCGGCTCCTACTATGACTACACGGCGGTGCGCCCGCAGTGGCACTTCAACCTCGACAACAACTACTTCTTCCAGGGCCTCGGTGGGACGAACGAGCTGAAGTTCGGCTTCGCCTACCGCGACTACTCGACCACCTCGATCACCCACTACACCGGCAACCAGCTCGTCGGGGTCATCAACTCGCCGACCGACGCGCTCGCCTGGGTCGCTCGCGACGGCGTCGTGAAGTACGCCGGCAAGTACCTGAGCGCCTACCTGGGCGACACGGTCACGAAAGACCGCCTGACGCTCAATGCCGGGCTGCGCTGGGATCTCCAGCAGGCGAATAACCTCCCGAGCGAAGCCCCTGCCAACGCTTCGTTCGCGAACGTCGTGCCGGCGCTCTCGTATGCAGGCAGCGACGGCAACCTGATCGACTGGAACTCGCTGTCGCCGCGGTTGGGCATGAGCTACGCCCTCGACCAGTCGCGCCGGACCGTACTGCGAGCCTCGTACGCCTACTATGCCGACTCGCTCTCGTTCGGCGATGCTTCGGACGAGAACCCGTCGCAGTACGGGTACCTCGCGTACGGCTGGAGCGACCTCAACGGCGACCGTATCGTCCAGCCCGCCGAGGTGAACCTCAGCGACTACCTGTACAACGTCAACATCGACCCCGACAACCCGGGCGCCGTCGGCGAGACCGTCAACAAGATCGACCGCAACTACAAGCCCCGCCGCGACCACGAGGTCGTGATCGGCCTCGATCGCGAGCTGGGCGCGAACCTGGCCGTCGGCGCGGCCTACACGTGGAGAAGGGGCAGCAACTGGTACTACCAGCCGCGGCGCGCCGGCGCATGCGTGGGCGAGCCGACGGTCGGCGCGTGTGCGATCATGCAGCCGAGCGACTACATCGCGAACGCTCCCACCACATCCAACGGCTATACCGCCTTCACCTACTCTCCGATCCCCGAGCTCGTGGACGCGGGGGGCGGCGGGCGGATCCGGACCAACGCGCCCGGATACACCACGACCTTCAACGGCCTCGAGTTCACCTTCGTCAAGCGCCTGTCCAACAAGTGGATGGCCCGCGCGGGCTTCTCCTGGAACAACTGGAAGGAGAACTGGGACGGCACGCCGTACTCGCTGGGTCTGGACGATGGCAACCCGACCCCGACCGAAACCGATCAGCTGGTCAACGGCGGCCCGGTCAGTTTCCTGTCGGGCGGCTCGGGCAAGGCCAGCTTCTACACGAACGTGCCGTGGCAGTTCACTGCCAACGCGCTCTATCAGTTCCCCTGGGGCATCGACGTCTCGGGTAACGTGTTCGGACGCAAGGGCGGGGCTTACCCCGTCACCGTGCGTCTGGCGGGCGGCCGTGACGGGACCAACCAGGCCCTGGCCACCGAGGCGGTCGACAGCCTGCGCTACGGCGACCTCTGGAACATCGACCTGCGACTCGCCAAGACCGTCAAGTTCGGCAAGGACGCCGGTGTCACGCTGAGCGCCGAGTGGTTCAACGTGCTCAACAACGACATCGTGCTCTCCCGCTGGCGGCAGGCCAACTCTCCCAACTTCACCAACGCGCAGCAGGGAGCCGACATCTCGGGCGGCCGTGGCCGCATCGAGGAGATCATCTCGCCGAGCATCTTCCGTTTCGGAGTGCGCCTCTTCTTCTAGTCCGAGGCAGCTTCGCGCGCGAGGCCCCGGGGGGCACGAGCCCTCCGGGGCCTTTTCTCTTTCTGGCGGTGCGCGCGCAGGTTCGTGTGACGGGCGCCTGCAACGTGCGGCGCCACTGCCCGGAGTCCGCCGGGGTTTGCCCTTGGGCTATGCTCGTCGCAACCGCGATGCTCATTTCACTCTGCCTCGCCGCCGCGCTTGCTGCCGCGAGCGGCCCGCCGAACGTGCTCTTCGTGACGATCGACACGCTGCGGGGAGACCGGGTCGGTGCGTACGGTTACGCGGCGGCCGCGACGCCGGCGCTCGACCGCCTGGCACGGGAAGGAGTCCTCGTCGAGGATGCGGTCGTCCAGGTGCCGCAGACGCGGCCGTCGCACGCGTCGCTCTTCACGGGCCGCCAGCCGTACGAGCACGGCATCCGCGACAACTTCTCGCCTCCGCTCGAGGCTCGCCTGCCGACGCTTGCCGCGGTGCTCGCGAGGCAGGGTTACGCCACGGGCGGCTTCATCGGCGCATACCCGGTCTCGCGGGACTCCGGGCTGGATCGAGGGTTCTCGGTCTACGACGACCCCTTCTCCGGGAAGGGCCCGGGGCGCCAGGAGGCGCGCAGCGAGCGGCGCGCGGCCGAGGTGGTCGACGCGGCGCTGCGCTGGCTCGCCGAGCCGCACGGCGGGCCGTTCTTCGCATGGGTGCACCTGTTCGACCCGCACGCCCCCTACGAGCCGCCCCCGCCCTACCGGGAGCGGTTCGCCTCCCGCCTGTACGACGGCGAGATCGCTTACGCGGACGCGCAGCTCGCGCGGCTCCTGGAGTGGCTCGACCGCTCGCAGCTCCGCGACTCCACTCTCGTGCTGGTGACCTCGGACCACGGCGAAGGACTCGGCGACCACGGCGAAGAGGAGCACCTCTTCTTCGTCTACGACTCGACTCTGCGCGTGCCCCTGGTCCTTCGCTGGCCGGGCCAGATCCGCGCGGGCTCGCGCGTCGCCGGCCAGTGCCGCAGCGTGGATCTCCTGCCGACCTTGCTCGATCTGCTGGGCGTTCCCAAGGTCGCGACGAGCGGGGCCTCGCGCGCCGTACAGATCCGCACCGGAGGTCGAATCCCGGACAACGAGTCCTACGCCGAGAGCCTGTACGCGCAGCTGCACTACGGCTATGCGCCGCTGCGCGCGTTACGGGCCGAGGGCTGGAAGTACATCGAGGCCCCACGCGCCGAGCTTTTCCAGCTCCGCACCGACCCACAGGAGAGCCGCAACCGACTCGACGACCGTAGCCAGGTCGCCGCAGCGATGAGTGCGCGCCTGCATCAGTACGCCACAGACAAGCCTGTCGCCGCTCAAGCGGCGGCGGACCCGGCGGCGAGCGAGAAGCTGGCGGCGCTCGGCTACGTCGGCGGCGGCTTCTTCATCGGCACGCCGTCCGGTCTCGACCCGAAGGACAAGATCCGCGAGTTCCAAGAGGAAACCCGCCAGGTCAGACGCGCCGTTCGGCTGTTCCGTGACGGCGACTACGCGGCTGTGGTCCGCCTGCTGCGGCCGATGACGCGGCCGCGCACGAGAACACGTGGTCAGCAGGTGGAGACGCGTTCCTTCAACGTGTCTTTCTACCTGGGCCGCGCGCTCCTGGAGCTGCGGCACTTCAGCGAGGCCGTGACGCCGCTCGCCGAGGCTGTCAGGCTCAGCCCGAAGATGGCCGTTGGCTATCTGCAGCTTGCGAGCGCGCAGCACGGCGCTGGCCTCAAGCCCGAGGCCCTGAAGACCGTCGAGCAGGGGCTGGTCGTGGCGCCGCGCAGCGCCGAGCTGCACCTGCTGCGCGGACGGCTGCTCCTGGATACCGGTCGCACGACCGAGGCGCGCGACGCTCTCGAGCACGCGCGTGAGCTCGACCCGCAGCACGCCCCCACACGGGTGGCGCTGGCCGATCTCTACCGCGGCCTCGGCCAGCTCCACTCGGCGCTCGCCGAGGCCGACGCCGCCTGTTCGAGCGCACCGGACTGGTCGGGGGCGCACGTCGCCCGCGGTCTCGTCCTGGGAGGGCTGGGCCGCGAGCCGGAGGCCGCGGAGGCCTTTCGCCGCGCGCTTCGCCTCGAGGCGGACCAGCCCGATGCGCTCTTCTTCCTCGCGGCCGTCGAGGCGCGCGCCGGCCGCGGCGCCTCAGCCGTGCCGCTCCTCGAGCGGCTGCTCGCCCGCGCACCCGACTACCCCGGCGCGCGCGAGCTGCTGAGCGTCCTCAAGCCCGACCGCTAGTCCGGTCGGACCGCGGAGCTGCCGGCAGCGCCGAAGCGCGTGTCGCGCGGGTAGCGCTTGCGGGCGCGCGCCGCCCATTCGCGCGCGGCATTGCGGTCGCCCAGAGCGGCGAGCGTGCGCACCACAGTCCAGTACTCGTCGGGCCCCGGGCTCGGATGCGCGTTGACGATCCCGGAGAGCGCGTCGCGCGCTTCTTCGTTTTTGCCCTGCGAGCGCAGCAGCAGCGCCAGGCCCACGCGCCCCTCCCGCGAGTGGGCGTCCTCGCCGATCTCCGCGCGGAACGCGCGCTCGGCTTCGGACTGGCGGCCGAGCCGGGCCAGGCAGTCGCCGATCCGGGCATGCAGGCCCGGCACCACGAGCCGCTTCTGCAGGGCCTTCGCCTCTTCAGCGGCGCGGAACGCGGCGAGCGCCTCCTCGTAGCGTCCCTGGCCGTGGGCGACGATGCCCCGGACGAAGTGGGCGAGCGCCCGCTGCGGGTCGGCCTCCACGCTCCGCCGCGCATACGCGTCCGCCTCGACAAGACGCCCCTCCGCGAGCGCCATCTGCGCGAGTATCTCGAAGGCCGGGCCCGGGTCCCGCCTCGAGGCCGCCGTCGCGTGCAGGACGGCCTTCGGCTGTCGGCCCGCGAACGCGTGGGCACGGGCGAGGGCCATGTGCGTCGTGGCCCGGTCGGGATCGCCGGCGAGCGCCCGCTCCAGGGCAGCGATCCCGTCCTTCTCCTTCCCGAGTCTCAGCAGCGCACCGCCCAGGTCTTCCCACGCATCGAGCATCTGTGGCTCCTCGGCCAGCACGCGGCGGAGGGCCAGGACCGCCTGCTGGTCCTCGCCGCGCAGGCGGAGGGCCGCGGCCTCGCGATAGTTTTCGTAGACCGCGATCTTGTCCTTCGGGTCCGCACGCCCGGCCTGCGCCCGAGAAGTGTCACGAGCCGGCGTGGCGCCCACGTAACCGAGCGCGCGCAGCGCCTCCTCGACCTCGCGGGGAACGGCTTCGGGGGCTCGAGGCTCGGTCGATCCGACGGCTCGCTGGAGCCAGGCGGTCATGCCCGCCACGGTCGCCTCCCGCTCCCCGGCCAGGTTGTGCGTCTCGCCGGGGTCGGCCTTCACGTCGTAGAGCTCCGGCCGCGGGGCCAGGATGAAACGGAAGCGCTCGTCGCTCACTGCGACGAGCTCACTCCAGCCGAAGTGGAAGCGCGGATAGAAGGTCTCCGCGTAGCCGGAGCGGGATATGGCCCCCCCACTATCGAGGGCGTCGCGGAGCGAATCGCCGTCCGTGCCCTTCCACTCGAGCCCGGCCAGGTCGAGAAGCGTCGCGGGCACGTCCACTAGACGCGCAAGCCCGGCGACGCGCGTGCCCCCGCGCGCGCCGCGGGGCAGCCGGATCAAGAGGGGGACGCGCACCGCTTCCCGGTAGAGCAAGAAGCCGTGCTCCTGCTCGCCGTGGTCCCCCAGGCCCTCGCCGTGGTCCGAGGTCACGGCGATGACTGCTCCATCGTAGATCCGCTTCTGACGCAACCCGTCCAGGAAGCGGCCCACCAGCTCGTCGGCGTAGGCGATCTCGCCGTCGTAGGGGTGGGCGAGCTGGCGGTGCGGCGCGGGAGGGTCGTACGGGGTGTGGGGCTCGTAGAGATGGAGGAAGGCGAAAAAGGGCGTCTGGCTGCGCTCCGCAATCCACGCGAGCAGCGACTCGACCGCCACGGCACCGTCGCGCTGCTGCGCGCCGAGCGCGCCGATCGCGGCATCGACCGTGAGCGCGTCGTCGTACCGGTCGAAACCACGGGCGATTCCCGTCGCGCCGCGCAGCACGAAAGCCGAGACCGCGGCGCCCGTCGGCCGGCCAGCCCGCCGGAGCCGGGTGGCCAAGGTCAGGACGTCGCTCCCCAAGGTGAAGCCTTGGTTGTCGCGCACGCCGTGGCGCGGCGGCCACAGGCCCGTCATGAGCGAGGCATGGGCGGGCAGCGTGAGCGGACAGGGACTGACGACGTCTTCGAACAAGACCGCCTCGCGGGCGAGCGCGTCGAGACGCGGCGTCCGGCCCTGCGCGTAGCCGTAGGCGGGCAGGTGATCGGCGCGCAGGGTGTCGATCGACACGAGCACGATCGGCGCTTTCGGGAAGGGGCCCGTGGCGCTGCGGCGACATCCCGTGGCGCTGACGAGCGCGACCGCGAGCGCGACCGCGAGGCCGGCGCGCGATCGCGCGCCGTTCACGAATGCCGACCCAGCCACGCCCGTACACGTTTCATATCCCGCGCTTCGAGGGCGAGCGGGGCTTCCTTCAAGTAGGCCGCGAGGTAGGGCTCGGCCTCGGCGGCGCGGCCCATGCGACGCAGCGTCGCGCCGAGGTTGAAGAGCGTCTGATAGTCCCGCGGATCCAGCTCTACCGCCCGCTTCCAGCGCTCGACGGCCTCGTCCGTGCGCCCCTCCGTCATCGCCATCACCCCGAGGCTGTTATGGGCCCGCGCGATGCCGGGATCGACGGCGAGCGCCGCTTCGAAGGCGCGTCGTGCCGGGTCACGGGCGCCCGCCATCAAGTGCACGGTGCCGACGTTGACGAGAGTGGAAGCGTTCGAAGGATCGACCCCTCGCGCGGTCTCGAACGTGCCGAGGGCCGCCTCGAAGCGGCCGAGGCGCGCGAGCGCCATCCCGCGGGCCGTGAGGATGTCGAGATCGGGCTGCGGGCCATTCGCGTAGGGGCTCGTCACCTTCACGGCCTCCGCGGGCTGTCCGGCTTCGGTCAGGTAGACGGAGTACAGCGAGACCGCCTCTGCGTCCAGCGGCCGCAGCTCGAACGAGCGTCGGGCCGCCGCGACCGCTCCCGGAAGGTCGCCGAGGCCCCGCTTGAGGTAGGCCAGGTGAAGGTAGCTGATTGGCATCTCCGGACGCTCCCGGATGTTCTCCTCGCAAAGCGCAATCGCCCCCAGCAAATCGCCCGACCGAAAGCGACCCAGGACCTCGCGGATCCGGGTGTCGATCCCAACCAGGTTCTTCGGGTCGTCGGCCTCGCCGTGGCGCTCTTTCATGTGGCTGGCGGCGGACGCCACGTAGCCCAGCGCGCGCAGGTGTTCGAGGGCCTCCGCCTCCTCGGTCACGCGGCTGATGCCTCGGTCGCGCGCGCGGAAGCCGGCGAGGCGACCCCGCAGGCGCTCGAGGTCGTTCGGGCGGCGGGCGACGAGGTTGCTGGCCTCGGCCGGGTCCCGACCGAGGTCGTAGAGTTCCGGCAGCGGCAGATCGACGTACTTGAGGCTACCGTCGATGACGCCGTGCAGCGGCGCCCAGCCCCGGTTCAGCGACGAGGAGAGCGCCTCGAAATAGGCGGGCGCGGGCGTTCGGCTCTGGCCGAACGCGAGCGGCCAAAGGCTGCGCCCGGAGAGGCCCTCGGGTGCCGGCAGGCCGAGCGCGTCGAGCAGGGTCGGCAGCAGGTCCACCTGGCCCACCGGTGTCGTCACAACCCGCGGGCGCAGCAAGCCCGGGGCGTGGAGGATGAGCGGCACGCGCAGGCTGGCCTCGTAGGCGAAGATCCCGTGGGTCATCTCGCCGTGCTCGCCGAGCGACTCCCCGTGATCGGAGGTCAGCACCACCAGCCAGCGATTCTTCTCGCGCCCGTCCAGAATCGGCCCGAGCAGCGGTGCGAGCGCGGCGTCCGCCGCCGACACCTCGCCGTGGTAGGGCTCCCCCGCGAAGCGCGCGCGCTGGGGCTCCGGGGGCTCGTAAGGGAAGTGCGGCTCGTAGAGATGCAGGAACACCAGGCGTGGGGCTTCGCCCTGGGCCTCGAGCCACTTCGAAGCGGCAGCCACCGTGAGCGGCGCGTGCCGCTCCGGCACCAGGAACTCGGCGCGCGCCTCGGCGCCACCCAGCAAGTCGTCGTAGACGTCGAAGCCGCGGTCGAGGCCGAAGCGCGAATCGAGCACGAACGCGCTCACGAAGGCCCCGGTGCGGTAGCCGCGCTCCCTGAGCAGCGTGGCGAGCGTCGGCACGTCCTTCGGAAAGCGGAAGCCCGTGTTGTCGCGCACGCCGTGTTCGAAGGGGAGCCTTCCGGAGAGCATGTTCGCGTGGGAGGGCAGTGTGACGACGTTGTGGGCGCGGACGGTCTCGAAGCGCACGCCCTCGGAGGCGAGCCGGTCGATCCAGGGCGTCTCCGCTCCCTGCCGGCCGTAAGCGCCGAGCGCGTCGGCGCGCAGCGTGTCGATCGAGACGAGCAGCACCGAGAGCCCGGCCTCGCGCCGGATCCCGGTTCGGGTGCGGCTCAGGACGATCCCAACCGCAGCCATCACCGCGAGGGTGAGCACGACCCAGAGGCCGCGGCGGTGACTTCGTCTTGTCGGAGTTGGTGGCGCCTCGGCGGACGTTCCGGCGCGCTGCTTTTTGCGTTCTCTTCGACCCAAGGGACCTCGACGTGGCAGTCTATCGCGACTGGCTTTGGCTATACTGCGCGAGGAGGTTCATCATGCAGGGTCTTCGGTCTCGAGCGCCTGCGTTGGCAGCGGCCTTGCTCCTGGCTCTCGCGGCCGCGGCGAGCGGCCAGGACTGGCGGGGACGGGGGCGGATCCACGGCAGCGTCGTCGACGAGGGCGGACAGCCGATCGCGGGAGCGACGCTCAAGGCCCACAATCCCGAGCGCGGCGGCGGGATGACGATACGGACGGACACGAAGGGCCGTTGGGTGCTGGCCGGCATCGCGCCTGGTGCCTGGGAGATCGACGTCGAGGCCGAGGGGTACGAGACCAAGAAGATCGCCGTCAATCTCCCCGGCGAGGAGGCGCGGCTCGCGCCGTTCGTGGTGCCGCTCGCCAAAGCGGCCACCAAGGGGCCGGCCCCGGAGCTGGCGGCGGCGGCGGCCGCCGCCGACGCGGCCTACAAAGCCGGGCGCTTCGCCGAAGCGCGCGCGGAGTACGAGAAGCTGCTCCCCCAGCGGCCGGACATGGATTCCCTACTCCACCAACAGATCGGCTTCACGTATCTGCAGGAGAAGCAGCCTGCGCAAGCCGTTGCCCACCTCGAGAAAGTGCTCGAGCTCGAGCCCCAGAACCAGCGCATTCGAGCGATCGCGGCCCAGGCCGCGCTCGAGGCGGGGCTGGTCGACCAGGGCCGGAAGCTGCTTGCGGCGCTCGACGCGAGCACGATCGAGAACGCCGACATCCTCTTCAACATGGGCGTCAACTTCCTGAACGCCGGCCAGACCGCCGACGCGATCGCGTGGTTCGGGAAGACGATCGCGAAAGACCCGGCGTACGTCGACGCATACTACCGGCGCGCGCTGGGTTACCTGGGGCAGGGCCAGACGGCCGAAGCGAAGGCCGACTTCAAGAAGGTGCTCGAGCTCCAGGCCGAGGGCCCGATGGCCGAGATGTCACGAAAGGCGCTCGAGCAGATCAAGTAGGGCCCGGGCCGCGCTGCGTGTGGCCTCGCGGCCGTCAACGGAAGCGCGGGTCGTCCGGGTAGAGCGCACGGCCGCGGCGGGCCCAGTCGCGGGCCGCCTCGATGTCACCGAATGTCCCCAGCGTTCGCACTACCACGACGTAGTCGCCCGCACCCGCCCGTGGGTTCGCGGTCACGATGCCGGCAAGTGCATCGCGGGCTTCGGCGTCACGCCCCTGGGAGCGGAACAGCCGCCCTAGGCCGACTCGTGCCTCGCGCGATTGCGGGATGAGGGCGATCTCCTGTCGGAACTCGGCCTCCGCCTCGGCTTCGCGCCCGAGGCGCACGAGACAGTCGGCGAGGCCTGCGTGCAGGCCCGGCACATCGAGGCCCTTCTGCCGGCTCGCGCTCTCGATCCCTCGGCGGTACTCGGCGGCCGCGGCCTCGTAGCGCCCGGCACGACGTTCTGCGGTCGCGACTATGAAGCGGCTCAGCGCGCGTTCGGGATCGGCCGCGAGACTCTGCCGCGCGTAAGCCGCCGCCTCCGCTAGCCGGTTTCGGTCGAAGCGGATTTGGGCCAGGGTCTCGAAGCCGCGTCCGGGCTCCTTCTCGGAGGCGAGCTCAGCATGCTTCTCCGCGCGGTCCCGCCGGCCGCCAAGGCCGTGGATCCTGGCGAGCGCGAAGTGCGCTTCGGCGTTGGTGGGGTCCTGCCGCAGGATCGCTTCGAAGGAAGCGATGGCGTCGCGCTCTCGCCCATGCCGCGCGTAGGTCGTCCCGAGAGCGTGCCACGCCTCGATCAGACTCGGGCTGTCCGCGACCACCGCGCGCAGGCCGGCGAGCGCCTCATCGTCGCGCCCGTCGCGGAGCAGCTGGATCGCATGCTGGAAGATGGCGTAGACGGCCAGCTTGTCCTTGGGATCGGGGAGCGTAGCGGGTGCCTCGCGAGCCTTCTGCTCGAGCCAGGCGCCCATCGCCGCGACGGCATCGCGCCTGCCGGCGGCGATGTCCTGCTGCTCCCGGGGGTCGCGCAGGCGGTCGAACAGCTCGCTGCGCGGCGCGCGGATGAAGCGGTAGCGGTTTTCCGTCGCCGATTGCAGCGCGCTCCAGCCGAAGTGGTGGCGCGGGTAGAGTGTTTCGGAATAGACCGGACGCGCCAGCGTCCGGCCACTCTCGATCGCTCCCCGCAGCGAGTATCCGTCCATACCGTCGATGGGCAGCCCAGTCAGATCGAGGAGCGTCGCCGCCAGGTCGGCGTGGCCGGCGACGCCCGCCACGCGGCTACCGGCCTTGCGACCGCGCGGCAGGCGGAGGATCAGCGGCACCTGCAGCGCCTCGCGGTATAGGAAGAAGCCGTGCTCCTGCTCACCGTGGTCCAGCAGCCCCTCGCCGTGGTCGGACGTCACGGCGATAAGCGCGCGATCGTAGACGCCCAGGCTCCGGAGCCGGGCGAGAAGCCGCCCGACGAGCTCGTCCGCGTAGGCCACTTCCCCGTCATAGGGATCCGCGTGGCGGCGGTGCGGCTCGGGCGGGGCGTAGGGCGTGTGCGGCTCGTAGAGGTGCAGGAACGCGAAAAAGCGCCGCTCGCGCTGCGACTCGACGAAGCGCGCCACGGCCTCGGTGGCCACGGCACCGTCACGCTGCAGCTCAGAGGTCGCCTCGCCCCCCGCACCCGTCTCGAAAGAGTCGTCCCACAATGAGAAGCCGTCGGCGATGCCACTCGCGCGGCGCAGCACGTCGGCGGAAACCGCGCCGCCCGTGGCGTAGCCCTGCTGCTGGAAGCGGCGCGCGAGCGTGCGGTGCTTCGCGTCGAGCGTGAAGCCCTGGTTGTCCTGAACGCCGTGCGCCGGCGGCAGCAGCCCCGTGAAGAGCGAAGCGTGCGCGGGAAGCGTGAGCGGGCAATGGCTGAACGCGCTCTCGAAGAGGATCCCTTCGCGGGCGAGCGCATCGAGCGCGGGGGTGCTGGCCTTCGCGTACCCGTAGCACCCGACCCGGTCGGAGCGGAGCGTGTCGATCGAGATGATCACGACCGGCGCATCCTCGAACCGCCCGATCGACGGTGTACAGGCAAAGCTCGCGAGCTGGATCCCGAGAGCGAGGCCGATCCGTCCCGCGCCCGGGTGCCTCATTCCAATTCATTCTATCGTCGAGAAAGCGCGGCTCACGGTTACGTCGGGAGTCTCACCTCCGAGAAAATGAGCCGCGTGGCCCCGAGCTCAAGTTGCCGTGACGCCGAAGCGTCAAAAGCGGTGGATGTAGGAAGCCTTGAAGAAGAAGCCGCGCTGCGAGGTCCGGTAGGACAAGGGCGGGCTGTTGGTAAACTCCGAGCCGTTCCAGCCCCGCTCCTCGATCAGCGAGCCGTAGCCTGCATAGGCGACGGTGCCGGGCAAGAGCTCCCACGAGCCGAGGAGGTCCGTCAGCACCTGCTTTTTTGAGCTGTCGTACTGCACGATCGCGCGCAGCGCGAACTCCCGGTTGATCTGGAACGTGGTCTTGGTGTTGAGCACGTTCACCCGGTAGACGTTGCTGCCGTTGTCCGCCCGGTCGAAGGTCACGTGGTTCCACGACACCGATTCGTTGAAGCGTGCGCTCGGCTGCAGGCTGAGCTCGACGATCAGGTTCTTCTCGTGGCCTGAGTAGGGATCGACCGAGTCGTAGTAGATCGAGCGCGCGACGCGTGCCAAGGTGAACACGTTCAGCCAGCGCAGGATCTGGGCCTGGGCGATGACGCGCATTTGGCGGACCGCGAAGGTTTTCCCAGCCCAGGGCTCCCGACCCCAGCCGGCGTCGAGCCGGAAGAAGCCCTGCCGGGTCGTGTGCAGGCGGATTCCGGGCAGGACGAAGTATTTGTTGCCGCCCTGCACGCGGTCCTTACCGTAGTTCGTGAACACGAACGGCACCACGCGCTTGAGCCATGGGTGCTTCTTGGCGTCGGGATAGAAGCTCGGCGCCACGAAGCTCCAGCCCTGCGTGACGCCCGTCTGGTTCAGGAACGCCGTGTCCATCTGGAAGTCCGCGTCGTAGTGCTCGCCCTGCGTCACGAACAGGAACTGCTTCTTCTCGTACGCGTAGAAAACCTGCCCGGCGCGCCCGTCCGTCTTGGAGGGTCCGTCGGGCTCCTGGTTGGTCGAAGCCAGGAACGTCGCGCTTCCGGAGTGGTTGCCCCGCTTGAGCGACAGGTCGCCGCCTGCGACGCGGTTGTGGCCGGCGCCGAATTCCGTGTCGGTCACGATCACGCCCGCGTAGCTCGAGCGCCCCAGGCTCCACTGGCCGCGGCCAATGAAGTACTTCTGTCGCTCGCCCAGGAACGGGTTCTCTGGCTCGCCCGGCGTCTGCTGCCCGGGCGCCTCGTCGCCGGCGGCGAGCATGGCGAACGTCGCGCGGCCGGCCGACCCGGAAGCCTTGGCGCCCCACAGCGGATCCTCGATCACGCGCGTGTGGACCGCAGTGCGCATGTTCGAGTCGCCACCGGCGCCCGCGAGCTCGAACGTGCCCATGCCCTCCATGAAGAACGGGCGCTTCTCCGAGTAGAAGACCGGGAAACGCTGGTTCACTTCGACCTGGAAAGCGTCGCTCTCCACCTGGCTGAAGTCGGGGTTGACCGTGCCTTCGACGGTGATCGCGGACGTGACCCCGTACTTTGCCGAGATGCCGGCGTCCGGGTCCGAGTCGACTGCGTCGAAAGCGGAAGGCGTCGTGCGGGTCTGGCGCAGCGACCAGGTGGCGGTCGGCATCAGCTCGAGTGTGAGCGGCTGCTTCAGGTTCTGAAGCGTCATCACCGCGTGCCGATCGAGGAAGCGCATGCCCGCCGGGACGTCCGGCCATGAGACCGAGACACCCAGCCGGCTCACGCGGCGCCAGAACAGGATCCCCATCTTCACCACGTCGCCGCTCTTGAAGCGGAAGCTCGAGAGCGGCAGGCGCAGCTCGACGTCGTAGCCTTCGGCCGTCCGTCGCCCGGCGCTCTGCCACACGAAGTCGGGTGCGCTGTTTTCTCCCGCGCTGGGCGTCGTCAGGATGTCCGCTTGCACTCCCTGCGGGTTGACGAAGAGATCGTAGGAGCTCTGGCTGTTGCCGACCGAGTCGAGGCTCATGCCGACCCAGTCGTCATTCCACATGTTGTCGCGGCGGCTCAAGGTGCTGCGCACCTTGTTGGGCTCGGGGTCGACGCAGTGGAAGGCGAAGTAGAGAAAACGGTCGTCGTAGACCGCCCGCACTTCCGTGGTCTGTGCAATCCGGTCGCCGTTCAACGGGTTGTACGTCAGCCAGTCCGTCAGCGGCAGGACGGCTGCCTTCCACGCCTCGTCCTCGAGCACGCCGTCGATGGCCGGCGGCGACGTGACCCGCACCGGCGCGATTTCGGGTCGTGCCGGCGCCGCTGAAGGCGCGGGAGTGGCCTGGACGGCTGTCGAAGCCAGGAGCGTGACGAGGGTTGCCCAGATCATTTACGTGATGAGACGCGCGAGGCGATCAAAGGGTTCGCGCGTTCAACGAGTTGGACGCGCG
>Ga0114129_10002307_pt1 | contig 26450 bp, 21 predicted proteins | sample RhiMetdeltSRZDD1_FD_80071 | JGI IMG/M metagenome (GOLD analysis project Ga0114129, IMG submission 80071) | Populus rhizosphere microbial communities from Tennessee, USA - Rhizosphere MetaG P. deltoides SRZDD1 (version 2) (version 2) | ecosystem: Host-associated > Plants > Roots > Rhizosphere >...
CGTCGCCCACTTCGGAGCCGTGCTCGGAGCCGTCGCCCTCGTTCTCGCCCTGTTCCTGAGCGCTTCCCTGGTCCTCGTCCCGATCCTCGCCGGCGTCGTTCCGCTCGCCCGTCCCCGGGGACGCTTCGTCGTCCACGGCCGCGCCGCCGGAACCGAGGTCCGAGCCCGGATCGTCGATCAGTGTCCCGACGTCGCTCGTCGTCGGCCCGTGTGGGGCCGTGCCCGAGCCCGTGGCGGGTCCGAAGGCGGCGCCGATCGCCCGGCGGACCCCGGGCACGAACGCGTAGGCCGTCGCGCCCATCGCCAGCACCGCCACCAACGCGGCTGCGAGCAGCCGGATCCCCCGGGAACGTCCCCGGCGGTGCGTGAGTCGCGGCGGGAGCTGCGGCCGGATCTCCTCCCACGCGGCGGCGGGATCGGGGGTCGGTCCGGCGGCTTCCGCCTGCATCCGCTCGAACGACGTGAGCAGGCCCGCGACGTCCTCGCCGGGGAAACGGCGCGCGAGTTCGTCCCTGGAAAGGCCACCGGCCTCCCAGCTCGCGAGCGCGTTCTCGAACTCGGGGGTCATCGCTCCATCACCTTCCGGAGGGCCTGCAGCGCACGCCACTGCTGGGTGTTGACCGCGCCGGCCCCCTTCCCGAGGGCTGCTCCGACCTCGTCGTTCGTGAGGCCGAGGAAGAACTTGAGCTCGAGGACCTGCCGTTGTTCCTCGGGGAGGGTTTCCAGCGCTGCCCAGAGCGCGAGGCGATCTTCGTGCTGGTGGTCGAACGCGCCCGCGTCGACATGATCGCGAGGCTCGGAGCGCGAACGGCGCCGCAGCTCGTCCACGATGACGTGTCGAGCGATCCCGTGGAGCCAGGCCGCGAACGGCGCTCCCGTGTCTCGGTAGCGGTGCAGCGCTCCCCACGCGCGGAGGAAGGTCTCCGAAGCGACGTCGTCGGCGCCGTCGCCGAGCCCGGCTCGGGCCATGCGGTAGATCGCCGGGTAGTGGGTCCGGAAGAGCTGACCGAACGCGTCTCGGTCTCCCTCTCGGGCCTGCCCGACGAGCTCCTGTTCGCCCACGGCGTCCGATCGTCGTCGCTCATCCAACTGCATATCGATGTCATCGGCCAAGATGCACGCCCGACGTAGTCCCTCTTCCCGACTTCCCGTCCCCCAGCCACGCGCCCGGCATCCCCAGGGCTCCCGGCAGGTGGGATGTCGGCGAGCGCGGGTACGGTGCGAAGGCCGACCCGGCTCACCCGGGCCGACTCCTCTCCCGTACTTCGGAGCTGCCTCCCCCGATGCACGGGAGGTTCCGTATGGATCAGGTGGCGAGGGTCGTCGTCGGACTCGAAACGCAGGAGGTCGTCGAAGAGGTCATGCATTTCCTCGATCGGAGCGGGCGGGCGCGCGTCGTCGCGACCGCGGGCGACGATCGGCAGCTCGCCGAGGCGATCCGGCAGCTCGAGCCGGACGCGGTCGTCGCCGAGCCGAGCTTGCTCGGCGGCGCGAACGGAGGCGTCGTCCTGGCGGTCGACACCCGCGAGTCGGTGGCGTCCCTGCGAGCGGCGATCCAGGCGGGGGCCGAGGGGTACTTCGTGTGGCCCGGGGAGCGCGACGCGCTCGTGGGGGCGGCCGCGGCCGCCGTGCGACGGCCACGCGGTACGACGGGACGGGCCAGGGTGGTGGCCGTCCACGGCGGCCGCGGCGGGGTGGGGGTGACGTTCGTGGCGACCAACCTCGCTGCGGCGTTCGCGCGCCGGGGGCCGGCGATCCTGATCGACGCCATTCCCGTGTTCGACGACGTGGCGCAGGCGCTTGGCGTGCCGGCGGACGACGAGGCCGAGCCGGTCCACACCTTCGCCGACGTCGCCGCCTTGGGAGACGACCTCGGGCCGGATCAGCTCCGTCGGGCGCTCTGGCGCTGCCAGGGAGAGCTCGACGTCCTGCTCTCGCCGCCGCCGGAGCGCGCGTTGCGGATCGAGGAGGCGGAGCTCCGACTCGTCGTCGAGACGGCGTCGGATGCGGCGGACGCCGTGGTGCTCCATCTGGGTCGATCGCTGGATCCGGCGGCGCTCGCGGCGGTGGAGATCGCGGACCGGGTCCTCGAGATCGTCGAGCTGGACGTGGCGTCGTTCCGCGCCGCGTCGAGGGTGCTGGAGGCGTTCGCCGGGCAACGTGAACGGAAGCCCGACATCGTGGTGAACAAGGCCGCTCGGAGCGAGATCACGCCGGGGGACGTCCGGCGCGTCTTCGGCGAGCCGGCGGTGGCCGTGCTCCCGCGCGAGCGCGCTGCGCGCGCCGCGCGGGAGCACGGCCGCCTGCTGCCGGCACGGAGCCGCATGGCCCGACGGTTCGATCGGCTGGCCGCAGCGCTCGTCGACGCTCGGCCAGGGACGGAGGCCGGATCCACGGTGTCGGACCCCGACCGTTCCCCGCCCCGCACGGCCTGACCTCCCGGGAGCATGCGAGCGGAGCGATCCAGTGGTTCGCTCGGTGGCCCGGGTCTCAATGGTCGGCGGCCGATGAATCCTCTTGAGTAGCAGCGGCGCGCGTCGGGTACACGAGCAGCAGATGCACCGACTCCCTGAGAAAGGAACGTGACGTGCTCGTCCTGGTCGTGGTCGCGGTCCTGAGCCTCACTGCCGGCGGTGCCGCGGCTTGGGGGGTTCGTCGGTGGCCGCAGGCCGATCCGGCGGCCGCGGCGTCTCGATCGCTCGAGGGGGAGATGATCCGGTGGGGCCGGGTCCGGAGGTTCCTCCGCTCACGGCTCGATCCGGCGACGATCACAGGGCTCGCGCTCAGCGTCGCGCTGCTCGCGGTGATCCTGGGCGGTGTCGCCCTCGGCGTGGTCGTCTACATGATCCGAACCGATTCGGGTGTCGTCCGGATCGATCAGGCCGTGGCGCGATGGGCGGCCGACCACGTCGAGGGGGTTTCCTTCGATGTGCTCGGCGTCCTCACGGTTCTCGGTTCCACGCCCGCGATCGTCGTCCTCGCCACCGCGACCGCGCTCTCCGCGATGCGCCAGCACCGAGGGTTCTCGACGGCCGGGTTCCTCACGCTGGTGGTGGGAGGTCAGTTCCTGATGTCCAACCTGATCAAGTTCGCGGTCGAGCGGGTCCGGCCCGACCTCGGGCACTTCGGTGCATTGGGCACACCGTCGTTCCCCAGCGGCCATGCGACCGCGGCGGCTGCGACGTTCGCCGCGCTGGCGTTGATCCTCGGGCGGGATCGCTCGCCGGCCGAGCGGGCGGTCCTCGCGGGAGCCGGAGTCGCGATCGCGGTCGCCGTCGGATCGTCCCGCGCGCTCCTCGGGGTCCATTGGTTCTCGGATGTCGTGTCCGGTCTGCTGCTCGGGTGGACCTGGTTCGCGATCTGCGCGGTCGCGTTCGGCGGGCGGCTGCTCTGGTACGGCGCGCCCGTCGAGGAAGCCGCCTCGTCCGCGTCGAAGGCCCGCTCCATGGGTTCGTCCACGTGACCAGCGGCCCCGCCGACTGGTTCCTGAGTACGGCCGAGCGCCGACCGTCGCCGACGGATGCTCCCGATCGGGGAACGGCGATGTCCTGGAGCGAAGGGAACCTCGTGGAACCGTTGATCCACGGCGCCGACTACTTCGCTCGGCTGGTCGACCGCGTCTCGGAGCTTCGACGGGGGGATCAACTCTTCGTCCTCGACTGGCGAGGGGATGAGGATGAGCTCCTCCGGCCGCAAGGCCCTCGGCTCGGGGAACTCCTGGCGGAGACGTCCCGGCGTGGCGTGCGGGTTCGAGGCCTCCTCTGGCGGTCGCACCCGCAGGCGCTCGGTTTCAGCCAGGAGGAGCAGGGAGAGCTGGCTCGCATCGTGAACGAAGCGGGCGGCGAGATGCTCCTGGACGAGCGGGTCCGTCGAGCGGGGTCGCATCACCAGAAACTCGTGGTCCTCTGGTTCGACGATCCGGAGCAGCACGTCGCGTTCGTGGGCGGGATCGATCTCTGTCACGGGCGGAGAGACGGGGCGGGGCACGAGGGGGATCCGCAGTCGGAGCGGCTCGATCGAGTGTTCGGGCCTCGCCCTCCGTGGCACGACATCCAGGCAGAGGTCCGTGGCCCGGCGCTCGCTGATCTGATGGAGACCTTCCGCGAGCGATGGAACGATCCCACGCCGCTCGAGCGACGAGGGTTCCGCAACGCGCGGATCTTCGGCCTGGGGACCAAGGAGCCCCCGGCTCCCGATCGGATCCCGGCCGATCCGCGGACGCCGCCACCCGCCGGACGGCACGCGATCCAGGTGCTGCGCACGTATCCGGCGAAACGACCTCCCTATCCGTTCGCACCGGACGGCGAACGGACGATCGCGCGGCTCTACGCCAAGGCGCTCGGGAGAGCTCGATCCCTGATCTACGTGGAGGACCAGTACTTCTGGTCGGAGGAGATCGCGACGATCTACGAGGAAGCGTTGCGACGAGCTCCCGACCTGCGTCTGATCGTGGTCGTCCCGCGGCATCCCGATCGCAACGGCCCGGTGTCCGGCCCGGCGAGCAGGGTCGGCCAGCTCGCGATGATGCAACGCATCAGTGAGGCGGGTGGTGAACGGGTGGCCTTCTTCGACCTGGAGAACGAGCGAGGGGATGCGATCTACGTCCACGCCAAGACGGTCGTGATCGATGACGTGCTGGCGCTGATCGGATCCGACAACATGAACCGACGCTCCTGGACCCACGACTCCGAGCTCTCGATCGCCGTCCTGGATGAGGAGACCGACCCGCGAGAGCCTCACGAACCGGGCGTCGACGGGGATCCGGCGCGGCGCTTCGCCCGCCAGCTGCGCCTCCGGCTGCGGCGTGAGCACCTCGGCACGAACGTCGACGCCGGTCTCGTCGATCCGATCGAGGGGTTCGAGCGCTGGCGGGCATCGGCCGCCGCGCTCGACGCCTGGTACGACGCCGGTGGCCGCGGGGACCGACCGCCCGGCCGGGTCCGCCGCCATCGTCCCCCTCCGCTCAAGCCCCTGCAGCGGTTCTGGGCGTGGCCGCTCTACCGCGCGGTGGTCGACCCGGACGGCCGTCCGCGGCGGCTCCGGCGTCAACAGCGCTTCTGAGCGCCCGGCTCGATCTCCGATGTTTGCGGGGGGCGGGTTCTGCGGTATGGGCTGCGCGTGGCTTCGCTGGTACCCGCTCCCGACTGGGACGCTCCGAGCGCCCGGATCGGCAACCGTCTTCGCGCCTGGCCGCCGCCGGTCGTCGTGGCGACCGTCGCGCTCGCCGGAACCGTGATCCTGATCGCGCTCCTCGTCGGGATCGGTTGGTTCCTCACCTCGTCACCCCTCGCCGACGGGATCAGGACCTGGGACGCGGGGGTGAGCCGGTGGGCCGAAGCGAGCCGCACGCCGCTCTGGAACGGGTGGACGGAGATCGGATCGAACCTGGCTCGGACCGAGGCGATCGTGCTGGTCGCGGGGCTCTCGGTCCTCGTCCTCGCCGTGCGGCGGCTCTGGTACGAGGCCGGGTTCCTTGCGACCGCGCTCGCGATCGAACTCACGGTCTTCCTGACCTCGACGATGATCATCGACCGCCCTCGCCCGACGATCGAGCCACTCGATCCCCTGCCGTTCACGTCGAGCTTCCCGTCGGGTCACATGGGGGCAGCGATCGTGATGTACGTCGGTCTCGCGTTGATCGTCTCGGCACACACCCGCCTGACCGCGATCCGCCTCGCGGTGTGGGTGGTGGGGATCGCCTTGCCGGTATGGGTCGGGGTGTCTCGCGTCTATCGAGGGATGCACCACGTGACCGACGTCGCGGCGAGCATCGTCCTGGGATCCGGAGCGCTCCTCCTGGCGCTCTTCGCATCGCGTTCCGCGGCCGCCGCGGCGGAGCGGCGACGTGCGAGTGCGATCACCGCACCTTCGGTGCCCGAACCCACGGGGATCCGGGCATGACCTCGGTCGCCGTGATCGCGCACCGGGGCAAGAGTCTCGGTGGCGGTCTCGAGGAACTGCGCGAGGTGCTCGGTCATCAGGGCGTGGACGACCCCCTCTGGTACGAGGTGAAGAAGAGCAAGGAGGCGCCGAAGGCGGTCCGTGAGGCCTTGGACGCGGGCGCGGACCTCCTCTTCGTCTGGGGCGGAGACGGCATGCTCCAGCGCTGCATCGATGCCTCGGCCGGCTCCGGCGCGTCCATCGCGATCCTGCCTGCGGGGACCGCGAACCTCCTGGCGAAGAACCTGGATGTTCCCAGCCAGATCGAAGCTGCCGTCGAGATCGGGCTGCACGGGATGAGGCGTGCGCTCGATGTCGGAGTGATCAACGGTGAACGGTTCGCGGTGATGGCAGGGACCGGGCTCGACGCGCTCATGATCCGCGACATGGGGTCGGGGTTGAAAGACCGCGTCGGCAAGGTCGGGTACGTCTGGACCGGGGCGCGGCACCTCCGGGATCAGCGGGTGCGGCTGAAGGTACGTGTCGACGGCGAACCGTGGTTCAAGGGGAAGGCGAGCTGCGTCCTCTTCGGCAACGTGGGAACCGTCCTGGGCGGCGTGACCCTCTTCAGAGATGCCCGACCCGACGACGGCAAGCTCGAGATCGGGCTCGTGACCGCGAAGAGCGCGCTCGAATGGGGACGCGCGCTGGGACGCACGTTGATCGGTGAGCCCGACAGCTCACCGTTCGTCGAGATCGCCTCGGGGCGTGCCTTCGACGTCAGACTGAAGAAGGAACGCCCCTACGAGCTGGATGGGGGCGATCGGAAACCGACGGAGCGGCTCCGCGTGCGCGTCGAAGAGGCGGCCGTGACCGTGTGCGTGGGCGGTGCAAGCCCATGAGCACCGCGAACGAGGTGCCGGAGACCTGGGAGCTGTCGGGCGATGACGCGTGGAAGACCCTCGCGAACACGGGCCGGGTCCGCCTCGCGCGCGACGCGTTCTCCCGGTTCCGCGCCGCCGACGGCACCAGCCACGTCCGCTCCATGGCGTTCGTGTCCTCGGTCCTCTTCATCCAGGGCCTCGTCACCGTGCTGGGGCTTGCCAGCGCGCTCGGCGGCGGCGGAGTGAGCCGGCTCATCGTCGATACCCTCCGAACGGCTGCTCCCGGCCCAGCGGGGAGGCTCCTCACGCAAGCGGTCACCCAGGCCCATCAGGCGGGTTCCTCGCACCGCTTCACGGCCCTCCTGCTCGGTCTCGCGGGCGTGCTCTTCTCCGGCACGGTGCTGATGGGACAGGTGGAACGGGGTCTCAACCGGATCTATGGGATCGAGCAGGACCGATCCACCCCTTCGAAGTACGGACGAGCGCTGGTCCTCTCGATCAGCGCCGGTCTCCTGATCACCGGCGCGTTCGTCGCCCTCGCGGTGGGCCGTTCGATCGCGTCATCGCTCGGGAGCCATACCGCCGTCACGGTGTGGAACTTGTTCCGCTGGCCCGCAGGTGTCCTTCTGGCCCTCGGCGGCACTGCGATGATCTTCCGCTGGTCGCCTCGACGCCGGCAGCCTGCCTGGTCGTGGCTCGCGTTCGGGGCCTTCGTCGCGGTCGCGCTCTGGGCGCTGTCGACGGCAGGACTCAGCATCTTCTTCCAGGTGAGCTCGTCGTTCGGGCAGACGTACGGTCCACTGGCCGGGATCCTCGCGCTCGCGCTGTGGTCGTTCCTGACCTCGCTGGCGCTCTTCTATGGCGGGGCGGTGGCCGCCCAGCTGGAGGCCGTCCGTGCCGGAACGCCGTCGCCGCGCGAGGGCGCGAGCGTCCGCGGTCGGGAAGGCGCGCACGTCTGAGCGCCGTGCAGACACGGCCGCCGGAGTGACCTCCGGGAGCGGGCCGGCCGTCCGCTGATCGCTCGCCGGCGGTCGGGACGCCGTCTCCGTCCGTCCCACGGTGGGGCCGTCCTGCCGGTCTACGCTTCGCCCGTGGACGAACGGGTGTTGCTCGTCGAGGACGACCCCTCGATCCGAGAGCTGGCGCAGCTCGGCCTCACGGCGGCCGGTTTCCGCGTGACGACCTGCGCGGACGGTCGAGAGGCGCTCGAGCGGCTGCGGCGGGACGTCTTCGACCTGGCGGTCCTGGACGTGATGCTCCCCACCCTCGACGGCTTCGAGATCACGCGCGAGGTTCGGAAGGACAGCCGGATCCCGATCGTGATGCTCACGGCACGGGCGGACGCGACCGACGTGATCGTCGGTCTGGAGCTCGGGGCCGACGACTACGTGACCAAGCCGTTCGACATGCCCGTCCTCGTGGCGCGGTGCCGCGCGGTCCTCCGAAGGGCGAACGCCGAACCGGCGGAGCCGGTCCTGCGGATCGGCGAACTCGAGATCGATCCGGCCGCCTTCCAGGTCCGTCGGGACGGCGCCGACCTCGGTCTCACGGCGACGGAGTTCCGCCTGTTGCTGGAGCTGGCGCGGCACCCGGGCCACGTGCTGACCCGCGACGCCTTGCTCCGGCGGGTGTGGGATCACGAGTTCCTCGGTGATTCTCGGCTCGTCGACGTGGCCGTCCAGCGGCTCCGGGGCAAGATCGAGGCCGATCCCTCCCGGCCGAGCCTGATCGCAACCGTGCGCGGCGTGGGCTATCGGCTCGAACGGAGCTGAGGCCGTGGAGCGATCCGCATCCGGACGCCGACGGCTGACGGCGATCGTCACGGCGATCGCCGCCGTGGTCGGCGCCCTCCTCGCGGTCGGCCTGTTGCTCCTGATCCGGGCGGAGCGGTTGCGCGACTCCCTCGAACGCGCCACGGCCGAGGCCGCCTTCGACCTGCGCCTGGCCGCCCCGCTCCTCGACGCGCCCGATCTCCAGGAGGCCGTGCGGAGCTACGAGGTTCGAGGGATCCAGGCCGCGTTGCTCGCGGACGGGCGTCGGTTCGATTCCGATCCGTCGACGGACGCGACGATCCCGTCCGACCTGCGAGCGATCGTGGGCGGCGGCCAACTCGCGTACGAACGGGTGGAGGTCGGAGGTGCGCCGACGCTCGTGGTCGGGGGCCGTGTGCCCGGACGCGACGCGGAGCTCTACCTGTTCTTCCCGGAGCGCGGGATCGCGGCCGACCTCGAACAGCTCCGGACGGTGCTGGCGCTCGGGTGGGTCGGCATCGTGGCGATCGTCTTCGTGCTGGCGAGGGCCGCGGAGTCGCGGATCGCCGGCCTGGCGGAGGCCGAGGCGTGGGGGCGGCGCTTCACGACCGACGTCGCGCACGAGCTGCGGACGCCGGTGGCCGCGCTCGTGAGCGAGGCGGAGATCCTCCAGGCGAACCTCGCGGCGATGCCCGAGCACGCGCGACGCCCGGCCGAGCTGTTGATCGGCGACGTCGCCCGACTTCGCCGGCTGGTCGAGGACCTCACCGTGCTCTCGGCGTTGGACGCCGGCCGGGAGCAGGTCCGGCCGGAGCGTGTCGAACTGAAGGGGCTCGTCGAGAGCAGCGTGCGATCGCGCGGATGGAGAGATCGGGTCACCGTGCAGGGTGGACACGTCCAGGTCGTCTCGGACCGGTCGATGTTGGATCGCATCGTGGCGAACCTCGTCGGCAACGCGCTCGATCACGGTGACGGCGCCGCCGTCGACGTTCGGATCCGCGAGGACGACGGCGGGGTCGCCGTGGACGTCTCCGACACGGGCCCCGGGATCCCCGAGGAGGACCTGGACCGGGTGTTCGACCGGTTCTACCGCTTGGATCCGGCGCGGTCCGGACCCGGCAGCGGGCTGGGACTGGCGATCGCGCGTGAGAACGCCCTGCTGCTGGGCGGGGACCTGGTGGTGCGGAGCGAGGTCGGCGTGGGCTCGACGTTCACGCTGCTGCTGCCCTCCGTCGGCGACGCCGTTGCCGAACCGTTACGCGAGCGGGGTTCCACCGTTGCGCCGGCACCCGACGATGGGGCGGACCCGGAAGCAGGAGGTCCGCGATGAAGCGGTTGCTCGCACTGATCTTCGTCATCGGCACGGTCGCGACGGGCTGCGCTCAGGAAGGAGCCCATTCGCTCGGTCCGATCCCCGGGGCGCCCCCGTCATCGCCGACGCCCGGCCCAGGCGGTCAGGACACCGCCTCGCCGGACGGATCGCCATCGCCGAGTGGCTCGCCCAGCCCGACCCGTCTGGTCACCTACGAGGTGTGGTTCATGAACCGGTCGGGCCTCTACGTGACCCACCGCACCGAGCCGTTCACCCCTGCGGTGGGCGCCACCGCGATCCGCGCCGTCCTCGAAGGCCCGACCGCGCGGGAGCGCGCGGCCGGGCTGTTCTCCCAGATCACGGAGGGGAGCCAACTGCTCGATCTGACGATCCACGACGGCGTGGCCACCGTCGCGATGGACGGGACGTTCGTCTCGCAGGAGACGCCGGCGATCGCCGTCGACAGCCTGGCGCAGATCGTCTACACGATCTCGCAGTTCGATTCGGTGGACGCCGTACGGTTCACCGTGGACGGCCGGCCGCTCTCGAACTTCGGCGGCTACGAGCTCGACCGGCCGCAGCGCCGGAAGGACTTCGTGGATCAGCTGCCGTGGATCCTGGTCGAGACGCCCGACGTCGGCGACCGCGTGTCGAGCCCGGTGACGATCGCCGGGACCGCCGACGTGTTCGAGGCCGTGGTGTCGATCGCGGTCCTGGATGCGAACGGCGACGTCGTGTCGTCCTCGTTCACGATGGCGACGTGCGGCACCGGGTGCCGGGGCGACTACTCGACCGACGTGCGGTACGACGTGGATCGGGCCCAGTCGGGCACGATCCGCGTGTACGAGGTGAGCGCGAAGGACGGCTCGGAGATCAACGTCGTGGAGATCCCGGTCACGCTCACGGCGTGACCGGTCCGGTGGGCGGGCGCGTTCCGCGCCCGCCCACCGAATCCCCCTCCGATCGCCACGAACCCCCCGGTCTGGGGATGGTTCGCCGCAGGATCGACGCGCTACGGTTGCCGCATCGAGACGGGCGGACGCCCTCGCCCGGATCGACACCTCTCCCGACTCCCTTGTGGATCTCGTCCGTGCTTTCGAGAGCGGGAGGACGCCGATGGAAGAGGTCGCGTGGTGAGCGTCGACCCGCTCGCGCGCGTTCGTCGACAGCTCCGGGAGCAGCTGCGCGAGCGGGTCGACGCCCGTGGTCTGTCGGCCGCGCCCCGCACCGAGCGGCGTCTTCGCGTCCGCGAGGAAGCGCTCTCGCTGATGCGCGAGAGCGGCGCACTCCTCCCGCAACGAGATCTCGCGAGGGTCGTCAACGAGGTGTCCGACGAGGTCGTCGGGTTCGGACCGATCGAGTTCTTGCTCCGGGACTCGCAGGTGACCGAGGTGATGGTCAACGGCCCCGACGACGTGTACGTGGAGCGGGAGGGGCGGATCGAGAGGGTGGAGGAACGGCTGTTTGAGGGGGAGGAGTCGGTCCTTCATCTGATCGAGCGCATCGTGGGCCCCCTGGGCCTCCGGGTCGACCAGGCGTCACCTTGGGTGGACGCGCGACTTCCGGGTGGCTCCAGGGTGCACGCGATCGTTCCGCCTCTCTCGCTCCGCGGTCCGGTGCTCACGATCAGGACGTTCGCACCGGTCCCGCTCACCACCGAGGACCTGGTTCGCAACGGGAGCCTCGGTCCTCGCGCTGTGCGGTTCCTGGAAGCCTGCGTGCGCGGACGCGCCAACGTGGTGGTCAGTGGCGGCGCCGGCAGCGGCAAGACGACGCTGCTGGGGATCCTCTCGTCGTTCATCTCCGACGACGAACGGTTGATCACGATCGAGGACGCTGCCGAGCTCCGCCTGTCCAAGTCGCACGTCGTCTCGCTCGAGGCGCGCCCTCCCAACGTCGAGGGTCGTGGACAGGTGACGGTCCGCGACCTCGTCCGCAACGCGCTCCGGATGCGGCCGGACCGGATCATCGTCGGCGAGGTCCGTGGCGGCGAGGCGCTGGACATGCTCCAGGCGATGAACACGGGCCACGACGGGTCGCTCTCGACCGCGCACGCGAACTCCTGTCGGCACCTGCTCTGGCGCCTGGAGACGATGGCGATGATGTCGGATGTCGACCTCCCGGCCGCGCACATCCGCAATCAGGTCGCGTCCGCGATCGACGTGATCGTGCACCTGGCGCGGCTCCGTGGGGGGCACCGGGTCGTCTGGGAGATCGCCGCTGTCGAGGGCACCCATCGAGGCGAACCCGTCGTCGTGCCGATCTTCCGCTTCCGGCGCTCGGGCGACGAGCGAGGTCGCTTCGAGGCGACCGGAACGGTGCCGCGGGTTGCCGACATCCTCGCCGAGCGCGGCGAGGACGTCGGCGATTGGATGTTCGAGGAAGGTGAGGATCGCTGATCGCACTGACCACCGGTCTGCTCGCGCTGGCGGGTGTCTTCGCCGAGCGCGCGATCCGGGAGCAGCGGTTCGCTCGGAACCGATCGCTCCGTCCTCCCTCGCCCGAGCGGTGGGCCGGGCTTCTTCGCTGGCAGCGGCTGTGGCCGCTGGGGATCCCGGTGTTGGTCCTGACCGCGGGGCCGGTGCTCGGCCTCGCGGCGGTCGGCGTGGTCGCGGTCGGACTCCGCGTCCGCGCTCGCCGGCGCGTGTCGAACACACGCCGGCGCCGCGAGGAACAGCTCACGGATGCCGTCGCGGCGATCGCCGCGGGGATCCGCTCGGGGCTCTCGCTCACCCAGTCGCTGGCGCACGCCAGGGACGAGGCGGAGGCACCGCTGCGGGAGGACCTGGCGGGCGCGGTCTCCCGGATCGAGACCGGCGTCCCGATCCGGGAGGCCCTGAACGACTGGGCGGAGCAGCTCGATTCGGAGGACGCCCGGCTGGTCGTCGGCGTTCTCGACCTCCACCGTCGAAGCGGGGGCGATCTCCCCTCCGTCCTCGACAACCTGGTCCGAACGCTCCGGGAACGACGGGCCGCCCACCGCGAGGTCCGAGCTCTCACCGCGCAGGCTCGACTGTCGGCGATGATCCTCGGGTCGCTTCCGATCGGGTTCTTCGCGTTCCTCCTCCTCACCTCACGCAGGGAGATGCTCGACGCGATGGCGGCGCCGGCCGGCAGGATCGCGGTGGTGGTTGGTCTGGGCCTCGAGGGTCTGGCGTTCCTCTGGATCCGCCGCCTGCTGGAGGTGGCGTGAGCGAGGCGATCGTCGGGGAACTCCTCGCGGCCGTCGCCGTTGCGTCGGCGATCGGCGGAACGGCGCTCGCCGTCCGGCCTCGGACCTCGACCCGGCCCCGCCGGTCGATCCCGATCCGCTCGACGCACCTGTGGCCGGTGATCCCGGCGGTCTTGGCGGCGATCGCTCCCGGGCCGAGGCTCGTCACCGTTCCCCTGGCCGCGCTCGTGGGAACGCGCGCGCGGAGGCTCGTCGTGGCGAGGCGCCACGCACGCAAGCGCTCGACGATGGATCGAGAGGTCCCGCAGCTGCTCGACCTCCTCGCGGCCGGCTCGGCAGCGGGACTCTCGGCGTTCACCGCGTTGCGACTGGCCGTGGAGGGGCTCAGAGGGCCATTGGCGACGGAGCTCCGCCGGACGCTCGACGCCGTCGATCTCGGCGCGCAGTGGTTCCCGGAGCTCACGGGGACGGCCGACCGTCTCGCGCTGCCGGACCTCCGCAGGGCGGTCGGCGTGATCGGTCGCACGCAGACCCTCGGATCTTCGCTCACCGAGGCCACCAGGGACCTGGCGAAGGACGTTCGGAGCGCGCGGAGGGCCGCGGTCGCCGAACGAGCCCGAGCCGCACCCGTCAAGATGCTGTTCCCGCTGGTCTTCCTGATCCTCCCCGCCTTCCTCCTCCTGACGGTGGTGCCGGTCTTGCTCACCACCGTTCGATCCATCCGTTGAGAGGAGGTGAACCGATGCTCTTCCTGTATGCCTTGTTGCTGCGCGTCGTCGACGCCGCGCGGTTCCGTCGAGAGGAAGGCCAGACGACGGCCGAGTACGCCCTCGTGATCCTCGCCGCGGCCGCCGTGGCGGTCGTCCTCATCGCCTGGGCTCGCTCGTCGGGGAAGCTGCCTGCGTTCTTCGACGGCGTGATCGACAGCGTGGTCGGCGATGCGCAGGCCGCCTGACGGAGGCGATCGGCGGGAGTTGGGTTCGGCCGCGGTCGAGTTCGCCTTGGTCCTCCCGTTGGTGCTACTGGTGACGCTCGCGTTGGTCCAGACCGGTCTGCTCGTGCGGGATCGGTTGCTGGTGGAGGCGGCCGCGCGCGCCGGGGCGCGCGCGGCCGCGATCCAGGACGACGGCGTCGCGATCCGCGCAGCCGCGGTCGCGGCGGCCCCGGGACTCGACGCTGCGGGGCTCGAGCTGGCCGTCACGAGGGCCGGTGTCCGAGGGGATCCGGTGACGGTGTCGGTGCGCTACTCGGCGGCGGTCCGCGTCCCGTTGGTCGCGTGGCTCTTCGGTGGATCCGTCGGCATGTCGTCGTCAACGACGGCGAGGCAGGAATTCGGGTGAGCTCGGAGCGGGGCAGCGTCTCGCTCCTCGTCGCGGCCTCCGTGACGATGACCCTGGTCCTGGTGATGGGCGTGGCCGACGTCGCTCGCGCGCTGATCGCGCGGTCCCGCGCCGAGGCCGTCGCCGACCTCGCCGCGCTCGCCGCGATCCAGGAACTGGCGCTGCCGAGTGGGGGGATCGATCCCGAGGGGGTCGCGGCCGACTACGCCACCCGGAACGGAGCCGACCTGGTCTCCTGCTCGTGTTCCGCGGGATCGTTGGAGGCGGTCGTGACCGTCGCCGTTCACGTCGATGGCTTCCTCTTGCCGATCGCCGCTCGTGAGGTCGTCGCGCGTTCACGCGCGATCGTCGACGTTCCCACCTGACTAGTCGAGCTCACGGCTCCGCGGGTCGCGAGCGACCGGCGGCCGGTAGTCGGGGTCCGACCGGTGGACGAGGAACTCGACCGCGGCCCACAGCATCTTCGAGCGCGGGTAGAACCACAGCGGAAGGACGACCAGCACGATCGCGCTCGCGGTCAGCAGCGGACCCACCGGCACGTCCGGAACCGTCAGCGCCACCCAGATCGCCAGGAGCACGACCCACGCACCGATCGCGACGAGGTAGTTCAGGGTCATCGCTCCCAGGAACCCGCCCTCCTCGCGCTCGAACCGGAGCTCGCAGCGGGGGCACTCCCGCCGGAGCCGGAACCAGCTCACGAACGTGTCCCGCTCCCCGCAACGCGGGCATCGTTTCCTGAGTCCCCGCGAGAGGACCGTCAGCGCGCCGACCTCCGGGTAGAGGGGAACGGGTTCCGGAGCGCCGCGGCCTGGATCGAGCGAGTCGTAGGGGCCGACACCCACCCCGCCAGGGTAGGCGCCGTCAGGCCTTGTGGCCGTGGGACTTCTTCTGGTGGGAGTGGGACGCCTCGGAGGATCCCTTCGACTTCTCTTTCGAGCCGTTCGACTTCGCATGAGGGTGCTGCTTGGCGCTGTGGCCGAGGCCGTTCCCGTGCGCCGGCGTGATCCCGAGCTTCGAGGGCGGGCCGCCGAAGGGGTTGTGCTCGCCGCTGTGACCGGGCATGCCGTCGGTGGCTTGCGAGGGACCGCCGCCACCACCCGTGCCACCACCACCGGTTCCGCCGGTACCTCCGCCCCCACCGGTTCCACCTGTTCCACCGGTCCCGCCCTGATCCGTTCCGCCCGGGAAGGTCGGGGGGGTCACGCCGACGCCGGGCCGCTCACCGCCTCGCGAGGGGGGCCTCGGGATCTCGGTGGCCGGGGGGTTCGCCGTGGGGTCGTAGCCGTTGCCGCCGAGAGGGCTGCCGTTCTGGCCGATCCCGGATCCGTCGTCGACGAACGACGGCACGCCGGGGGGCAGGGTGCCGCCACCGCGGACGAGACCCGGCGACACGCGCCCGCCGCCCAGGGCCAACGCCAGGACCAGCGCGCTGACCGCAGCGGCGCCGCTCAGCGCGAGCGTTCCCAGTCGCCGGTTCCACTCGGAGCGAGCGTCGTCGCTCGCGGCCGCCCCTGCGGACGCACCGCCGCCGAGGTCGAGCACCGGCTCGTCGGACCCGCCTCCGTCGAGCGGCAGGACGACGAGGGGAGCCGGGACGGCCTCACCCTCGCGGCGCTCGGTGGCCTTCCGACCACGCGCCGGGTGCAGACGCCGGCCGCGTCGTTGCAGCCTCGTCACGCTCGGCCCCGTGGTCGCGGGCCTGGTGCCTTCGAGCTTCTCGCGCAGGGTGGCAGGGTCCTTCCGGACCCGGTCGATCCAATCGGGGCGCTCGAACGAGCGGGTGAGGGCCGCCGAGCCGAGCCCGGCGGCGGCCGCGACCTGCTGGACGGCCGGGCCGAGGTCGCGCAGGATCTGTGCGGGCTCGACCCGGGCGTCGCCGCCGATCGGCACGACCGCCGACGGCCACACCAGCACGATCTTGGTATCCGGCGCGATCTCGTGGACCATCGAGACGGCCATCACCCCGATCCCGTCGTCCAGCACGACGACGTCCGGCTGCTCCTCCGCGATCGTCGAGGCGAGGGACGCGGTGCTCTTGGCTTCGCCCACGACGTCGACGCCCTCTCCCTCGAGGACGAAGCGGAGCAACCCTTGTTGCGCCGTACGGCCTTCGCCGACGACGACTCGGATCCGTCGAGACATGACCCCCCTCGGTGTTCACGGAGCGTACCCCAGGGCCCGGTTGCCTGGCCTCAGCCTTATGGGGGTTTTCCCGGCGAACGGAGTAGTCCCGGTGAGCCAGACCGGTCCGGGCGACGGTGCGTCCCCTCTTCGGGAGGGTCCGGCGTGGTTCCTCGGAGCTCCCGCCCGACCTGCCACAATGGACGTAAGAGCCCCGGAGGCCGCGAACCCCAACCGTGTCCGACACGATCGAACAACCGGCGACCATCCGACCGTCGTCAGAGCTCCACCCGAGGATCCAGGAGCTGCTCGCTCGGATCGAGGGAGAGGGCGAGCCGGATCGACGTGCGGCCCGGGTCGCCTTCGCGAAGGCGCTGGTGCGAAGGCTCACCGACGACGACCTCGTCGAGCTGTCCCCGGACGATCTCTACGGCCTGGCGACGTCCGCGTTCGACTTCGCGGACGGCCGCGGCCGCGAGGCCGCGGCCGTCCGAGTGTTCACCCCCGATCGCGATCGCGACGGGTACGCGTGCTCGCGGACCGTGGTCGAGAGCTCCACCGATGACTCCCCCTTCCTGGTCGACTCGGTCTCCGAGGAGCTGACCGCTCGCGAGCTCTCGATCCAGCGGCTCCTCCATCCGGTGATCGGCACGGTCCGCGACGATCAGGGCCGGCTCGTCGAGGTGCGGTCGGGGCGTGACGCGGCCCACCGAGAGTCCTTCACGCACTTCGAGGTGGACCGCATCCTCTCCGAGGAGGACGCGGCCGACCTCGAGGCTCGCGTCCGCCGGATCCTCCACGACGTCGAGCTCGTGGTCCGCGACTTCGACCCGATGCAGGAGCGCGTTCGGGCGATGATGGATCTGGCCCGGGCGGCGACGAACCGCTACGCCGACGCCGAGATCACCGAGGTGGTCGGGTTCCTCGAGTGGCTGCTGCAGTTCAACTTCATCTTCCTCGGGTATCGGGAGTACGAGCTGATCGACACCGAGGAGGGACGGGCGATCCGCGCGGTTCCCGACAGCGGGCTGGGGATCCTCGCGGACGTTCGGATGTCGACCTTCGCCGACACGACCCTGCTCGACACGCTGTCACCCGACATCCGCAACCGGATCGAGGACGGCGAGCTCCTGATCTATTCGAAGACCCAGGCGTACTCGACCGTGCACCGCCGCGCGAGGATGGACTACATCGGCGTCCGCAAGGTCGACGCCGACGGACGGATCGCCGGCGAGGCGCGCCTGATCGGCCTGTTCACCAGCAAGGCCTACATGGAGCCGGCGGCCAAGACGCCGCTGCTGCATCACAAGCTGGAGCAGTTGATCGCCGCCGAGGACCTGATCCCGGGCTCGCACGACTACAAGGCCGTCGTCACGCTCTTCGAATCGTTCCCCAAGGACGAGCTGTTCCAGGCTTCGGTCGAGGAGCTCCGCCGGCTCGTCGTCGGGCTCCTGCAGCTCGAGAAGCACGCGGGCATCAGGGTCCTGATCCGCCGCGACCTGTACGGACGCAACGTCTCCGTCGTCGTGGCGCTGCCGCGCGACCGCTTCAACGCCGACCTCCGCAAGAGCCTGCAGGCGCTGTTCCTGGTGCGGTTCAACGGGACGACGATCGACTACCACCTGTCGCTCTCCGAGACCGAGTCGGCCCGGATCTTCTTCACGATCCACATCGCGCCGGGCGTCCCGATCCCCGACGTTCCCTACGAGGAGCTCGAAGCGGAGGTCGAGCGCCTCGCCCGCACGTGGGAAGACGATCTCTCCGAGCATCTCGGCCGGCGGGTGGGCCCCGGGCGCGCCAGGGCGCTGATCGAGGAGTGGGGGCCGCGGCTCCCGGAGTACTACAAGGCCAACGACGAGTGGGAGCTCGTCGTGGACGACATCCTGATGCTCGAGCGGCTCGAGTCGACGCCCGAGGGATTCCTCGTCGGGATCGGGAACGAGTCGAAGGGGGAGCGGCTCACCCGCGTCCGTCTGTACAAGACCGGCGGCAAGGTCGACCTCTCCGCGTTCATGCCGATCCTCGAGGCGCTCGGTCTCCGGGTGGTCGAGGAGGTACCGACCGCCGTCCTCGGGGAGGGCCGGATCTACCTCCACGACTTCGGCGTGCTGGACTCGCGCGGCGCGGTGCTCCAGCTGGGGGAGGAGGCGGACCGCGTCACCGACACGATCGCGGCGGTCTGGCGCGGCGACAGCGAATCGGACTCGCTGAACCGATTGGTCACGCTGTCGTCGCTCTCGTGGTGGGAGGTCCGCATCCTCCGCGCGCTCCGCAACTACCGCATGCGGGTGTCGGCCCGCTACACGGAGAACTACCGCAACGACGCGCTGGCCGCGTACCCGGGCATCTCGGAGCGCCTCGTCCGGATGTTCGAGGCGAAGTTCGATCCGGTCCGCCAGGCGTCGGAGGAGGAGATCGACGAGATCCGTCAGTCGATCCATCAGGAGCTCCGGGGCGTCGCATCCCTCGATCAGGACAACATCCTCCGGCATCTCCTCGGCACGATCGAGGCGATCGTCCGCACGAACGTGTACGTGCCCGACCGTCCGTGCATCAGCTTCAAGCTCCTGTCGGAGCGCGTCCCGGAGATGCCGAAGCCGTGGCCGCTCTACGACGTGTGGGTGTACTCGCCTTCGGTCGAAGCGATCCACCTGCGCGCCGGCAAGGTAGCGCGCGGCGGGATCCGATGGTCCGATCGACGCGAGGACTTCCGGACCGAGGTCCTCGGGCTGATGAAGGCCCAGAAGGTGAAGAACGCGATCATCGTTCCGGACGGCTCCAAGGGGGGCTTCGTCCTGAAGCGGAGCACGCTCACGCCGGAGGAGCTGAAGTCCGAGGTCCTCGCGCAATACGTCACGTTCATGGAGGGACTCCTCGACATCACCGACAACCTCGTGGGCGGCGAGGTGCGGCACCCGGAGGGGCTCCGGATCCACGACGACGACGACCCCTACCTGGTGGTCGCGGCGGACAAGGGGACGGCGACGTTCTCCGACACGGCGAACGAGGTGAGCGCGCGGTACGGCTACTGGCTCGGCGACGCGTTCGCGTCGGGTGGATCGCACGGCTACGACCACAAGGCGCTCGGCATCACGGCGCGCGGCGTGTGGGAATCCGTCAAGCGTCACTTCCGGGAGCTGGGGATCGACCCGGTCACCGAACCATTCACGGTGGTCGGGATCGGCGACATGTCCGGCGACGTGTTCGGCAACGGGATGCTCTACACGGAGCGCCTCAAGCTGATCGCCGCGTTCGATCACCGCAACGTCTTCATCGACCCGGATCCCGATCCGGCCACCTCGTTCGCGGAGCGGAAGCGCCTGTACGAGACCCCGAGCTCGTCGTGGGCCGACTACGACGCGTCGGTCCTCTCCGAAGGAGCGCACGTGATCGACCGCGCGGCCAAGTGGGTCACGCTCTCCGACCGCGCGAGGGCGGCCCTCACGATCCCCGACGACGCGCCGGCCGAGATGACGCCGGCAGACGTGATCCGATGGATCCTCCAGGCCCCGGCGGACCTGCTCTTCAACGGCGGGATCGGAACGTACGTGAAGGCGACCGACGAGGGACACACCGAGGTGGGGGACCGTGCGAACGACCCGGTGCGTGTGAACGGGTCACAGGTCCGCGCGCGGGTGGTCGGTGAAGGCGGCAACCTCGGGTTCACCCAACGGGGGCGGATCGAGTACGCGCTCGCCGGCGGTCGGATCAACACCGACTTCATCGACAACTCCGCGGGCGTCGACACGTCCGACCGTGAGGTGAACCTGAAGATCCTGCTCGGGCTGGCGATCGAACGGGGTGAGCTCACGACGGAGGATCGCAACCGCCTCCTCGAAGCGAGCACCGACGACGTGGTGCAGGAGGTCCTCTACGACAACTACCTCCAGGCGCAGATCCTCTCGCAGGAGATGGCGATCACGGCGGACCGGAACGAGGCGTGCGAGGACCTGATGTCGCAGCTCGAGTCGGAGGGCGAGTTGGAGCGCGCGGTCGAATACCTGCCCACGTCGGACGAGATGGCGGAGCGGCGGGGCCGCGGCGAAGGCCTCACCCGACCGGAGCTCGCCGTGCTGCTCGCGTACGCGAAGCGATCGATCAAACGCGATCTGCTGGAGTCGGACCTCCCCGACGCGAAGTACCTCGAACAGGATCTCGCCGATCACTTCCCCACCTCGATCGTGGAGCGGTTCGAGCCGCTGCTCGCCGAGCATCCGCTCCGCCGCGAGCTGATCGCGACGACCGTTGCGAACGACGTCGTGAACTCACAGGGCATCACGTTCGTGTCCCGGCTGGTCGCGGAGACCGGTGCGACGTCGGCGGAGATCGTGCGGGCCTTCCGGATCGCGCGCGACGTGGTCGGAGCGGTCGAACGCTGGGCCGACGTCGAGGCGCTCGACGGCAAGATCGATCCCGACCTTCAGAACGACCTGATGACCGGGGTCGACCGGCTCGTCGAGACGACCGCCCGGTGGTACATCGTCCGTGCCGCCGGCCTCCGCCTCGCGGAGGCCGTCGATCAGACCCGCGAGGCCTTCCGAGAGCTCTCCTCGGGGATCGAGCAGATCGGGCCGGAGGCATGGCGTGAGCAGCGAGAACGTGAAGCGGAACGGCTGATCGAAGAGGGGGTCCCCGAGCCGACCGCCCGGCGCCACACGTTCCAGGAGGAGCTGGTGCATGCTCCCGACATCATCTCGGTCGCCAGGAGCACGGGGCGTTCCGTGACGGAGGTCGGCAGGGGCTTCTTCCTGGTCGGCGAGCGGCTCTCGATCGACTGGATCGAGCAGCGACTCAGCGAGCAATCGGCGAAGACCCGGTGGCAACGGTGGGCGATCCGCTCGATGGAGGACGACCTCTATACGGTCCGTCGCGAGATCGTGGAGAACGTCCTGGAGCACGCGGGAGGTCGGCCGATCGACGAGGCGGTGGATGCCTACCTGGAGGATCGCGCGGCGCCGTACGGTCGGCTCCAGCGGTTCATGCGCTCCCTGGCGATGGAGGGCGTCACCGACATCGCGCAGCTCACGGTGGCGTTGCGCCAGATCCGCTCCCTCGCCTGAGGAGCGTGGCGGCTCAGCCGCCGTAGAAGATCGTCGTCACCCAGAAGACGCCGCGAGCCCGCACGATGCCGATCCCGATCTTCCGGAAGCCGCCGTTCAAGATGTTGTGCCGGTGCGGAGCGCTGTTCATCCAGAGCGTGCGGAGCAGACGGAGACGCCCCGCGTATCCGATGTTCTCGCCCCACCTCGACGGTCCGTACGAGCGAACCTTCGAGTAGAGGTCCGACGTGTGGAACAACGTCCGCGACGACGCCATCTGTTTCGAATGTGTCGTCGCGTATCGGGAGAGCGAGAGGTTGAGACGGAAGATCGGAAGACCATGTGCGCGCCTGGTCTGGTTCAGGAGCCGGAGCATCCTGCCGCGACGTGAGAGGTCCTGCGCGTCGGCTCGAGAAGTTGTCGCCGGCAGCAGCACGGCGACCAACAACGCGAAGATCATGATCTTCCGACGGGTCATCGGGCGCGGTCGACGGTAGCGAAATCGTCGCGAGGACGCGATGGATCGCGCGATCTTTCACGACATCTTTACGGTAACGCTTCTGCGCTAGCACTTCTGCGCTGCGGTGGAAAACGCACGCGCACGTGCACGTCGGCATCGCGTCATCGCAGGTCGCGTGCGCGACTGTGGTGTCGACAGTGTCGTTGTGACCGACGACACTGACAGTGAACGCACATTCGGTTGTGCGTACGGTCATCCCGATCGCGGACGCGCGCGATCGCTCGCACGCGGTCGTGCCGCGTCGCCGATCCGTTCAGCCGGAGACCGGAGGAACCGGAGGCGGTGTTCCCTCGTCCTGCGTCTCGGCCGTCGTCGGCGCGTCGGGTGGAACCGGCGCGGGATCCCCGGCGGGCGCCTCCGTCATCGTCGCTTCCGTGGACGCTCCCTCGATCGCACCCGTGACGGGTTGCGGCCGGCGCGCGCGGATCAGCAGGAACGCGACCGCCAACACCACGAGCACGCCGGCCGCGATCAGGATCCAGATGAGCGGCGAACCGCCGGACGGGATCGCGCTCGCGACCGCCTCGATCCGGTTGTTCTCTCCGAACTTGGGCTGCCACGTCACGGTGTTGCCGTCGATCAGGCCCGTGGCTGACTTCACCTCGCCGGGGAACGTGATCTTGATCACGAACTCGAAGCTGTCGAGGACCTGCTGCGGGATCTGATCGTTCCCGGTGAACTCCTGGCCGCTCATGTCGAGGGAGCCCGAGACGTGGAACTCGTCGCCCTGGCGGGTGATCGAGAGCTGCTCACTCGTGCCGGTGAGCGGGTCGCCCGTGCCGGAGAACTTGTCGAGCGGCACCGAGTCGAACGTGATCTCCTGCCCGACGAAGTCGCCGTCGTCGTAGGGCTTGACCGTGGCGCCGGGCGGGAGGTTCGCCGTGTCGGCGTTCTTGAAGAGGTCGTCGACGTTCTGTCCGCTGAGCTGCACGAGTTGCTTGTCGACGGCGATGATGGCCGATCCGGAGACGGTGTCGTCCTGGGCGACGTCCAGGGCCATGTTGACCTTGAAGCAGCTCGCGAGGAGCAGAGCGATCGCCCCGAACGCGAGCGACCGGAGCGCGACACGCTTGCTCATCGAAGATCCCTTCCGTGGTCGGCCGTCCTGCGGTGGCCGAAGCGTAGACGACGGCTCGCGGCGGGTCGAGGACGGAACGTGGAGACCTGCAGGAAGGGGCCGGACATGCGGGTCGGAGGGTCCGGGAAGGGGGTGGGTTCCCCGGGCCCCCCGACGCCACGCATCTCTGGGACGGGTCTCGGCCGGAGGAGCCGAGGACGCCGTTGGCGCTTGCTTACCCCTCCGGCATCGGTCCAAACCTCTGCGGGTGGAAGATCCCGACGTTCTTCCGAGCAGCCGTCTCACCTCGCCGCCGGTAGGCGGAGGACGAACCGGGCGCCCTGCGGGCGGTTCGGCTCGTACCGGACCGAACCGCCCACGTCGGCCGCGAGGGACGCCACGATCGCGAGCCCGAGGCCCATGCCGCCCGTCGCGCGTCCCACCTCGGCCTGGGCGAACCGGTCGAACAGATGGGGGATGAACGACGGCGGCACTCCGGTGCCGCCGTCGGTCACGGCCACCTCGACCGCACGGTCCGCCGGGCGCACCTCGACCCCGATCGGGGGCCGCCCGTGCCGGTGGGCGTTGCTCAGGAGGTTCAGCACGATCTGGGTGAAGCAGTCCGGGTCCGTCAGGACCCGGACGCCCGCGGCGCAGTCGATCGAGACGTTCCCGCGGGCCTCGACCTCCTCGAGCGCTCGCTCGAGGAGGTCGCGCGCGTCGTACGACGCCATCGAGACGTGCACCGCTCCCCGATCGAGTCGGGACAGCTGCAGGAGGTTCTCGACGAGCCGGGACAGCCGCCGGCTCTGCCGCTCGATGATCTCGACGCAGCGTCGCAGCTCATCGGGCGGGATCTCGCCGGGGATCTCCAACAGCGTGGAGGCGAACCCCACCACCGACGTGAGCGGCGTTCGGAGCTCGTGGGTGACCATCGACACGAACTCGTCCTTCATCCGATCGAGGTCCCGGAGCTCTTCGTTCGCCCGCTCGAGCTGGGCCAGGCTCTCGGTCAGCGCCTGGTTCGTGCCCGCGAGCTCGGCGGTGCGCTCGGCCACCCGCCGCTCGAGCATCCTGGTGAGCGAGCGAACCTCGTCGAAGCCCTCGGCGTTCTCCAACGCGGCGCCGGAGAGCGTGCAGACGAACTCGATCAGGCGTTCCTCGTCCTCGCCGAACAGCGTCGACACCTCGGGGTGGGTGGCGAACAGGCAGGCGACGGGGCGGCCGCGGACGAGGATCGGCGCCGCGAGCGCCGATCCCTCGTGTGCGGCGCTCCGCGTGACCACCGTCAGCTGCTCGAGCGCCTCGCGCACGACCGGATGGTCGACCACCTCCGACGTCGCGGCGTCGCGGGCTTCGAGCGACGGGCCGACCCGGAGGATCCGCGTCCGCTCCGCACGCAGGAGCACGCGCGCCGCCTCGACCGACTCGTCCTCGATCACGTCGGGACGCAGCGACGACGCGATCCGGCGCCCGTGGGTCAACAGCGTGTCGAACCGATCGACGAGCGAGAGCGTTGCCCGGCCCCGCGACGGCGAGGCCTGTCCCGTCGACGCGAGCACCGCGTCGAGCTCCCGGCGCGCCCGGTCGCCGTCCTCGGCGTCCACGGCCCACCCGACCGCCTCCCCGACCGTGCCGCGCGCGACCCGCGTCCGCAGCGCCTCCACCGCGGCCTCCTGCCGGATCGCGACCTCGAGGCTCCGGTCGAACAGGCGATGGGCCCGTCGACGGCGACCCGACAGCGCAGCGAGGTGGGCCCGTTCCCGGAGCACGTGGGGCAGGTCGTTGCGGTAGAAGCGGGCGCGGCGGGTCGCCTGTCGGGCGACCCGCCGCGCCCGCCGGAGGTAGGCCCGCCGTCGCCTCCGGGCGACGGCGGGCTCGGCCTCGGCGGCACGCCGGAGCGCGGTCAGCAGCCACGGGCGCACCGGGCTCACGCCGGCGTTCTTCATCCCGGCCTGGCGGAACCGGCGCTGCGCGTCCTCGAACGACGCGATCGCCGCGACCGGATCGTCGATTGCGAGGAGCCGGACGCCCTCGGCCTGCAGGACGCTCCCGACGGTCAGCACGTCCTCGTTGGACCGCTCGAGCTCAGCGTGGGTCGCGCCCTCCGGGAGACGGCCGTCCGTCGCCTTCGCCCATCCCTCGAGTCCGATCCCCCGGGCCTGTGCGTCGCCGATCTCCAGACCGGACTGACGGGCTTGGCGGCTGTGCTCGACGGCGCCAGCCAGGTCCCCCAGCCGGTACATCGCCATCGCCATCTGCAACGTGCAGTTGTTCAGCTCCCACCGGTCGCCGGTCCGCTCGAGGAGTTCGTGCGCCTCTCGCATCCGTTCGAGCGAGGCGCGGTAGCGCGAAGCCGCGTACAGACCCGCTCCCCAGAAATGGAGCGACTGCCCCTGTCCCCACAGATCGCCGAGCTGGACCCGGATCGCGTGGGATCGCTGCGCCGAGCGGATCCCCCGGCGATGCCAGGGGATCAGCATCATCGCCGGGGCGTGCTCGGAGTAGGCCTGCGCGAGCTCGGGGGTGGGCGGGTACCGCTCGGCGAGGTTCAGCGACCGCAGGTGGGTCCAGAGCGTCGCGATCTTCCCGCGTTCGAACCACCAGGCGTAGCCCAGCCGACCGTGGAACCGCGACGCGAGCAGATCCTCGGTGGACCGGTCGAGGCTCCGCCGTCCCACGAACAGCCTCGGCAGCCAGGAGTGGAGGACCTGGACCGTGACCTCCCACACGAACAGGGGCGCCAGCGCGAGTGTGGAACGAGGTACCCGGCGGCCGATCATCGCGAGCGCCTGTGTGATCGCGTCGGCGGCGGTTCGCACGTCGCCGCGCTTGAACGCGAGCTCGCCGATCCGCGCCTGGATCGCCGCGGCCTCGGGTCCGCTCGCCGCGAGACCGCGCGCCTCGTCGAACCAGATCGCGGCGTCGTCGTACGCACCGCGCAGCATCAACACCTCGCCCAACTCCTGCGCGAGGCGAGCTCGCTGCTCGGGTTGCGAGGGGTCGACCCCCCGCGCCGCGATCCGGTACATCGCCTCGGCGGTCTGCAGGGCGTGGCGGCCCCGCGCGAGCGACGCGCCCTCGACCGCCGCCGGCAACGCGCGGGCGGATTCGCCTCCCTCGTCGAAGTGGTACGCGAGGTCGAAGACGTCCGCGCGGCGCTCCCGCTCGATCAGCTCCGCAGCTGCGAGATGCAACAGCCGGCGCTCGGCGCCGCTCAGCCGCCCGAGCGCACCTTCGCGCACCTTGTCGTGGATGAACGAGATGCTCCCTGGCTCCGCCGACCAGATCAGCCCGGCCCGCCGCCCGTCGTCGACGATCGCGCCGACCCGTCCCGGCTCCACGCCCGCCAGCGTCGCTGCCTCGCCCACCGA
>Ga0114129_10002308_pt1 | contig 26441 bp, 35 predicted proteins | sample RhiMetdeltSRZDD1_FD_80071 | JGI IMG/M metagenome (GOLD analysis project Ga0114129, IMG submission 80071) | Populus rhizosphere microbial communities from Tennessee, USA - Rhizosphere MetaG P. deltoides SRZDD1 (version 2) (version 2) | ecosystem: Host-associated > Plants > Roots > Rhizosphere >...
CAAGGCGAGAGATTTCAGCGCCGCCGTGGATCGTATACTCGGCGACCATTGTCGATCTGCAGGAGTTTCGCCGCGCCAGGTGACGCCATCCTTAGACTCTCAGCAGATCGCGGAGTTGAGAGAATTCGCAGAGAGACTGCCGTGTCTCAATACGACAAGGATGGAATTCAGCGATGCTGCGCGACAAGCTGAACGGACACTCCAAGAGAGAGAAGCAACTTGGTCTGTTAGAGAATCCGAGCCCGTCCACACTCACGATCCTGCGACTCACTCCAGAGAAGCGTCTCCCAATCAACCGCAGTCAAACACTGACCGGTCTGAGCGCGACAGCTACTCACGTGGTTGATGAAGACCGGAAGACCAATCGCGTAGACATCTAAATGTGCGTTCAGTGTCGCTAAAGGGCATAGAGCTCTTGAAAAGGGAAAGATATTTGAGTAAGGGCCCACCTTGGATTGTAATATTGAACCACCTGGTATTGCCCACGAGCGACATAATGGAAAAGTAAGCAGTTGACTCTGGTTTGACGTGAACCCTCGCGGCTCGATTTTTCGTTGTATGATTACAAACAGAATGGCCTGATTTTTGTTGGACATTAGTGCGAATGTGCTATATGGCGTTAACTCAGTGTGATCGTTAATCGAGCTTGAATCCTAGCACTTCAGTATAGAAGGCTATTGAACTATCGACGTCGGTGACCAAATATCTGACGGTAGCCACGTGCTCTCCTCCGATCAATTGATAACGACTATGTACCCAAGCCGCACTCAAACTCTTGGTCGAGTAATTCCCAGCTTACGAATTCGGTTGTTAAGCGTGGTTCGTTTCAAACCGAGCCGCGCGGCCGCACCAGCGGGACCGGCCATCACCCAGTTCGAGTCTTGAAGAACCCGCAAGATGTGTTCACGCTCGACAGCTTCCAGCTTCGATTCACCATTCAGACCCTTTGCTAGCTTTTCTGACTGCCTTAGTTTCGCGATCGGAACCTCCAATACAGACCCACGCGAAAGCGTGACTGATCGCTCAATCAGATTTTGCAACTCTCTTATGTTGCCTGGCCATCGGTAAGCAGTTAGGGCAGCCATTGTTTCGCTTGGAATTCGCTCGATCGATCTCCTCATCCGCAGGGTGTATTTGTTGGCAAAAAAGTTCACCAAGAGAGGAATATCCTCGACGCGTTCTCGCAAAGGCGGCAACGTGATCGGAACAACATTCAAACGATAGTACAGGTCGCAGCGAAATTTCTTCTCAGCAACCATTTCAGCCAGATTGACATTTGTCTTTTGTCCATTCTGTTCAAACTACGCTCACCTCACTACGTCTGTTCCATCGACGTGGCATGTGATCGGTCTCAGTCTGCGACAAAGGTTGCAATTTGCTGGAAAGCGGGCGAGGGCGAGATGGTTTGCTGAGCCATACGAAAACGTCAGTCAACAATTTCTAATTGAAAAGGGATGATGCGACAGCTGTGGCGCTACTGGTCTATGTCAGTATTTCGACGGCTGAGTGAGATGCGATTTGTGGGCTCGAACTAAGGGGTAACTAACCGTCGGGAGATCTGACCTTGCAGGTCGGCGCGAAATGCAACGACCGCGTTAGTCACAATCAGGCGTTGACAGAGGCCGACCATCTTATTATCGTACCCATTCTTCAAAGCATCACCAATGATTAGAATGCCCACACCACTGAAACCCCCGAGCGCAGGAGAGACGAATGCCACAGGATCGAGTCAGCGACCTTTTAGCTGCGTATTTCACTCAGCCTTATGTCGAATACGGAGACGTCGTACTAGAGATTCGCAATAACGGCGGCTTAACGTCGGAAGAGGTTCGCGTCATAAGGAACAAAGTCTTAAACGTAGATGCGAACGCGATGATCCGTCACACCGCTTCCAGAGAAGAATAAGTGGTACGGGTCAGCTCCGATCCTGCAACACAACGGGGTAATGGCGATCAATCCTCTGTAGAGCGACCACTGAAGATCGTTTTCCGACTGTGACGCACTCTCAACAATCTATGCGGCAAACGAATGCTCTGCAGATACTTTTCGCGCAGCGACCTCGAGAATACCTTCTTTGAACGTGACCGTGGCGCTCGACCAATCGACGGGTTCCGGTAAAGCGACGGATTGAAAAATCCTCTTGAAAGGTCCAACGTCGTCGCTATCGGCGTGCAACGGACCCCTGTCGCAAATAACAATCCGCCGCTCTCCAACCTGGACCTCGATGTCGTCCGCTGTCGGCAACGGAACTTGCACCCGCGCGATCAAACTGTCCTCGAATTCGTAGGTCTTGACGGAGATAGGTAAAAGGATCTCTGACTCGGCTCGAAACCAGTCTTCCAGATCGTGTCCATCCAACTGACCGCGTTCCTCGAATAACTGATAAGCTCGAGCGGCGATCGATTGCTGAATCTCCGCTAGACGATCCGAAAAGTCATCCGTTGGGAGAATGGAGACTGACGATAACGACTTCCGCGACACCGTTTCATCTTCCTGCGCAACTATTGACTGCATTTCAACCTCTCCTCTTCTTGAAAATGTTTGAGGGCTTTGATATGCAACTTAACACAGGCAATTTAAGTCTGGTTTTCTTGGATGTAAAATCTTGATTAATTGCCTTCTTCGGACCACGTCTGACTTCGAATGACACTCATTTCCGTACGTGAATTTAGAATTGAACAAAGTTTACGTCGATTTAAGACCGAGATAATACCTGTCTAATGAGCCTGCTGTATGTTGCTGTTCCATCTTACAAAACCTGGAGTCTTAGAATGAACACTCGTCAATTGCTCAGGGAAAAAGCAGACACACTTACCGACCCTGAGATCGCTGAAGTGCTTGAATATATCGTAATAATGGAAGCGCTCACCGACCAAAGGATCAATCCCGACCCGTTCGACGAAATCATGCTGAACCTGCTGTCAGAAGCAGTCCACGGTGCGACGCGAAGTTCAAAAAAAGCCGATCATGATCGAGGCTGCTATACGACACTGACTAGCTTCTGATCCTGTCTTCTTGACGTCCACAGATTCACGAAGACCTAACTTCGATTTCATCGTGCGTTAAGTTTGGTGAAACACACCACTCAGCCAGTGCATGGGAATTTTACAAAATATTCATAGGCCAGTCATACCCTGTTCGACCTAACTTGGTATCGTAGTCCGCTCAAAACTTTCCAGAAAGGAGTAATACCGATGCTACGTATCTGTGGCGCGGCTTTAGCCGTCCTCGCTCTTCTCACATCCAGTATTTGGGCAGTGACTCCTGGAATTACCCGGATAGGCAAAGGCCTGGTTGATGGCTCTGCAATCGATAAGTCTGGCCTTACAGGAAGTATCTGTAAGGCGGGTTCTCCAACTACTTGCGTTCCCAAAACAATCTTCGGCGGCTTTGGTTCCGATCTAACGTATACCGGCCATGATAACGTCTTTATTGCTGCGCCGGATCGGGGTCCATTCGACGGTCTGACAGATGTTCCATATGTGGATCGCTTTCACTTTTTGCATATCACTACGGATTTAGGCGCTCCATTTCCAAATATCCACGTGCTGCTGCTCGATACTCGTTTCCTCAAAAACGAGCTTGGTCAAACCTTTGTCGGAGCTGCAGGAGCCGTAGTCCAGAATGACGAACTCGCTACGCTCCGCCTGGATCCCGAGGGATTCGAGTAGGAGGTAATGGGAATTTCTATGTTTCTGACGAATATGGCCCTTACGTCTTTGAGTTCGATCGGCAGGGCCACCTGGTGCATCGAATTGAGCTTCCGTCAAAGTTTCTCATTGGCTCGCCGAGCGCGAACCCGACTACTGAGTTGCGAACCAACGCGTCTGGTCGTCAAGCCAATCGCGGGATGGAGGGCCTGGCGATCAGCCCCGACGGTACGACCCTTTTTGGGATTATGCAAAATGCGCTCATACAGGATCATGGGCTCGTCACCCCTTTCCCAATAAATCCGAATGAAGCGCCCGGTCGTCTTGGGATCAATAACCGTACTCTCAAAATTGATCTGTTAACGGGCGAGACGCACGAATATGTCTATGTGTTGGACGCTATCAATCGCGGGCAGGGCGTGAGTGAGATTCTTGCTATCAACGATCATGAATTCCTGGTTGTGTCATCCCGTTCCGGCCCGAGCTCCGGCCGATCCACCTCGACAAACCCGACGTCGTCGGCGCCAGCGTGAAGACAGAGGTCACGAAGTTCGTGCGCGTCGAGGTTAGCCGGCGGTCCAGTCGGCAAAGCAGCCGCGCGCTCTCGAAACCTTTTCACACTCGGATGTTCAGAAAGTGTCATGCCCGCAAAAAATTAAAAGTAGCATTGAGCACAGCCTCAATCATCGCAAAACATTTACCAAGCCCAGCCCAACTCGCCTCGCACGCTGGTTGGTGGTTAGGCTATTGCGCTATTTCTCCTTCCCGGAGACTACGTTGTAGGCTACGGCAGCACGAATCAGCGCCTTCAACGCGGATTCATCAATCTTATCGCCCTCGGTGAAATCGATTGCCCGCGTGGCCTTGGCGTCAAGGCCGGCATTGAACAATCGTTTCGGGTCCTTCAGAGAAGCGCCTTTGAAGAAGTTGAGCTTCACATGGTCTTTGAAAGCCCCGGCGGCGCAGACCAGGCCATTGCTTGTCCACACCGCGGTACCCCACTTCCATTCTTCAGTAACGTCCGCCGCCGCATCCAAGATCAACTTTCGCAGCCGGGCGAGTAGCTTGCCGCGCCAGTCGCCTAGTTCAGCGATCTGTTTGGTAATAAGAGGCGTTCCCACCGCCTCCTGCGAGTGTTTTCTTCATGTGTTCTCCTCTTTGCAAAAACCGTCACTATTGTTCCGGCCCATTTAAAGTCTCCATCCTTGGCGTCCGGGTCTTACCGCCACGATTAAGCCCATCTGCCGGGGCCCGCTGCAACACCTCTATCACGCTCGAAACCGCAATGCGGCCCCGGTCAGGTTGCAGCGCCTGGTTCGGCGCCGGCCAATCGGTAATCAAGATGAGATCAACCTTACTTAGCACGTCCTTTCGAAAACCGAGATACTTGATATTTTATTTTGTTTTGATCATAAATATCCGATTATGACGCGTTCCACACTAGCTCTAGCCGGTGGCAAATCCCAACAGTTTACGTTTTTAAAGATCGACACGATATTCAACTTTTACAAACCGAACCCGCCGCTTTCGAAGTTTGTAGACAGTTTTTGGCTATACGAAGGCTACGAGCCTCAGCAACAGACCGAACGCATTCTTCCGACCGGCACGCTCGAACTCGTAATCAATCTCCGGCAAAACGAGTTGCGATTTTACGACGCCGAACGTCCTGAAACCTGCTCCTTGTCCGGCGCCGTCGTTTCAGGTGCGTTTGGGCGCGGCTTCGCGCCCGATACCCCGGAAGAAGCCTTTATCATCGGGGTTCACTTCAAACCGGGCGGCGCTTTTCCGTTTCTCGGACTCCCGGCAGGCGATCTCGCCGACACTCATATCGATCTGCAGACACTTTGGGGACCGTCGGCCGGTCGGCTGCGGGAGCGCCTTTGTGAGGCAAGAACTTCTGCCGAGAGGTTTCAGCTGCTCCAGGAGGCTCTGTTGAGTCGCTTGTGTCACGGCGTGGAACAGCATTACGCGGTTTCGGCGGCGCTGGAAATGTTCGGGAAGAATCAAGCCGGGCCGAGAGTCAGGGAGGCCGCAAAGTATCTTGGACTAAGCCAACGTCGGTTGATTCAGGTTTTCAAAGCGGAAGTGGGCATGACGCCGAAACTGTTCAGCCGGATTCAGCGGTTTCAGCAAACCCGTACTTTCATCCAACACAATCCCTCGATCAATTGGGCCGACCTTGCCGTTGATCTCGGATACTTCGATCAGTCCCACTTTATACGCGAATTTCTCGAGTTCTCGGGTCTTAGCCCGACCGATTACATAAATCGCCACCAACGCTTTATCGAACCAAACATACACGTCAAACGCTACCACCTTCCCCATTTTTAGGTCAGGTCAGTTTTATCCAATACGACTGTCGCTTTACGACGGCATAATGTGGGTAATTTCAAGATGAAGTGCCGGCGTTTCAGAAGCGAAGTCTGCGCGCGGCAAGGCAATAGTTTTTGACAGGAAGGCCGAGTGAAAGGAGTTGGAGAATGAAGAGATTTATTAGTGTCGGTACGTTGGTTTTAGCGTTGATTGTCGGATTGATCACGGTTCCCGCTCTCGGGCAAGAGGTAAGTAAAACGATCTTGCTTAAGCGCGACACCAAAATCGGCGGTCAGGTTTTGCCAAAGGGTGAGTACGACCTGCGGTATGTTGAAGGCAAAGACGAGCTGGTAATTGCAAGGGGTAAGAAAGAAATACTGACGGCAACCTACAAGATTGCCAAGCTTGAGAACCCGGCTGCAGTCACGTCGGTGATTTATTCGCAGGAAGCCGACGGTTCGTACCAGCTCAAGAGGATAGAGTTCAGGGGACGAGACGCCGCGCTTACCTTTGATAACACTGTTGCAAAGCTGGTAACCCACTGACAGTAGCACGAGCCTCACAAAGGAGACTTGCGTTATGAAAATGAAGAGCATTCTTTCAGGATTGATCGTGGTTTACGCTGCCTGCATGTTCCTGGCAGTCAGTTGCTCGCAAGCATCAAACAAACCAACGGAGGAAACCACTTTGGCTCGCTGAGAAGCTCGGCTTGGAGCCGATCGAGGAGCGCCCGGAGGCCTACGCTACCGGTGCGGAAACGGGCACTTCTCGCTATTCGAGTCGGCCGGCGTGGCGTCAGCCGCGGCGGTTTTTACAGGCGATCCGAAGCAGACCTCGACCTCCCTGATCTTATTCCCTTCAATCCTGAAGTACTCGGTGTTCCGAAATCTTGCGCCGTCCTTCAGCTCGCATTCATAGCGGACGAAGGCTTCATCACCGTGCTCAAAACAGCTCGCGTCAGGCCGCTTGCGGTGACGGCAGCTGCGCCAAGGCCACGCAGCATTGTACGCCGCGATAGTTTGCTGGCTAATGTGATCTTCGTATTTTTCATCGTCGTTCATCCCTTCGACCTGAGATATCTACTCATCCTCACTGAATTCCGGGCAGATTCTCTCCTTACTTCGGGGATAAAGTAGAGACCGCTCCAGACACGCACTCTCCATCACATTACTTACCCTGGCGGTGAAGATCTCAGCTGTTAACTCTGACTTCGACCCGCATTCCTGCTGTTTGCGATCGAGTCCAATGAATCCAAGCTTCCGCCGCGATCAGATGAAGCACAAACCCAATCCAAAATGCGGTCCCAAAATATTCATTCGGCGTCAGACCGGTGAAACGGCTCGTCGCAAAGAAGCCGATGATAGGCCGAATGGTGGCTACTGCCAGACCAATAGCGAAAGCGCGGATCATCCATTTCGCGGTGCAAAGCGATTTCGCGGCGAAGAATATGCGACAATAACGGCGTGACTTCATACGGTAACCTCATGGTCAGGAGCCTGAACACAATGAGGAGTCGATCCATGCCCAAGCTTCGCGTCCACAACTTCTCCATTTTGCTATCAGGCCCAGTCCTCCTTGGCTCAGGCGAAAACCTCTTTGTCGACATAAACACGCCCGCTCTGGGCTACGAGTGCACCGAGCACGCCACCACTGAGAACGCAATGCGCTTCATCCTCAGAAAACGAGTTGGTTGAACGGGCTCATGGCGAGAACAACCAAAACGGAAGTAATGATCATCGGAGCGGGTCCGACCGGACTCAGCTTGGCCTGTCAATTCCTAAGATGTGGCATTGATTTTGTCATCATAGACAAGAACGAAGGCCTTACTCCGTATTCAAAAGCTATCGGAGTTCACGCGCGAACGCTAGAGATCTTCGAACAAATAGGGTTGGCGGACGAAGCGGTCCGTCAGGGTACAATCGCGGGAAAAGGTCGCTTGCTGATAGACGGCGAAGTGCGTGGTGAATTCGATTTTTCAAATATAGGGGAGGGGTTGAGTCCTTATCCGTTTGTGCTGATGTTGGAGCAAAGCAAGAACGAGCGGCTTCTTTACGAATACCTAAAGAAGCATGAAAAAGAGGTTCTTTGGAAAACTGAGCTTGAAGGTTTTTCGCAAGACGCAGAAGGCGTTAAAGCACAGGTTCGAACCGCTGCTGGCGCATCTCAAATCATCGATGCCAAATATCTGGTTGGCTGCGACGGTCCGAAGAGTTTGGTCAGACACACCCTTGGCCTCAGCTTTAAGGGCAGCAGTTTCGAACGCATTTTTTATGTCGCCGACTCTCAGATCGACTGGAACCTGACCCACGACGCTCTGCACATTTGTTTCTCGAAGCACTCATTCGTTGTTTTCTTTCCGCTGAAAGGCGACAAGCGTTATCGCATTGTAGGCGTTTTTCCCGAGGGATTTGCCAAGGATGAGGGCGACATTCTTTATGAAGAGATTGAGTCGAGGATCAAGGACGAAACAAAACTTGAACTCGACATTCATGATGTCGAATGGTTTTCGACTTACAAAGTGCACACGCGGCACGTTGAGAGTTTCTCCAGCGGCAGAACATTTCTTGCAGGCGACGCGGCGCACGTTCATACACCGGCCGGAGCGCAAGGAATGAACACAGGGATTCAGGACGCTTACAATCTCGCCTGGAAGATGGCCCTGGTTCTTAAGGAGCGGTTCGATCAAAAGTTGCTTGAAACTTACAACGAAGAGCGGCTTGAAAATGCTAAGCATCTGTTGAGGACAACGGATCGCATCTTTGATTTCGCCGCGGGAACCGACTGGCTGCTCGAGTTTCTTCGTTCGAGTGTCTTGCCGCCGCTTGCCCAATACATCTTTAACTTCGATGCGGTTAAAAAATTTGCGTTCCCATTACTTTCACAGATCGGCATCAACTATCGCCACAGTTCGCTGAGCAACCACGCGGGAGATGAAAACTTTGAAGTCAAAGCCGGAGACCGGATGCCTTACTTCCTGGTTGACGGCAAGAGCGTTTATAACAAGTTGCGTGAAGCGAAGTTTCATTGGCTTGTTTTCTCAGATGCACAAGACGAGGTTCAAAAACTGAAGACAGAACTCGATGCGAAATACGCGGAGTTGATCGACTTCAGCGCCATCTCGCTTAATCCACAGGCCGCGGGAATCTTCGGTAGGGATAAGGCCTTTAGCGTGCTCCTAAGACCGGATAACCATATCGGATTTATCTCGTCGAATGTATCGTGGAGTGATGTAAAGAGCCATCTAAGAGAATTCGTCGGCGACTCGTAGAATCAGCCTGGGGTTCTCACTCGTCGATACACGCCACAAGGCGAGACGTGCCACGAAGAATCCGATTAATGCTGTTTGCAGTTATGCCCTCCCTTTGGAGCTATGACCTACGCATGCGAGCGCGGATTCCGCGATCCCCCATCCGTCGGACCTCTTGCAGAAACTCGCGTAGCACCGGCAATGACGCGTCCTTGCACCAGACCATCACCAACTGCGTCATCGGCCGTTCGCGCAGCGGTCGGTACAGGACTCCCGCTCTGCGGATTACGCGCAGCGACGTCGGTATGATCGCCACGCCGACACCTGCGGCGACGAGGCTCAACGCGTCCGTTTGCGAGCCCTCCTGTACGACGCGCGGACTGAATCCGGCCGCGCGACAGATGGCCAAGATCTGATCGTGAGACCCCGGACCACGCGCGCGCGCCTGGAGGACGAAGGGTTCGCGTGCGAGCATCGCGAGCTTGAGCATCTTGCGACCGGTCAGCGGATGACCCGTCGGAAGCGCTGCGACGAGCGGCTCCTCCATCACCGTTTCCACGGCCAGTGCCGGCTCGTGGATGGGGCCACGAGCGAAACCCACGTCGACCCGGCCGGCGAGCAGGGCCTCGATCTGGCGGGCCGGGTTCGTTTCCTGCAATCGCACCTCTACGTCGGGTAGCCGCTGCCGAAATGCTCGAACGATCTCCGGCAGCCCGGTGTAGGCTACGGCAGGAACATAGGCAATCCGCAGGGTCCCTCGCTCGCCGCGAGCCGCACGACGCGCGGCCTCTACCGCGCGTTCGAGTTGCTCCTGGAGTCGTTTCACTTCGTCGAGAAATACTCCGCCAGCCGCGGTGAGCGCCACGCGACGACGGTCGCGCTCGAAAAGCCGCAGTTCCATCTCATCTTCAAGATTGCGAATTTGACGGCTGAGCGCGGGCTGTGCGACATGCATGCGCGCGGCGGCCCGGCCGAAATGCAACTCCTCGGCCACCGCCACGAAGTAGCGAAGGTGGCGTAGTTCCATGATGCCTAGAAAGTATCACAAAGCGACAAACAATGTATTGGACGCGGCCATCGAGGAGCACGATACTCCAATACCGGAGATCGGAGCATGGATTATGGAATTCTCGCATACTCGTCGCAAAGGGGTGGCATTGGTTGTGTGTCGCGGTTGCTACACTGAGCATTGCGCTACTGGTGTTCGCGGCACGGACGGTGGCCGCATCACGCGCTCAATACGTGTCGATCCAAACGAACTAATGGAAAACGGAGGGACTCGATCATGAAAAATAGCATGGACGAAGCGCTTGAGCGCTTGCGCGGAACAGGCACCGAAGTGGCAGGCGGCGGCGACCCGAATCATGGGCCGATGGCCGCAGAGGCGTTGGTCGCCCTCGGGCGCGATGACGTGGTAAAGAAGTGGGTGGATCGATATCGTCTGCGGCTCGACCTCCTGCCGGCAGCGTCTTCACCCGTCACCGTTGACACGTGGCGCGAGGCTCTCGGCGACATCGGCCGGATCGCCGACTGGGTCGCTTTCTTTCGTGCGCAGCTGGCCGACGACTCTTGGCAGGCCGTGTTCACGGACTGGATCGGGCGCCTCCTGCCGGGGGCTATCTCGGCTGGCCAACACGGGCTCATCCGCACTGCGCATGCCATCCGCGCGCTCGAGTCTGCGGAGACTCCACTTCGTGTCGAAGAACTCGGCGTCGCGCTAGCATATTGGGCTGGGTACTACCGCCAGCTCCCGGGAGTTCCGCGCTTCGCGGGAGAACTCGCCTTCGAGCACGCGCTCGGTCAGGTCCCGCGCATCGTGCGTGGGAATGAGCGGCGCGGCCTGCCTAGAGAACTCGTCCTCGGTGTGATCGATTTGCAGCCCGAGTTCACGGCGGCGGTAGACCGGGCGATTGAGCCGGAGTCGGTCGAGGACGCTATCAGTGCGCTCACTGAGGCGGGGGCTCGACTGTACTTGTCATATGCGACCCGTCACCCGCTCGGGCTCCTCCACACGGTCACGGGGCCGGCGGCACTTCGTCTTCTTCTGCCGCATTTGCCCGTTGCCTTGCACAAGACGGCTCTCGCTTACGTCTGGCAAGCCGTCGCTGCAATGACGGCAATGTACGCTGATGAGAGTGCCGCTAACCGCGACGAGCCCGCGTCGCCACCGCAGTCGGAAATCGTCGAACGCTCCATCGAAACGGACGACCCGCATGCGATTAAGTTCGTCGAGGCCTGCATCCGAGAGTTCCGGCGGAATCCTCGACCAGTCTATCTTGCGGCTGCACACGACTGGGCGACACGTCTGCATCAGGCCAGGAACTGGAGTGACGCACAGCGGGTAGCGGCCGGGATCGCCATAGGCGCTAAGGGTGTCTGAACAGTCATCGTCGAAACGCAGGTCTACTAGATACGAGACTGATAAGATATATCGTGATATGGAGATATGGAGATATGGAGGTAGATGCCCGGATGTCAGTTATCGTAACAACTGGTAAAGGTCGAGCAGTTTGACACTCGAAGGCAAGATGATGACGCCCGGTTTCCATAGGCCGGTTCCCGCAGGGGTTCTCTTTGCGCTGTTGGCCGCTGTTCTGTTCGGCGCCAGTACACCTTTCTCTAAGACGATACTGAGAGAGGTTAATCCGATAATGTTGGCAGGCTTGCTTTATCTCAGCGCCGGCATCGGACTGATCCTTTGGAGATGGCTTCGCCTCTGGCTCGGGGCGGACGTTCCCCGCGAGGCGAATCTCAAACGCACTGATCTTCCGTGGCTTGCGTGCGCGATCCTTGCGGGCGGCATTATTGGTCCGGTGTTGTTGATGATAGGCTTGGCGCAAACCCCAGCCTCTACAGCATCATTGCTGTTGAATCTCGAAGGAGTTTTTACAGCTCTTCTGGCCTGGTTCATTTTCAAAGAGAATTTTGACTATCGCATCGCGCTGGGCATGTCTGCCATAACAGCGGGTGGTCTTTTTCTTGCCTGGACTGGGAAGCCAGAGGTTGGGGTGCCTTGGGCTGCGCTGGCCATCGCGGGAGCTTGCCTCGCTTGGGGAATTGATAACAACCTCACTAGAAAAGTGTCGGCAACCGATCCACTGCAAATTTCCGCTGCCAAAGGATTGGTTGCAGGCGGCGTGAATCTGATAGTCGCAATCGCCATGGGTGCGGAAATACCCGGTGTTCACATCCTGATGATCAGTGCAGTGCTCGGGCTGCTGAGTTATGGAGTTAGCCTGAGCCTCTTTGTAATGGCACTTCGGCACCTTGGAACGGCCCGGACAGGCGCGTACTTCTCTTTGGCTCCGTTCGTTGGGGTAACGATCTCAATTGTGATCCTCGGAGACAGAGTGACACTCCCCTTTCTTGTCGCGACCACGCTTATGGGCTTTGGCGTATGGCTACACCTAACTGAGAGCCATGAGCACGAGCACTGGCACGCTCCGATCATGCATGATCATAAGCATTTTCATGACGGGCATCATCAGCATGAGCACGACGGAGACGTTCCCACCGACGAGAGTCATAGTCATCCACATGCGCATGCAGGGATGTTACACCGCCACCCACACTATCCAGACATACACCATCGTCATAGTAGGAACAGCTCCTCGGAGGAATAAGCAAGATGAGTGTCGATCTTGAAATACTAAACACCGCTGTCGAATTCCTCTTCAATCGAAAAACTCGAAAAACCTTTTTGGAAACAGTCGACCAATTGACCGAGGATATCAAGCATTCTCAAGAATCTTTCGTCTGGTCCGTGATCGACCTAAGTTCCCTCGAGTGTGAATTACCTGAAGATATCCGATCAAGTTGGATTTTTGTTCTAAAGAAGGATGTTTCGTCGGGGTGCCATTATCATCCTAATAGCATTCAGCATATGGTGACGATCAAGGGACAAGGGATGTCAAAAGTAGCAGGGGAGTATAGGCGAATGGTCCAGTTTGGATCATCGAACGGTTCGCTAGCCGATAAATGGCTTGTGATAGGTAAAGGCATTCCTCATGAATTCTTTCCAGAAAAAGAGAATATGGTAGTGGTCTCATTTCACACCTGCGATGCAAGCGAGCTAGAGGAAGTTGATTGCGACACGGGTGAAAAACGAGTATATGAGCGAGCAGACTGACTGCTATGGATCTGAAATCATCCTCACTAAGCCACGAAGTCTTAAGGGGAAATAAGGTATGCTACCCGCATCTACTCTTTTGCGTTTGGAAAGACAGCTCGAGGTGGTTCCCTTACTTCTTGGTGGCGCAAGCGCAGAGGCGATGATGGCTCGTTCTGCCTCCGGGGAATGGTCGCCGCACGAAAACTTAGCTCATTTGGCGCGGCATCATGCAATCTTTCTGGAGCGGCTTCAACGCATCATCACAGAGGATGCTCCCGAACTCAGTCGCTATCGCGCGGAAGAGGATTCTAGCTGGGGCGAATGGTCGTCGCTGACCACAGATGAAGTCATCAGTCGACTGAATACTCTCAGGGCGGAAATCGTACGATTCATCAAGGGTCTCTCGGACGCGGAATCAAATCGAGTCGGTATCCATCCAATCGTTGGCCAAATGGACCTCACCCACTGGGTAGAGTTCTTCCTCCTTCACGAGGCACATCATCTATATAAGGTGATGATTCGCCTCGGAGAGACAAAGCGTGCTCGAGGTAGAGATGAGAACCAGTAATCTCTATAAGTTGTTAAGGAATTTCTGCGGTACTCAGCGTATAGAGTTTTGCTCGGCTGCTAGACTAATAGAAGTTATGGCAATCGGAACAACTGGCTGAAATCAGTAGACTTTCTAAAGGGGGAAACAGTGGCTACAAGAATCTTCGTGAATCTAGCAGTCAAAGACCTCAACAAGTCCATCGAGTTCTTTACAAGACTCGGATACACCTTCAATCCACAGTTCACCAACGAGACAGCGACCTGCATGATAGTCAGCGAGGACATCTTCGTGATGCTACTGACGCACGAGAAGTTCAAGACCTTCACGCCCAAGAATATCTGCGACGCCACAAAGAGCACCGAAGTGCTGGTGTGCTTATCCTGCGAGAGCCGCGCAGCGGTAGATGAACTTGTGCGCAAGGCGGTCGCGGCGGGCGGGACGACCTATAACCAGCCGCAGGACCACGGCTTTATGTATGGGCACGGGTTTCAGGACTTGGATGGACATATCTGGGAACTGATCTACATGGAACCGAGCGCTGTGAATCAAGGCTGAAAGCCGTGAGTCAATCTACTTAACAAGGAGAAGCTGGCATGCCTAAGTTTAAGGAACTCGATTCAAGAGTAACGCTTGCGGAGCAGATGCAAATGACGGGCGGCCCGATTGTGCTCATTAACATATTTACCGTTGACCCTGCAGATGAAGCAGCACTGATCAAGGCGTGGTCACACGATGCTGACTTCATGAAGTCACAACCGGGTTACATCTCGACCCAGCTCCACAAGGGAATTGGCAGAAGTTCTACGTACATTAACTATGCGATTTGGGAGAGCGTGGAGGCATTTCGTAGCGCTTTCACCAACCCTGAGTTTCAACGTCGGATTGGCGATTATCCCGAAAGCGCTGTGGCGTCTCCGCATCTGTTCAAGAAGCTCGCTGTCCCGAACCACTGCACAGCGTAATCGCACCACGAACACAATCCCGAAAACTGGGGGAGGCCGTAATGCCATCAAAACAGTCTTCACAAACTGAAGCGCGAGTCCTATTGGCCGGTCTCGCGATGGGTGAATCACCACGTTGGCACGAGGACCGTCTTTGGTTCTCGGACTGGGGAGCCCAAGAGATCATCGCAGTCGATCTCGACGGCCACAGCGAGGTTATTGTCCGGACCTCGTTTGGTCTGCCATTCAGCATTGATTGGCTGCCCGATGGCCGTCTGCTCATCGTTTCTGGGCGCGAAGGGCTTCTCTTGCGTCGGGAAAGCGACGGAACGTTGGTGACCCATGCCGACCTGCGGCGCCTTTCTGACGGCGTCTGGAACGAGATTGTCGTGGATGGCCGCGGTAACGCCTATATCAATGGCGGCCCGGGAATCATCGCTCTAATTAGCCGTGATGGCCAAGCTCGACAGGTGGCCGATGGTATTGCCTTCCCCAATGGCATGGCTGTGACGCCTGACAACTCAACCTTGATCATCGCCGAGTCGCACGGGAAGAAGCTGACAGCCTTCAACATCGCCTCGGACGGAAGCCTGTCGAAGCGGCGCGTTTGGGCCGACCTTGGCGACGGCGTCCCCGACGGCATCTGCATCGATGCTGACAACGCTGTTTGGTACGCCGACGTGCCCAACAAGCGTTGCGTGCGCGTGAGCGAAGGTGGTGAGGTGCTGCAAACGATCAACCTTGATCGCGGTTGCTTCGCCTGCATGCTCGGGGGCATGCGCAACAAAACGTTATTCCTGATCGCGACTGAGTGGCGTGGCATGGAGAACATCCCCCAGGTGGCGCGAGCGCGAACGGGACAGGTCCTGACCATCGAGGCGCCTGCCCCACACGCCGGATGGCCGTAGGATGCAGAAGTCCGCGAAGGCTAAGTAGAACGAGAAGCGTTGATAAACAAATGAACCGAAATACGCTTCAACAAAAGTTGGAGGCCCTATCTTCCTTTCCGGACCTGAAGAGCAAAACGGTGAGGGAGGTCGGGAGTGTTCTCGAAGCTCTGAGCAGCTGGGACCTCTTCCGCATCAATCCACTGCATTTCGCCGAAGAACACAGGTTCGATCCCTCAGAGATTGTCAATGTGTTCGTTCATGGAGCAAAGGTTGGATTGTTTGATTTTGCGTGGAACATGCTCTGCCCTTCGTGCGGATCTGTTGTGGACAGCCACGTCTCGTTGAATGAGGTAGAAGACAACCTCTTTCACTGCGCGTTGTGCCATATTGATGTGCCCAGTAACCTGGACGACCATATTGAAGTAGCATTCACGATCAACCCCAGCGTCAAACGACTCTCCATCGAACCGTTCAATAATATGGAGAGTTACTGGCGATACTTCCGCTCTTCGAATCATCAGCGCTCGCAGGCCCTGGAAGATTACGTCGGCGAAGTGAGTCGCGCTTTCGCTTTGCTCACGCCGGACGAGGCGCAAACCCTGTCGCTCACCGCCGAGCATGGAAAACTCTATCGCGTTATCAGCCCGGATCATCACGTCGCCGCTTTCATCAAAGTCAGCGACAGGCAGAGCGCAGCGGTGCAAAGCCTTGATTTCTCGGTTCTGCCACATTCATTGACGCCGAAAGAGATGTTGATTGAAGCGGGTGATGTCACTATCAACGTGCGAAACCTGTGCAAGACGAATACGGGAGTAATTCTTGTTTTGACCGATCTTCCACGTCTCCACCGGATATTGCAGGAACATCCGTCAACCTTTAGCCCGTTTCTGACGGGCAAGATGCTCTTGAACAATCAAAGTTTTCGTGAACTCTTTCGAATTCAAACTCTTATTCCGGATCTCAAACTGCGTCTGCGAAGTCTGACGCTGTTGTTCACTGACCTCAAAGGATCGACCGCCCTTTATGATCAGACGGGCGATGTCTTTGCCTACAATCTTGTGCAGGAGCATTACAAGATATTGACCGAATCAGTGCGAGAGAATGCCGGCGCGGTTATAAAGACAATGGGTGATGCGATTATGGCAACTTTCTCATCGCCCCTCGACGGCGTCAAAGCAGCCATTCAGATGATGGACAAGATGGGCCCTTTCAATTCGCGGCTGCGTCGGGAGAATCGCTCGCTCGGGCTTAAAATCGGTCTGCACGAAGGGTCGGCTCTGGCGGTCAATGCCGAGGATCGTTTGGATTATTTCGGTCAGACGGTGAATGTCGCAGCGAGGGTGCAAGCGCTTGCGCAAGCGGACGAGATATGTGTGACTGAGCAAGTTTTTCAGGCTGATGGTGTAAGAAGCGCATTCGCCGATGAGGGATACCACGAAGAAAGCCGGCTGGTCTCGCTCAAAGGAGTTGGGCAACCGGCCAATGTTTATCAACTTAGAAAACAGCAATAGACAAGGAGAACAGCATGAAAGTCGGAGTGCTTGGATCGGGTGATGTGGCGAGGGTACTCGCCTCCGGTTTCTTGAAACATGATCACGAGGTAATCATGGGTACGCGAGAACCTGCGAAATTATCTGAGTGGGCGACAAAGAACCCCACCGGTCGAGTGGGCAGCTTCGCGGATGCAGCGGCATTTGGTGATCTGGTAGTTCTCGCGGTTAAGGGCTCTGCCGCAGCGGATGCGCTGCGCAGCGCAGGCGCCGAGAATCTCGCGGGCAAGCCGGTGATCGACGCGACAAATCCGATTGCGGATGCGCCGCCGGTCAACGGAGTACTGAAGTTCTTCACGAATCTCGACGAGTCTCTCATGGAGCGCTTGCAGACGGAGTTTGAAACGGCACGATTTGTCAAGGCTTTCAGTTCGGTGGGCAACCCAAACATGGTGAACCCACGTTTCGAAGGCGGCAAGCCGACAATGTTCATCTGCGGCAACGACGATCACGCGAAAAAGACGGTAACCGGAATACTGGATCAGTTCGGTTGGGAGACCGCAGATATGGGCAAAGCCACGGCAGCTCGCGCGATCGAGCCGCTATGTATGCTCTGGTGTATTCCAGTCTTCCTTCGCAATCAAACTACTCATGCGTTTAAGCTGCTGACTCGGACATAATATTAGGCTGGAACAAATCGGATAACGTGTCGATCAACTCTCGCGTCAGTCGTGAGTCGGTACGCTAACCGGTGCCTGCGGTATCACGTCACATTGGTTTCGGCGAATTGGCAACCCCGCCTCCCACTGAGACGGGGTCGCAGGCTTCGCCCGTTTCTTGATTGCACTCACGCGCTGGGTGCTGCTTTTTTCTTAGTGCGCTGCTGCAGGAAGAATTCCCGCATCGCGGCGACATGACCAGGCGAGCGGCGCTCTGACCAGGCTTCATAACGTTCCGCGGCTCGTTCTAAGTTCGCCAGAATGTTCTTGTCCTTATAGAGTTCGCGAAACTGCGGGACTACAGGCTTTAACAACTCCCACACGCCGAAGAACTCACCGCTGGTTTCGAAGAACAGGTCTTCGTGCAGCAGACCGTAGTTGAGTAGCGCGCAGGCTTGTTCCCAGTATCCGATCACCATTCCCACGAAGGTACCAGCTTCAGTTCCAGGCGCCGCAATGCGGTTGGCATCGTCGATCGTCTCGACGATGTAGTTTTGTTGGAACCAATCGCGCGCCTGGCGGAGCCGGGCCTCGCGACGTAAATCGTAGACTTTCAAATGTAGTTGTGCTTGTTCGTACGTTGGTTTCTCCATGTTTCTCCTTGTCTTGTTAGTTCTGCCGTTAAGCTGATTGCAGTCAGCCGTGCCATAACCAATGTCCAACCGGGAATAACCACTAAGGGTCCAGATTAGCACGTTGCGCTAGTCGCGCCGTCTTGGAATCAGGATCCATCATCCCAGTCCGACTGCTCGCGCGATCAGAAACAAACCTGCCGCGACAGCAACGACCCCGATGGCTCGCGCTACGAGCTTACCAGCCGGTGCCAGTCGTTCGACGGTAATGGCTGTCGTCACTACAGCCATCGCCCCAATGTCCATTACCCCGATTACCAGTAGAATCGCCATCAGATTGGAACAGCAGTGCGCGCAGTGGAGTCCGAGGCGCATCCCATGTCCCCAGGCTGTGGCAACGTCAGCTGGCAACGTGCGGCCGCGCCCAGTTGCCTCACGGCAGCGGGCAAGGTGACGCGGCTTCCATTCGGTAAACTGGAGAATACCGGCGATCAGCACGACCACACCGACTGCGATCGGTACGGCGCGCGCCAGCGCCGGCCGTTGCATCTCAACCGCCGCCAGCCCGACACCCAGCGGAAAGACGGCCATTCCAAACAGCGTCCAGACGGAGAAGTACCCCACGCCTACGAGCGCGGTTAGCGGACCCAGGCGCGTCTCGCCTGTTCTGTCGACGGCTTGGCGATAGTGCCATAGCATTTGGACAAGTGACGGCAGCATCATCGCCACCATCATCATGAGCCACATGCCGAGGAACGACGCCGCTGCGCCGAGCCACGTCTGTCCGGGCATCCGCATCCACACCATCGACATCGTCCAGCCGCCGGCCATCGGCATCCCTCGCATCGCCGACATGGATGCGCACCAGACAATTGTCAGCGCCGCGCTGGTGGCGAAGAGCAACGCGGAGACACCGACGAAGGCACGATGGGAAGTTCGCTCGGAAGCCAAGCCAGCATCCATGCTGCGGCAGATACGTGACTCCAAATTGTTGGCGAGGGAAGTTGTGTGAGTCACCACACTGTCTCCAGTCATAGGTCGCCCTTCTTTACCTCGATTTCGCCTCTGCGTCGCGCTTTCGGAAGGCGGCTTCTCCAGCGTCGGACACCTCGACCCAGTTCGGGTCAGGCGAGGCTTCGGCGTCGTAGTTGTCGTGCCAGTTCCACCACTTGTACGGCGGGGTCTGGGGGTAACCCTCTGGCGAGTCCTCCCAAGTCTCCTGACGGCCGAGCGGCGTGAGGTCGAGGTAGCTCCAGGTGGTCCCCATCGCCTCGTCGCCGCGGCCGTTGATGAAGTAGGTGCGGAACACCCGCTCGCCGTCGCGGAAGAACACGTTGTGACCGTGCCATTCATCGACGCCGAAGTCCGCGTCGAAGCCGTCTGTGATGGTGTACCAGGGCATCTCCCAGCCCATCTGCGTCTTCAGGCGCGCGATGTCCGCCTGCGGCGCGCGTGAGGCGTAGGCAAGGGTGGTGTCGCGAGCGTTCAAATGGGCCAGGTGGGCGACCTGATCGGCGCCCAGGGAGCAGCCGCGGCAGGCGTGCTCGGGCCACCCGAACACCCCGGGCTCAAAGAAGGCCCGATAGACGATCAACTGCCTGCGGCTCTCGAACAGGTCGAGCAAGCTAACCTTACCCTTCGGCCCGTCGAACTCGTACTTCTTCTGCACCGCCATCCACGGCATCCGTCGACGCTCGGCGGCCAGCGCATCACGGGAGCGGGTCAAGGCCTTCTCCTTTACGAGGAGCTGCTGGCGCGCAGCCTCCCACTCCTGCTGCGACAGGATCGGCGGCGTCTTTATCGCGAGATGCTCTTTCGGGTGCTGCTTGTCTCTCTCTTGGCTTGCCATCTTATTTCTCCTTTGTTTTCTGAAACAGACCGAGACGATTCGCTCTGAAAAATCTTCTGAACTTGCCGCTTATGAGTTGACGGGCGCTGCTTCTACCAGCGCCGCAAACTGGCGCTCGAGCGCCTTGGCCGCACCGCTACGCCAACTCTCCGCCATGGACTCTGACATGGGATCTGGGAAGATATCCTCCTCCCCTTTCTCCACTCCGTCGAAGATAGCTCGTGCAACGAACTCCGGAGAGGCCTTCGGTATGTCGAGGCCTCGTGACATCTCCGTGTCCACGGGGCCGGTCAGGACGGCATGTACCCTCACGCCCAGTCCGGCGAGACGAGCCCGCAGCGATTGTGACAGGGAGAACGCGGCCGCCTTTGAGATCGAATAGGCCGGGATGAGCGGCAAGGCGGCAAACGCCGTCACCGACAGAACGTTGACGATGGCTCCCCGAGAACGAATCAGCAACGGCAGGAAAGCCTGAGTCACGCCATAGGTGCCAAAGAGATTGACGGCGAGGTGTCGTTCGAGCGCGGCACGATCACTCAAGTCATCGTAGAGCGCCAAGCCGGCATTATTGATTAGGATATCGAGAGATTCGACTCTCTCGACAGCTCCCTGAGTCTGTGCAGCGTTGGTCACGTCCAACATCAGCGGCGTGACGCGCCCATCCAAGTGGACGAGGGGCTGACGCGTGGCGGCATACACCCGCATCGCGCCTCTCCTCAATGCTTCCTCGACCAGCGCCTGTCCGATACCGCGATTGGCTCCGGTCACCAGAATTGCCTTGTCTGCGATTGTCATTCTCTGCTGTAAATGATTCTTGCTCATGATCAAACCTCCCTTTGTTGACTCCGCTTGTTCTTCAAGCGAAACTTTATGTGTCCAATCATCTCTCGATGCAACTCGGTGGTGATTCCGTTGGTTGCCGCATTCGGGTCTTTGCCCGGAGCGGCATTGGTGTATTTCGTAGCCAGCACTACGCTCTGGCGGTGGGCCCTCCGTAAACTCGCCGAGGAATGATTCGCTCGCCCCGTTGGTGTAGAGGTTCGCGGTATCAATGAAATTGCCCCCGGCTTCGCGGAAGGCGTCGTACACCTTTCGCGCTTCATCCTTTGCGGTACCCCAACCCCACTCCTCTGTCTTCCGGTTGTTTCATGACATCCTCCGTTTGAGTAGGGTTGGGTTCTTACTTAGCTGCGGTCTCGTTCATTCCTCTCTGACGTGATTCTCAACATCAAGGTGCGTAACGGGTGAAGACCAGGTCGCGATCTTTGATAGCAGCGTGGCAAGGGAAGCAGGTTTTGAGCACCGACTCGTCGGCAGGTTTGCCGTCGTTGAAATGAGCGAATCCCCAGCCGCCGGTCGACGCGTATTTTTTTGGGTCCTTAACCATGAACTGAACGTTCGTGGGTGGTCCGGCCACGAAAGATTGGGAACGGCCAAAGACTTTGTTGTTTTCCTCCGACGGTATGAAACGCCAGTGCAAGGCGGCAACGATCGCGCCGTCCGGAAACGGGAGCTTGCCTTCGCGGTAGGCCTTGATCGCTACATCGTTCCCCAAAACGGCAGCGAAACTGTTGAGGTTGCCTTCTTCGTGGGCTACGGAGATCAACTTCCAGTCACGGTATCCGGCGGGAATTTCGGTCACGAAGATCGAGGCGGCCTCTTGATCGGTGTGTCGAGACGCGCGCGCCGTGAAGGCGACAATGCCGGCTACGGATGCGACCGCAATCAGCAAAAAGGCGATCTTTCTCATTATCGCTTCTCCTTTCCAAACGCGGTTACGTGAGCTTGACATCAGCAATCCAGGTGTCATCAAGTGCCGATCAACCTGGCGCTGATGCCCAGAGTGCCAAGCTTACCGTCCAGGCGGCCATCGTCCCTGCGGGAGGTGCCGTCCCTTCCATCAGTGGTGTGGGCTTTCGCGGTGTACTGCACCTTTTCTAGTTGGCTCATTGTGTGTTCTCCTTGATGCTTCTTGAAACCTTCAATCATCGTTCGAAGGTTTTCTTCCGCGTGCTCTGTCATTTTCCCTTGCGATCCACTCGCGTATGTAAGGCGGGCAATGCAGCAGTTCCATACCTCCCGCTTCACATCTCGCCAGGAATTGAACGATGTCGAGATCGACTAGTGTCACTTCCTCAAGATCCAGCACAATCCTCTGTGTGTTGGTTTCTATCTGCTCGGACAATTCCTGATGATGTGACGCCGTCAGTTTCCCAGAGAGCCGGATAGTAGTCTTGTGACCCTCGGATGTTTTCTCGATTCTTATTGTCATCTTTTCTCGTGTCTCTCCGAGTGCAACCCGAGGTCCTGACCTAACTAACTGGATCTCTTACGGTGGTGTGCTCTGTTTCATGCCGAAGCTCGGCATTTGCTGACTTTCGGCAGGTTAATGATTGGGGTTGCCTGCGGAAGCTTGAGGTGCGGAAGGCTCTTTGTGAATTGAAAAAAGAGGAGGGCGCGCTGCTGCGATAGTCAGATGGGTCGGCTCGTGGAACTTCCATTTGTTGAGACTAAGGTTAAGTCTGGCGGAACTGGTGCTTGTCGATTCCCAGACTGCGGATCTTCGATTCGAGCGTTTGTCGCGGGACTCCCAATTTGACGGCCGCCCCGGACGGGCCGGCGACCCGTCCCTTGCACTCCGCCAGAGCGGCCTCAATCATTCCTCTTTCGCGCTCGCGGTCTCGGCCCAAACCTCGATCGGGCAAGCTCGGACGATGCGATTCTTGAGACGATTCGCGCTTCAGCCAGGTCTCATCCACAGAAAATGTTTCGTCATCGGACAGGATGACGGCTCGCTCCACGACATTCTGCAGTTCGCGGACGTTACCAGGCCAACCGTAGGCTTGTAACCGATCAAGCGTCCTTTTGGTTATCGTCTTAATCTTCTTGCCCGCCTTTTTCGCGTACCGCTCAATGAGGTATTCGACCAGCAAAGGAATGTCGTCCAGGCGCTCACGAAGCGAGGGCACTTGGATCGGAAAGACGTTCAGCCGGTAAAAGAGGTCCTCACGAAATGTGCCGGCGGCCACGGCAGCCTTCAGGTCGCGATTGGTTGCGGCCACAACGCGCACGTCCACGGAGATTGGCTGACTGCTCCCGACCCGTTCCAATTCCCTCTCTTGGAGGACTCGCAAGAGAGCGATTTGAGTCTCGGCTGGAAGATCACCGATCTCGTCCAGAAAGATCGTCCCGCCGTGAGCAGATTCGAAGCGTCCGAGACGCCGCTGCGTCGCGCCGGTGAACGCGCCCTTCTCGTGCCCGAACAGTTCGGAGGCAAGTAGAGAAGGAGGAATCGCCGCGCAATTGACGCGAATGAATGCGCGCGAGGCACGGACCGACTTCTTGTGAATGGCGCGCGCAATCAGTTCTTTTCCAGTTCCGGTTTCACCCAAGACGAGGACCGTCGAGTCCATCGGTGCTACTCTAGCGACCTGTCGCAGTACTATGTGTAACGCCTCCGAGGAACCGACAATTTCTTCAAACATTGACGTGTGATCGATCTCTTCGCGCAACGCGAGGTTTTCGGTTTGCATCCGCTCTTCGACTTGCTTTCGATCATGGATGTCCGTTCCCGTCGCGTACCAGCGCAGGACCCGTCCATCTTCATCCTTCACCGGCCTGTATTGCACTAGAAACCAACGGTAGTCTCCGTCCTTCCTTAGCGCACGCTGTTCGTTTTCAAAAGGTAGACCCCTTGAAAGAGCCAGTTGTCTGTCCTCGTGAAGCCTCTCCACGTCTTCCGGATGAAAGAACCTTGTCCGAAAGTCCGGAGCCATCACCGCCTGCATCGTGAGGCCGCTGAATTCCAGTACAGATCGGTTCGCGTAAAGCGCAGTTCCATCGGGATCAAGCACCGTTACTGTCTGAGCGATTGCATCAATAATCTGTCGGAGCTCCATCTCTTCTTGACGGAGCTTTTCTTCAGCCTGCTTGCGCTCCTCGATGTCAGTGCTCGTCCCGTACCATCGGATGATCCTGCCGGCTTCGTCGCGGAATGGCTCAACGCGAATGAGAAACCACCGAAAGGCTCCATCGTCGCGGCGAAGGCGCGCCTCGATCTCGCCTGGTTCTCCTGAGACCAAGAGCTCTCGCCACGTTTCCATTAACGCTGGCAGGTCGTCCGGATGAAAGGCAGCTTGCCATCCCCAACCATGCGACTCTTCGGGGGAGAGACCTGTATACTCATGCCATCGTTTGTTCAGGAACTCGTTCGGACCATCGGGCAGGTTGCACCAGGCCAACGTGGGAATCGTATCGATCACCTGCCGAAGTTTTGCCTCCGAGTTCTTGATCTCTTCGAATGCTCTTTCAAGCGCTGCTCGTGATCGGTCGCTCTCGATTGCGATGACTGCAATATTGGCCGCGGTTCCTATCCACTCAAGATCACTCTCACTAGGGCTCATGGGTTCCGGATAATAAATCGCGAACGTACCCAGCACTTCATCGTCTTTGGAAATGAGCGGATAGGACCACGCGGCACGCAGTCCGTAACTCAAGGCAACATTCTTATAATCCGTGCCCTGGACGACACACCAAAGGGGATCGCTGGCGATGTCCGAAGTGATAACGGGCTTCTTAAGGAACGCGGCAGTGCCGCACGAGCCCATCTGCGGACCGATCGGCAACGGAGTTATGGTTTGAGTCCATCCTTCGGGAACGCGGCGACCCGCCGCCGGCCGCAACGTTTCGCCGTCCCGGTCCATCAGCAAAATCGTTGAAATAATTGCCGGGGCCTGAGCATCGATTGTGTCGCAAAGATCTTGCAGGATATCTGTAAGGCTCGCGCCGGCGGCTAGCAATTGCAGGCTTCGTCTTTGGGCAGATAAGAGAGCTTGCGTACGTTTTCGGTCGGCGAGGTCTTTCTGCGCAGAATCAGCTTTCACTTCTACAGTATCGTCGCATTCGACTTGCGGTCCATGTGCACTCATGACTTATCAACCATCATGCCGGTGGGGAGACATCTCGTAAGATACTCCCTCAAGATGTCAACGCGCCATTTAATTGTTTGATGATGCAGTCCACGGTCGGAAACTGGGTCGGAAAACTGCGGTAACTTTTGCCAACGAGATGCAAGGCCCTGCAAAGAACACCAAGAAAACAAAGGAACGAGCAACTAAAAAGTTGCACTCCTAACCCAAAGGTCGCGGGTTCAAATCCCGCCCCCGCAACCACTTACGGACATCGATGGGGCAACTGTGGCGATCCTCTCCTCTGAACGAACTCTTCCTTAACGAACTGCTCTGAAGAGCCGCGCAACGATCTGATGCCACTATAGAAATCAATCGACGTGCGCTCGTGATTGGCATTCACGGTTCAACGATCCCGTAGATTCGTCGGTTGTGCGATCCAGGTTCATCTCTCGAAAACAACCCAACGATGGGACTGCCCTCGTTGGAGGTCTGCCACATTTCATCGGCGGCTGGGTTACTACCTCAGCGTTTTCATCCCGCCGTCGATTATCAAATCCGCGCCGATCACATAGGCCGATTCAGAAGATGTGAGATAGAGTACCGCGGCGGCGATATCTTCCGGTTGACCAAAGCGTTTCATCGGGACCTGAGAAACAATCCAGTCTTTTGTACCGGAAACAACTGGCGAGCCCGATGCGCCAGCCCCCCAATCTTTACCGTCCTTGAGCGCGGTAAAGAACATCACATGTGCTCCGTTGTGGTCCCCACACGGAACATCGGCAGTTCGTCGAGCAAGCAATTCAGAGAATGTTGGCAGACCATCGTAGCTTCGGGACTTCACGAAACGGATCGTCCGGCCAGATGGAGAGATTCGAAGCGTCCGCTGATTGGGCATTCTCGCTACTCACGGCACAGCCTGCCAGGCTGGGATTGCACGATTTACTTTGGAGTCGAAAACTAGAACTCTGAAGATCGACAAGAATCGCTTCAAGACTCATACTGGACCTTGAGGGCTCTCGTCTTCGCTGCACCCTTCCGCCTATCTTCGGCGTCAAAGTTGAGGTGATATATGGCAGGGAACGAACATTCAGTGGAAATAGCAGGAGTCAATCTCGCCGGGCGAAATCATGTCTGCGCTTTCTTCAACACCATCGACGAGGAACACAGAGTGCTCGGCTCGTTCTACAAAGACGGCTTCG
>Ga0114129_10002309_pt1 | contig 26439 bp, 21 predicted proteins | sample RhiMetdeltSRZDD1_FD_80071 | JGI IMG/M metagenome (GOLD analysis project Ga0114129, IMG submission 80071) | Populus rhizosphere microbial communities from Tennessee, USA - Rhizosphere MetaG P. deltoides SRZDD1 (version 2) (version 2) | ecosystem: Host-associated > Plants > Roots > Rhizosphere >...
GCTCCACTTCTTCCAGATGCAGGCTTAAGAGTTCGCGGCGCTCACGGAGTTCGTCGCCGATTTCTTTGAATATTCGGTTGGATTCTAAATTCTGGTCTGGGAATTCTTACTCGTTAAAACTCTGAACCACATCCTGATCCGTCTCTTGCTGACCAGATACTTCATCTTCAGATGAAGAACTCTCGTGCGACTTTAGTGCGGGTTTTTTCCGGGCAAGGATTAGTGGGCTGACACGATTGAGCCAGTTCTGCCAGAGGCTGTCACTGACATCAGGTTGAGGCGTCTCCTCTACTCGGAGTTCAACAGGGTTTTCGGCAATTGGTTCTGCTTGCGTTGGATGGACTGCTTCCAGTCCAGCTTCGGACTGTGTGCCATCGACGGCTTCAGGTGCCGGCTCAGCCTTCTTACGTCCGCGACGTTCGGGGTTTTGGGGAGTCTGTTCCAGAGCAGAGTCAGAAAGGGTAACCGTAGCAGGCTCGCTTTGGCTGCGAAGAGGCCGCGCAGTGTCTGTCAGAGATAAGGAACCAGCTATTGGAGCAGAAATGTCGGCGGGACCAATGATTTCCTCTGCGGAGGTTTGTTCCGCGCGAAGCTCCTCAAGCAGGCGGTCAAAATCCAAACCAAGATAGTCAGCATAATTGCGCAGAAACCCGCGGGCCTGCACTGGCGACGGTAGGATAGATACATCGTCTGTTTCGAGCGCCTTCAAATAGGGCACACGAATGCGCGTGGATTCAGAGGCATGTTCGAGCGTAATACGCTGGTCCTCGCGCGCCTGTTTGAGTTTTTGGCCAATGGATTGCATCATGCGAAAAGAAACATCACCAGCACCCCATCTCTACGGCGGGAATATGCTGGTGATGTCATGGAGGATTGGGTGAGTACTAGGCTTCGGCAGTTTCGGCAGTTTCGGCCGTAGGGGCAGGAGCGGAGACCTCTTCTACCGCTTCTGTTTCAGCGCCTTCAACGCCTTCGCCTTCGCGGTGGACAATGACCTTAACTTCAGGGACCAGGTCCATCGTCAGGCGGACATGAGCTATGAATTCGCCAAGGTTGCGAATTGGCTGCATATCAATCTGGCCTTTTTTGACTTCGTAGCGGGTCTTCTCTTGAATAGCAGTGGCTACATCCTGGGTAGTGATGGAACCATAGAGCTTGCCGGTTTCGCCAGCCTTTCCGGCAAAGAGCAGCGTAATTCCCTGAATTTGAGAAGCCAGGTCTTTGAGTTCGGAGTTCAATTGCGCACGGGTAACTTCAGCCTGGCCGCGGATTCTTTCGGCCTGTTTGATCGCGCCTGCTGTAGCAATCACAGCCAGCCCCTGTGGGAGCAGGTAGTTGCGGCCATAGCCATCGGCGACTTTTTTGATGTCTCCGGCACGGCCCAGTTTGTAAACGTCCTTGGTAAGTAAAACTTTCATGTTTCTTCAAGCCCTTTCTGGCAAAATAAAGTGATTTGTTCGGTCTCACGTTGCGATGACCACTGAGCGAAGGGTACTACGCTCGGCGGCGTATTGTATCATATTATGTGTTGCTCGCCCCTGGCCCTTTCGGAAACTCCTTCGCGGGCCAGGGCGCAAGGCGTATGGCTGTCTGCCCAACATCTTTGGCAATTCGTTCAAAGATTTGACTGGTGCGCTCATCCAAGGGCAGGTACTGAAGCAGGAACAACTCGCCAAAGGATGTAAAGGTGATCGTGGCGGCGGCCGTGTATTTTACCTGACCAAATTGATCATGCTGGAAATCAAAATAGTCCATATTGATTTCCTTATCCTGTTCCGTCGATGAGACCATCTTCCAATATCGATCGAAAAGGGGGTATTCGACTGGGTTCCGAAATATGTTCATTAAATACTTGAAGTAAGGTTGGGCCCGATAACGTAAACTGTGTTCCCGAAAAGATCGCATCGAGTTAAGCGCGTAACCTTCCCAGTTGCTAACAATTCGATTCCTTATCACCGATTCCTTGCCAAAATTGACCCGAACTGTATTGTAGCCACCCGGAATATGGGGCGCAGTTTCTAAAACGATAGGTGGAACTTCAAAGAACGACAGAATGATACGATTTGCGGCTATCGCATCGCCATACACATCTGAGAGAAAGGCTGGCAGCCGTATCTGCCCCGTTAGTTCAATCAGTTTATCCAATGTCTTTCTCAGATTGAAGACATCCGTCGCCGTTGCCAGGGAGGGCTGGCGAACCATCTGCTTTTGATCCAAGCCGCTCGCTGCCAGAAAAAATTCCCGCCTTTCAAGTGTGGTTAGCTGAAGGGCATTTGCCAGACAAAAGAGCAGTTCGGGCTCGAAAAATTTCTTAACCCCTCGCTCAATCTGACTGATCACGGCCTCATCCACTTCCGAAAACTCAGCCAGTTGGAATTGTGTCCAATTCAAATCCTGACGCAGTGTTGCCAATAATTGACCAAAGTCTTTACGGTTCATGCCTCGACCTCTACATTGACTCAAAAAAATCTTTGAGTCAATTCTAAACCAATTTTCTGGACATTGCCAGACAAATGTTGAATAATGAATTTGGTGTGCAAGGGGTGTTCAGGGTTGAATTGGATGTTGATCCTGGGAATAATTCCGGGGCAATTAAGGGTGGATCCGCAGGAGGGGGCTACGAAGGCTTAATGAAGACTCTAACCGTGGTTAGGGTCTTTTTTTATTAATAAAAAATAAATTTGGCAGAAAAACAAAATATTTGATTTTTCACAAAAAGTATTGACATTTCATAAAATTAATGCTATTCTAGGTCCATTGGAGAAAACATGGCACTTGTCCCACAATCCTGCCCCAGCTGCGGTTCCCCCCTCGCTGTTACCCAGCTCAACTGTACAGCCTGCGGTACGGGCGTCGTTGGTAAATTTGAACTTTCCCCCTTCTTTCGTCTCAAACCCGAGAGCCTCAAATTCCTTGAAGTCTTTGTCCGCAACCGCGGCAATGTCAAGGAAATGGAAAGGGAAACCGGTGAATCGTATTGGGCCATTCGCCGTCAACTGGATGAGGTCATTGCAGAAATGGGCTTTGAAGAAGCGCCCAATGCAGATGAAATCTCCACGCAGCGGCAGGAAATCCTGGCACAACTCAGCCGTGGCGAAATCAACGTGCAGGAAGCCACCCAATTGCTCAAAGGACTCAATAAAACTTAGCCAAAGGAGTGATAAGTGATGAACGGACCGAAAGAACATATGATGATTTTGGACATGATTGCGGAAGGAAAGATCACCCCCGCAGAAGCCGAGGAACTCTTCAGAGCCATGGCCGAAGTTGGATCAGACGCCTCCGTCTCCCCCTTGCCTGCCGTGCCTCAAATTCCTGCTGTGCCTCCCATCCCGCCGGTTCCGCCTCAAAATTCAGTCAGCCCTGTAAACGGGCAATCCTTTAAAGATCTTGTCACCGCCCTGCGGGATGCCGGCATTGACCATATTACGGTGAGTGACTTGCAGGAACTGCAGACCCACCGTCTCACAGCAGACTATATCCGTGAAATGCGAGCTCTGGGTTTGGAGCCTGATGGCTTGGGCGAATGGATTGACCTCCGCAGTCACGATATTACCCCACGCTATGTCCGCGAACTGCGCAGCCTGGGCATCACAGACCTGGATGTCGATGAACTTGTCGAACTCCGCAATCATGATGTCTCTGCCAAATACATCTCTGAGATCCGAGAGTTGGGCATCCAAGAACTGGACGTGGATGAGCTGGTCGAGCTAAGCAACCATGATGTTTCCGCCAAATATATCACCGAAATGCGCGCTGCCGGCCTGAAGGATTTTGATGTGTATGAACTGATCGCGCTCAGCAATCATGATGTCTCTGCAAAATTCATTACAGAGCTGCGGGCACAGGGACTTAAAGATTTCGATGTTGACGATCTCGTCGCACTTAGTAATCATGATGTTTCCCCGCAATATATCGCCGAACTTAGAAAGCTTGGCATTAAAAATTTCGACGTGGATGATCTGGTAGCACTCGGCACACATGACGTTTCGCCTGAGTTTATCGGTGAGATGCAGGAACTTGGCTTCAAGAAAATGGACATCGATGATCTCGTGGAATTAAGCAATCACAATATCGAGCCAGATTTCCTGAAGGCCTTACGCGATTTTGGATTTGTAGATCTAGATATTGACCAAATTGTCGAGCTGGGAATCCACAACGTGACAGCCCGCTATCTTTCAGAGATGAAGGAGGCAGGCTTAAAAGATCTCGACATTGAAGAATTCGTAGAATTGCGCATCCATAATGTCACACCCCGCTTTGTGCGTGAAATTCGCGAAATGGGATTTACTGACCTGGAAGTGGATCAGCTGGTTGAAATGAATATCCATCATGTTACCCCACGCTTTATCCGTGATATGCGCAAAAAATTCGGTGACCAGCTCACCCTCCAACAGCTTATCCATATTCGCCGTCATGGGATTGATGCCGATATGCTGGAAGATCTCCGGTCGGCTGGCATCCACGTCAGTAAATAGAAACAGCCCTCCCGGGGCGTGATGTGTTAGCGTTCCGACGAAGAAGAGAGTCCCGATACGTTTTCGGGACTCTCTTTTTTAGTTCATGTTCAAAAAGCCAAATGCTCGCCACATACCGCGCATCATCGCATGGGCAAAATCTGGTTTCAGAAATTGATTTGGGCACGATCCGGGGATGATCTCGATCCTGTTTGCTCTGCACGCGTCCACAGCAGTCTTAGAAACACTGGTCATTCCTGATGCCAGGCCGGGTTTGGTTCCCATCATGCAATGCATCCACACATGCTTGATCCCAAGATCCACACATTGACTCACAATCTGATCGGTCACCATCGGTGACGTGAGCAGGAAGACCGCGTCTGGTTTTACAGGGATCGATTTCAAATCGGCATAACAGACCTCTCCGTCATAAGAGGTGATCCGCGGATTGACGGCATAAACCTGGTAGCCGCTGTCCTTGAACTTCTTGTATGCCATGTTGCAACCTGTCTCACGCCGGTCAGACACCCCCACTACCGCAATCGTTTTCTGTTCCAGGAAAGTTTTTACCATCTCATCAATTTTAGCCATAGATTTCTCCATTCTTAGCGATATAAACATGCCCGCAATGGGATTCTATGTATTTTCCAAACTGACACCCAGTGATAAAAATCACTGGTTTACATGTATCATCTGCTTGTTTACCTAATCACATTTTTATCCTATAATTCCTACATCCCATTCCTTGAAGGATTCGTATGAGTTTGCCCTCGGGCCCGTATTTCTTCGTCAGTTATAGCCGAGCCGATTTAGAGCATCAGCGCAGGATTGTCGCCGAACTTCGTAGGCGCGGTGTAAACGCCTGGGTGGATACGGAGAACCTGATTCCCGGCTCACCGGCCTGGGAGCGTGAGATAGAACGTTCGATTCGCGGCGCCTCCGGGGTGCTTGTGCTATTATCCCCTGATTCAAATGATTCCCAATGGGTAAGGCGTGAATTGAGTTTTGCAGAGGACGTTGATAAGCATCTGTTCCCTGTCCACATTCGCGGCGATGAGAATGACTCCATTCCACTGCGGCTGGCTGCCCACCAACGTGTGGATTTACGCGGCAAATTTAATGCCGGCATGGACCTGCTGGCGGATGCACTAAAAGATCACCTGGGCATTACAGCCATCATTAAGCGTCCAAAACCAAAGCCGAAACCGACAATCAAGCTGCCATCCGGAAAAGATCTACAGAAGTTCGCTTGGCCTGCTACCCTAGTTTTGATAGGGTTAGTCTGTCTCGGTGGCATCGCGTTTGCAGTCCAGGCAATTTCAAATATTAACCTCTCCACACCAACCTCTCCGATTAACAACACGCCACTGGCAGTGGATGTAACCAGCACATCCACCGAGGCAGGTGGGGTGCCGATTGTCAATTATCCCGAACCAACCGGGAAAATTGTTTATACCTGCAACGTCAGCGGCGACGAATTATGCATTATGAATGCCGATGGCTCCGGGCAACGTCAACTCACCGATTCTTTCCGATCCTCCAATGCGACGCTTTCTCCTGACGGAAAGCAGATTGTTTATATTATGGACGATGGGAAAAATGCTGAAGTGTATCAGATGGATCTTACCAGTGCTAAGAGCACCCAACTGACGGATCTAAAAAAGAGCGTGGGCTCCCCTGAAATTTCCCCGGACGATCAACAGATCATATTCCATTACCGTTCTGACAATAATAATTTTCAACTTTGGGTCATGAACCGCGACGGAACAGACCCGCAAATGTTTTTCCAAGAGTCCGGCCAGGATGCCCATGACCCCACCTGGTCACCGGATGGAACACAAATTCTCTTTGCCTTGGGAAAGGGAGAAAATAATCAGCTTTACATTCTTGACTTCAACGGTAAAGAGCCGATACTGGTCAACGATACGATCGATACGCGCGGGCGCAGCGATTGGTCAGGCAACGGCTTGATCTCCTTTGACCAGGGCGGTCCGTTCATGCATGACGTTTACCTGATGGATGTCAGCGGAAAGAACCTTCATCAGGTCTCGCAGCCCGGCTTCAATGCGCAAGGTGCAAGCCTTTCTCCCGATGGGAAATGGATCGCGTTCACGGCTTATACCAATGTAGCTGACAAGGATCAAAACTCCTGCGAAATCTTCATCATGCGTGTGGATGGCGGTGACATCCGCCCATTGACGAAGAACACACACTGCGACTATCAGCCTCGCTGGGGAAATTGATAATCAGAAGAATTTAAGGCTTGAAATTGCTATAAATGCCACTATAATGGACGTGTTCCAAGCAAAACAATGAAGGCCCAGGTGGGCTACAGCAGTATCCAGCCGTAATCATCGTATCCAGAAGGTAAAAAATATCAATCTGTTGAGGTATTGGATGGAAAACCATGAACGAGGATAAACAGCGAACTTTCATTAGCTACCCACGCAAGAATGCTGAATTTGCCCTGAAACTTGCCAGAGAATTGAAATCCGCTGGTTTCGACGTTTGGTTTGACCAGCTCGATATCCCCGCTGGGGCGCGATGGGATGATGAAGTGCAGAAAGCCCTGGCGGAGTGCGGCATTTTTTTGGTAGTTTTGACACCCGAAGCTATTGAGTCTGAAAATGTAAAAGACGAGATCGGATATGCCATCGATAGTCGCAAGCGAATATTGCCTGTTTTATTGAAGCCCTGCAACATACCTTTTCGATTGCGTCGTTTTCACTATGTTGACTTCACGATGCTCGATTACGATCTTGGCATCGAAACTGCCGAAAAACTCCTCACCAGCCTCATCAATGAGTCGACAATCCCAAAGAGGGCTGCCATCCATCCTCCGGCACTGGACTCCACACCGCACGACACTTCCCAGCAGGATGGCAACGTAAGAGTCAAAATACGGGAGCAAGAGACCGTTTCTCAAACAGAAGGCGAAAAGCATGACCTGGTCGAGAAACCACCTATAAAAATTCAGAAGGATTATAAGAACCAGGCAAACTCTGACCATCCAGCGACCTTGATTTATCTCGTGGATATCAGTGGTTCGATGAGCGCCACCATGCAGGATGGCAAGACAAGGATCGAGGTTGCCAAGAATGCAATCCAGGTGGCCTACGCGCAAATGATTCAGCGATCCATGCGACAAGGGAAGATACATCCCCGATACAGGGTTGGGATGATTGCCTATTCTGACAAAATATATGATGTGTATGGCAATCTCGGAAGCATCGTTTCCATAGAACAGTTGAAAAATGAGGGTATACCTACCATAACCCCTCAAAAGTCAACCAATATGGCAAAGGCTTTTCGATATGCGGAAAAATTGATCAAGGATGACCTTCAGAAATGGTCCCGCAAGTGGCTAGAGGAATGCCCGCCACCCATGGTGATCAATATCACAGACTGTGAATTTGACGAAGAACAGGCGCAGGATCCCCTGGAGTTCGCCCAAAAGCTCCAGCAGATATCCACTCGCGATGGAAACGTCCTCGTGGAAAATATTTTCATTACCGATCAGATTTCTGTTCCCGCTTCAGCCCAAGACTGGCAGGGATACCGCTTCAATGATAAGACGGGAAACTCTTATGGGGACAAGCTGCTGGCCATGTCCTCACCCATTCCATCCACCTATGCACAGATTTTGCGAGAACAGGCCGGTATAAAGATCAGGGAAGGAACAGCCATGATGTTCCCTGGAATCACGCGTGAGTTTATCAAGTTTGGGTTTGTCATGAGCATCGTAACAGGAAGCCAGATTGCCCAGGCATCCAGACCTCGCAGCACTTAATCAACGTTCCTGGTTTTCATCCAAATATTGATCTGGCATGGGTCCGTATAGGAAATCGCCCGATGACGACAATTGAGTCCGAACAATCCAGAGAAGTTAAATTAGCCGAGATCACGCGAGGGCCTTTTGTCCTGCGATTCCTTTCCTATCGCAAGAGCGAAGATGCGGCATTGAATCTACGCAGTGAGGATTATGTTGTCAGCCAATTGACTCCGGATAAGGCGATCTTTGGGCTGTGTGATGGCGTAGGCTCATCGTTTTATGGCAATCTTGGTTCGCAAATATTGGGTGAAATTTTGCTGAGCTGGCTGGGGAAATTGCCATTGCCAAATAACCTTAGCCTGGAGAAGTCTCAGGTTGCCAACTCCTGGCTGAATACATTGACAGCAGAGCTTACTTCTGAACTGAACAATAAAGTCGCTTTTGCTACGAGTGTCATTCAGAAAAAGGAGATCAGCAGCCCGGATGAACTGGTACGACTCGCTGAAATTACACAGCGGGATGACTTTGGCACACAGTCCAACTTTGCATGCGGGGTGGTATGGCCCAAATCGGTCTCCCTGCCAAAGGGCCTGGTTTTGCTTTTCTGGCTGGGAAATGCCAGAATAAGGCTCTTTGATCAGAACCGGGATCTTACGTCCATGCTGGGGTGGGGGAAAAATCCTGATCAACTGAAGGAAGTCTGGTCGAGCAAGGACGGCGTGGTGGGCAAAGTGTATTCCTACCTCACCGATCTTTCCACGGTGATGCACGTGATTGCCTACTCAGACGGATTGGAAAACGCAGAAGGAGCTATCCGCCCCAACCTCGAGGGAGCACAGCTGGAGGCTCTCGTCCAACAATCTCAATCCATCAAAGATGACGATGCGACATTCCTGGAGTTATCGACCAGAACCGATGAGATCGCGGGACTCGCAGATGACATTGTTGGCTCCCTGAGGAAACAGATACAGCCCCTGGCCTCTCCATCCCCATCCGTCCAGCCGGCGCCGGCCGAGTCGGAAGTACCGAAATTGAGGTCTGCACTGGCGGCACTTCAGAAAAAATATGATGCCCAACATGCGGGAGTCGCCCGAACTCGTGGAATTTTAATAGCGGGCGCTGCTATCATCGCAACGCTTTGCTTTTGCACCGGCTTATTGTTTCGACCATTGCTCCCAATCGGAAGAACGCCGACCTCTACGCCCAGCACAACCCCAACGGCATCATTTACGCCCACATTAACTTTCACGCCCTCTCCTTCTGCCACACTCACGGAAACCCCAACGAGTACATCGACGCCTACTGACACTCCCACGCCCACCGCTACTGAAACGAACACTGCCACTCCCTCCAGTGCTACGCCCACGCTAAGCCCAACGCCAACCATATCCACTACACCGGAAACATAGTGTAATGGTTCTCTCTCTCGATCAGCAAGTCCTTTAAGGAGGCAAATATGTCCTACAATGATGATGAATTCAAGGATGTGGAGAAGGGACTCCCATCCGCAAACACCGCCCAAAAATCCAGCGCGAAATTCTTATTACTTTTCGCGATCGTTGGAATCATTATTGCCTGTGCTGTTTTCCTTTTTGGTGGCACGCTTCAGATGTTTTTGGGGTCCGGGCTGATCGTACCTCAGATCCTCATGACCGGAGCAGTTTCCTTATTCCTGGGAAGCCTGCAAGCCTGGATTTTCAAATCCAAGATCAAGTCGCGCCTTTATGTTTTCATTGCCGTGTCGTTGTTGGGAGGTCTCGTGGGTGGGTTTGTGGGCGGCTTCCTTTTGAATTTGGGGCTGAATCTAGCGCCTCTCATTGGAGCCATCAATGGGCTGCTGGCAGGCGGAATTAGCAGCCTGGCCCAGAATAGCCTGATGGGCAATAAAAAATATGGCGTGCGCTGGTTCTTGTACAATAGCATATCCTGGGCGTCCCTTTTTGCGATTGCCTGGCTGATCGGTTGGTCACCGATGAACACGATTTTGGTGGCAGTGGCTGCCGCTTTTCTGATGGTGGCCAGCGGTATCAGCCTGGTCTTCTTCCTGAGGAACACCCCTCAGATTGAGTTTTCATAAAGTACAGAGGTAGTATGACATTTGAGCCAGAACCCGGCGCACAAATTCATCTGAAGAACGATGAGGTCATCGAATTCCTCGCTTTGGAGGCCAGCGGCCCTGCCTCTGTATTTGTCTATGCAGAGTCGGGCAAGGAAGGCACGGTCTATAAGGTTCTCAAAAGTAGGGAACAGTATGCGCTGAAAGTCTTTTATCCTCAATACCGTGACAAGAGGCTTCTCGAAAATACGGATAAGCTCAGCCGCTTCAAAGACCTGGAAGGCTTTCGGGTTGCCAAGCGGACTGTGATCACACCGGATGGTTACCCGGATTTACTAAAAAAGTATCCCGAGCTGACGTATGCCGTCCTGATGCCCTGGATTGACGGCACGGTTTGGGGAAATTTAATGCTGGAGACCGATCCATCTCTGCAGCCGGAAAATTACTTCCAGATTGCTCACGGGTTGACAAAAGTGGTTAGCAGCCTTGAGTTGCAAGGACTGGCTCACTGTGACCTATCGAGTAATAATTTTATTATTGCGAAGAGTCCTGCTGGCATCCAATTAATTGACATTGAGGATATGTATGCTCCAGATATGCCACGTCCCATCCCGGATGTTTCTTATGGTTCAATTGGTTATCGGACGAAATGGATCGCTGAGAAGGGTCTATGGGGGCCAGAAAGTGACCGGTTTTCGCTGGCCGTGCTTTGCTCGGAGATTATTGCATGGCCCAGCCCCGAGATTCAGGAAAACAAATCAGGGAGTACTTCCTTTTTTGAGGAAGAGGAAATTGGCGAAAACAGTGACCGCTACAGGCTGATGGTTAGTCATCTAGCTGGTCAAAGTGACGAGCTGCCTGAACTGCTGGAAAGGGCCTGGTTTTCGAATGAGTTTGCAGAGTGCCCCACGGTTATCGAGTGGAGGGACGCCATTCGAAAAATGCAGATGAAAGCTTCGCTACAGGAATCCCCATACGTAGAGGACCAGTCCAATATTCCCACCATCATGATTCATAGGAGCGGTAACAAGAATCGAACACGGGAGGAAACGGTCCCTGAACCTGAACCTTTACCAGTAGAGGAAGAAGATCCTCAGCCTGTGGCTGTAGCACCCAGCGAAAATGAAGATGAAGTCGATCTCAGCGTCGATGTGCAAAAGGAGGTTATCACTGAGTCCGAGACGGAACATCCGCGACAAGCAGAAGATCAGTTTCCGGCTCAGGAAGTCGTTTTCCAGCCGAGTGACACCCCGATGCCCGTCGGTGTTCCTCCTAAAATGGGCATCGGTCTCGAAGTCATAAATTTTGGTATGTTGGGTAAGCCAGAGAATTCACAAAGGTTTTCTATTTCGAATTCCGGTGGCACCACACTGCATGTCTCGATCGAACCAGAGGACTGGATCGACCTCTCAATGCGAGACTTCGCAATCCCGCCGGGCGGACAACAATTCATTACCGCCGCCATCAACGCAAAATTTCCCAGGCCTAAAGCCGGGCTTGAATATTGGACTGCCAGCGCTCTCACCATAGAAAGCACGGGAGGCAGCGAAGTTGTCGGCGCGATATTTAATTTGCCCCGGCCCCCTCTTTATGAATTCTGGTGGAAGCGCGCCTTGCTGGGTGCGATCATTGGATTGATATTTGGATGTGCGCTCATCCCGTTCGCTTTCATGTCTGACATGACGACGCTGGTCATCATACCCGTGGTTACACTATTGAGCGGCGTAGCGGGGCTGCTCGCCTTTCCTCACAGGTCATCTGTGGGTTTCCTGGTTACAGGATTTGTGTTGGTTCAGATTGTTTCCCTGGTCCTTATCGGAATGCTCGGGCTTTCGGAGGTGGGTCCCATTCTTGGCCTCGCAGCGGGGCTCGGACTTGTAAGTGGGGCGATCGTCTCACGAATTTTCTTTGCAATCTTCCGCAAGGCTCATATCCCAAACTCAAACAAATAATGTCAGCCCCTCCGGGCTCGATATCTGAATCCAGGCCTCGCCGCTTTCGTACCCGCTGCCGGCCGTATCGGCAATTAACATGTTCTTCCTACAGCCAATTGATTTGGACAGGCTTATAATCGTCGCACACCTGATACTCTACCTGCACCCGATCATTGATTCGGAATTGTGTTTGGAAAGGCTGATGCCATGGAAGATCTGACTGGTAGGCAATTTGGACATTATCAAATTGTGGCCCCGCTGGGGGAAGGCGGCATGGCAGCGGTTTACAAGGCCTACCAGCCCAGCATGGAACGTTATGTGGCTGTGAAAGTCCTGCCACGACATATGGCAGCTTCGGAAGAGTTTGTTAGTCGCTTCAGGCGCGAAGCGAAATTGCTGGCCCAGCTTCAGCATCCGCACATCCTGCCCGTTTTTGATTATGGCGAAGCGGATAGCTACCCCTATATCGTCATGCCCTTTGTGCAAAGCGGGACACTGGCAGAACTCCTGCATAAACGGCCACAAACTCTTTCAGAAATTCGGCGCATCATGATTCAGGTGGGTGATGCGCTCAGCTATGCCCATACGCGCGGCATGATTCATCGGGATATCAAACCCAGCAACGTACTGATCGACGAACGCGGCAATTGTCTGCTCACCGATTTTGGTCTGGCGCGTATGGCCGAGGCCTCCACCAAAATCACGACCTCGGGAACCATTATGGGCACGCCAGCTTACATGTCGCCGGAACAGGGCGCAGGCTCCACCCTTGACCATCGCAGTGATATCTATTCATTGGGCATCATCTTCTATGAGATGGTCACAGGACGTGTGCCTTACACTGCAGAGACGCCGATTGCGGTCGTTTTTAAACACATTCAAGACCCGCTACCCTCTGCTCGGGAGTTAAATCCCAACCTGCCTGAATCAGTCGAACTGGTTCTCCTTAAAGCTCTCGCAAAGAATCCGGAAGACCGTTATCAAAAAGCGGAGGACTTTGTACAGGCGATTCAAAAGGCAATTCCAGAGGGCCTATCAGCCGATGTGATCGTTTCACAGGGATCGGTTCCAGAGGTCGCGACCGCGATAGCGCCGACCAACTCTGTCAGCGGCCCAAAAATTAGAGAGCTGCAGTCCCCTCCGAGCTCCAAAACAGCTCAATCGCAAGAACCCATCGAATCAAGAGCAGCAATAAAAGGAAGCCCTCCATCGAATCGTTTCCTTGTTTGGGCAGCCGCAGGCATTGGAATACTTGTGCTGCTTGGAGCTATAGCAGCAATTGGGATACGCAGGTTGAGAACGAACAATGCGGTAGAGAACACACCTGAGTCAAATACAACGGCTCCAGTCATACACACGTCTAGTCCTACAAACTCTCCTGTCCCTTTTTCTGCGCCGACTACCCCCCCGCCAACCGAAATAACATTGGGAGAGACATTCCGCGACGACTTCGATGGTCAATTCGCGGAAGGTTGGACATGGCTGGCCGAGGACCCAGCAAAGTGGAGCCTCACAGCGGTTGATGGATCGCTGCAGATTCTTGCTTCCGATTCCAGCCTGGATGGCCCGGCCCTCCCTTACAATATCCTGGTCCGGAATGCGCCAGCCGGAGATTTCGAGATCACCACGTCATTGCAATTTGCACCTACGAGCAATTATCAGGTCGCAGGACTCATTGTATTTCAGGATCAAAGCAACGCGCTGCAGTTTGGGCGTGCTTTTTGTGATTTGCCAGAAGCGTGCGTGGGTGATGGCATCTATTTTGATAACTATGAAAATGGCTCAATTACGGGCAGTAACTACAGAACGTCTTACCGCGGAGAAGTGCTCTATCTCCGCTTGCAGCGTACAGGCAATGTATATAGCGGATATTTCAGTGAGAATGGCGAACAATGGACAAAGATCGGCGAGCATGTTCGCGATTTTTCACAGGTACGTGTAGGGCTGATTGCCGCACAGGCGCCAACGCCAATCCCTGCTTTGTTCGATTACTTCACGGTCAATGCGCTGGGCCCAAATTAGGAACAGTTCTTGTAGCTGGAGTTGGACACTCCGAAGCGCTTCACGACCCGCCGGAAGCTGACTTGTAGACAATAAGGGCTTTCCTGCCTATAATTCGTTGGACTTACATATACGGGAAATTATGTCGCAACTTTCCACTGGCCATGTTTTTATCAGCTACAGCCGCAAGGACAATGCCATTATGCGTCGCATTGTCTCGAATCTGCGCCAGCAGGGGATTAAAGTATGGGTTGACAATGAAGAGCTCATACCGGGAACACCGGTATGGGAAAGGGAAATCGAAGCAGCAATTGGCAATGCGTTTGCCATTATCGTGATCCTCTCGCCTGATTCAAAAAATTCTGAATGGGTTCGACGTGAGATCACATTAACGGAACAGCACAGGAAGCGGATATTTCCTGTTTTGGTCGAAGGAGATGAAGGTTCATCAATCTCATTACGTCTCATCACCCACCAGTTCGTTGATCTGCGCCACAACGAAAAAGCCGGCCTGAATGCATTGAGCGCGGCTATCCAATCGTATTTAAGCCAACCGAGCTCCACAGGCAATCATATAGAGGTTTCAAATTTCACATATGACATTCAGCATAAGTCCGTGGTCAATAAACCTGGGTTTGCCTGGCAAAGTCCCCTTGGAATACTTGTCCTTATCGGCCTTGTCAGTGTGTGCGCAATTAGCCTGACAGCAATTCGGGCCAGTCTCGCCAGTCAAGTAACTGCTGGCCCTACACCTTCATTTACCAGCCCACCAACACAAAGATTGATAATCAGCACATCCACGAATGCACCTACTCCGACGAAGCCTAAACCCACAGCTGTCTCCACATCTACGCTAATTCCAAGCCCGTCACCCACAGAGATCGTTCCCAAAGCCTATGGGTTTCAAGCCTGTGAGTCTGCCTGTAATGGGCAAAATTTTGCCGTTATGTTCCCGGGTGGCATCAAACGGATTTACGTGCAATTCAACTATGAAAATATTCCACCGGGTTCGAGCTACATTCGAACATGGGATTTGGAGGGCCAGGAGTGGATACGCTACACCTGTAAGTGGGATGGTCCATTGTCCGGTACTGAAATCGTGAAGTTTACTGAGCCAGATGGATTACATTCTGGTGTCTGGACCATGACGGTACGGGTGAATGACAAGATTATTTTGCAGGAGCAATTGACGATTGCAGGGAATTGGACGTATTGGTTTCCCGCTGGAACACGCAACATTTGCCATAACACGAATTAGTTTCTTGAGGGAATTAGACCCACGCCATTCCACCCGTGATTTCAATCGTAGAGGAATCGTAGGGTGACAACAAGCATATTGTAAGGTTAATTTGAATGACTGGCGATCAGGTGGGATTATACTATTGCAGTTTAATTGGCTACCTGCACATCTGCGGGGAGATCGACCACCATTTTTGGAGCATGAATGTATCTGAAAAAATATCGACCCGTCCTGGCTACCCTCATAGCCTTGCTCTTTTACACTATTACCGATATCCTCGTCTGGCAGCGCATTTTTGAGGCCAATCAGATGATCGAATATGCCGATGTCTACCACACCGGCTGGTTTATTTCCCTAGCCGGTTATGCCACCATGGGGATTCTCTTGATGTGGGGCTATTGGAAGGATTGTTTGTACTTCAGCATATCGCTTTTCGTGACCGCCTTCAGTGGACTGGAAGATATACTCTATTATGTATTGGACGGCAAGCCAATCCCGGACGCGCTGCCCTGGCTGGCCAGCAATCCGATGATCTATCACAGTTCCCGCACAGGGCTGATAACTTCCGTACTATTTTGGCTTGTTCTTCTGGCCGTGTTTTACTTCATGCTATATGAATGGAAAAACAGGCGGCTTGGACTTAAACATTCGCATTCGCAAAACGTTGAATCGAGAACCGTGAACAAATTTACTCCAGATAAGACTGCATGATTCATGACGAGTCTGTTGGTAATGGGGGAAAACTCTACTAGGATTCATCATATTCCCATTACAAACTAAGCCTATCTATGCACGAATTTAAGCAGCCTCTCATTGGCACCTAATCAGCATCTCACAGCACTATTGAATAATTGATTTGAGAGGCCTGCCTCTAGCACGTCCTTGCCAGACAATCCCTGTAGGCCTTAAATCCTTAAATTTTGCAAAAAAGGGGATGCCCTCGCATTTCTCTATCCCCTGCGCAAAGGAGACCCCAATTATGCAAGTTGTTGCATATTGCTTCGAGTTCGTTTATCTTTGCACTATCTTTGGACTGGCGCTTTACGGGCTCAACAATCTTTATACAACCCTGCTATTTATTTTTCGCAAGCCGGAATCAAAAACGAAAGCTTTGACCTCTCCCAGGACCTGGCCGGCTGTGACGATTCAGTTGCCAATCTATAATGAAAAATATACGGTCGAACGCCTGTTACGAGCTGTAACAAATCTGGATTATCCGTCCGATCAATTGCAGATCCAGGTGTTGGATGATTCGACAGATGACACGGTGGACCTTGTCAGTCAATTGGTGAGCCTATATCAGGCGCAAGGTATCAACATTGAATACATCCATCGTACCAATCGCAAAGGATATAAAGCTGGTGCGCTTGACCACGGGTCCAAGGAAGCGACCGGAAAATTCATCGGTATCTTTGACGCTGACTTTGTTCCCAAGCGGGACTGGCTTAAAAAGACCGTCCCGCTGTTTCAGGATAAAAGATTGGGATGCCTGCAAACTCGCTGGGGTCACACGAATCGTAAATACAATTCTCTCACCGAAGCCGAAGCCATGGCCATTGATGGGCACTTTGTAGTGGAACAAACTGTCCGCGCACGCAACGACTTTTTCCTTAATTTCAATGGAACGGCTGGTCTGTGGCGGCGGGCCTGCATTGAGGACGCCGGAGGCTGGCAATGGGATACTCTGACCGAGGATCTTGATCTCAGTTATCGGGCTCAATTACGCGGCTGGAAGATCGAATACCTTCCCGAAGTCGTTGTACCGGCTGAACTGCCAGCCCAAGTGGAAGCTTTCAAAAAGCAACAATTCCGTTGGGCGAAAGGCAGTTTTCAGGTCGTTCGCAAAATATTGCCCAGAGTATTCGAGCAATCCAGCCTGCCGCTGAAGGTACGTTTCCTGGCGCTCTTACACTTGACAGGTTATTTCGTGCATCCGCTCATGGTAGCGATGTTGTTATTAACATTGCCGGTGGGCCTGCTCGCGCCAGAAGCCTTTCAGCTATTCCCCATCTCGATCATCGCTGGTCTTGGTCCCCCATTACTTTATGCCGTCACAAGCGCGCCCCGAGTCCCTCCACTGTGGGAACGCTTGAAATTGATCCCGCTCATGACGATTATGGGCTTCGGCATTTCCCTCAGCACATCCATTGCTGTGCTGGAAGGGCTGATGGGAAAGGGAGGCCGCTTCATACGTACCCCAAAACTGAATCTCAATAATTCTCGCACACAATCCAAAGAGATCGATCTCTCTTACAAGGAGCCAATCAGTCCGCTTATCTGGGCAGAGATCGCTTTGGGGCTGTACGCTTTACTCACGATCTTTGTGCTGACCCCTGACATCGGTTGGGGCATTGTCCCCTGGATGCTGGTTTATATGATTGGTTACTTCTACATCGCGGGCCTGAACCTGATCCAAAACTCACCCAAAGAAGTGGGAGACATGATTAAGTCCACAGTAGGATAGATTCTTAGAAATCCCCAAAATGAATTGGTCCTGGCACTGAAAGCAATCACCAGGACTAATTTGGTTTCCGTTCCCTTTTTTGCCAAACTTCGTATTTGAATCTTTCTAAAATCATTCAGCCTTGGGCCTGGTCTTTTTCTTCGTGGCAGGATTGCCAGCTTTCTTGGTTGTCGGCTTGCTCTCCGTACTACCAGTTCGGGAAGTCGAGGCTTTCTTTACGGATCTCTTCTTGGGTTCCGTCACCGTTTCACTGGCAGCTTTCTTCTTGCGCGGTTTCTTGACCTTCACTTCTTCCAGGGCTGGGTCTTGTTTCACACCAAACATCTCATCCCACTTTGCCTGCATGGATTCAACGCCCGCGCCATTCAGGGCGACGTAAATGTCGCGCCAACGCCCGTCATCTTCGAAGCGCCAATCCATGAACACGTGGTGCTGGTAAGCATGCAACTCTACATACAATCCGTTCTTCCAAAGTTCATCGGATGAGCGAATATACTCCAGGTGTGTGACATAGTCCTTGAAAATGACATACCCTTCAAATGGCAGCCCCAGTGCTTCGGCAAGGGATTTCTGGCGTAGGTCACCGGTACCCTTATCAAGATAGGCGGCGGAGGTTTTGATCCAGCCCCGCGTATCGGCGAAGCGGTTGTGAGCGAGGACCAGCCCACGTTCATCGTTGAACACATTTGAATACGCAAATACGTTCTCATCCACGGAGCCATCCGCAGTGAAAAGGTCATAGAGGAAGAACTGCTCCACGTCCGCGAACAGGTATCGACGATGAAGGATCGGAAAGATTTTCCAGGAATGCCCGCCGATGAGTCCTTCGTCAGGCATCTCATCCAATTTCGGCTTGCGGAACTCCATCCCATATTTTTCGCGGAAGCCTTCGATTTGTCCATGTCCGAACATCGGCAGGCCGGGCAACGTTGATAGAACGGTCACAACGCCGAAATATTTATCTCCGTTACCGAACTGTTCAATGGCAGTTTTCTCATCGGGGTTATTCATGAAGTTGACGTAACGCTTGAGGATCTGTGGATCGAACTCCAGCGTATTCTTGATTGCCAGACGATATTTGGCATTGTCCTCGTCACGCAGCATGTGCATGAAGGCAGAGTTATAGACACGGTGCATACCCAACGTACGGACAAAGTACCCTTCGAGCATCCAGAACGCTTCTGCGAGCAACAGAGTATCAGGAACTTCCACCGCGACTCGATCCACGACTTCGCGCCAGAACTCCTCTGGAATCGCCGCGTCGAACTCAGCCCGTGTCAGGCCGTGCTCAGACCGGGACGGAATGGCTCCGCCGGAGCCGGGTTCGGGAAACCACAAGCGTTGGATGTGCTTCTTCGCCAAAGTCATGGCGGCATCGAAACGAATGACCGGGAAGTTTCGGGCTACGTGCAAGATGGTCTGAATGACGGCCTCCCGTACTTCGCCTTTTAGGTAATCGAGTTGGGCAGTGTCATTCCAGGGGAAGGAGGTGCCATCGTTTCCGTGATAGACATAGCGGACATCGCCCGTTTGATGATCGCGTCGCTGAAAAACGACCGCGGCATCCGTCTTGTCATAATAATGATCTTCGAGATAGATGCCTACGCGCGGGTCATCGGAAAGATTTTCAGAATTGAATGAGTACGATGGATAGGGTGAATATGGCAGGGACAAAAACCAATCAGGATGTTCGATGACCCACTGCGAGTCAATGCCCATATGGTTGGGAACCATGTCCGCGGAGAGGCGAACCCCGCGCTGCCACGCACGGTATCGTAAATTCTCTAATGCAGGCCAGCCGCCCAAATCTTCGGCTATATCATACGAATGCAAAGAGTATGCCGAAGCCACCGCGTCCGCATCACCCATACGCTGCTTGATTCGTTGTGAGGCAATCGAACGTTCCCACAAGCCGATGAGCCAGAGCCCTGTAAAACCACGATCACGCAGGAGATCGAGTTCTTCCTCGGGGATTTGATCGAGAGTCTTGATCCAGCGGCCGTATTTGCGTGAAAGTTGCTCGAGCCAGACATAGGAATTTTTGGCGATGAGCACGAGCCGCGGCATCCAATCTTTATCGGGGCTGTAGCGTTCGTACTCATGATATTCGCCGCCTGCATAGGTAGCCACGGGCACATCTGCCTTGAAGTCGCCATGCCCCAGATTTTGGCGGATAACCTCCTCGCGCAGGAAGTCCATGCCGCGCACAATGCGCGTTGTAAAGGTCTCGCCGAGCAGGTAGCCCCATTTGTCGAGGATGTATTGCAGTTGACCTTCGAGCGAGTTGGGTGAAGCCTCAGAGGGCGCACGTAATAGTTCAAACAAAGACTCTCCCCCACCCTGGCTCTCTGGATTTTCCTTCACGGCATTCGCAAAGAAAGTGTTCAGCGATGCGATCAAGGCTTTGTAGGCCGTGGGTTCCAAGGGTTCATCGTCCATCAGATCCAGTAGTGGATTCACGGCCGGATTGGCGTTATGTGTAAACACATACATCAATTCTTCAATAGTCTGGATGCGTCCATGGGAAACCTTATTCAGATATTCCTCGACCTTTTCATTCCCACGATAGACGGCCTCCGGTGGAAATTCGGCGACGAATTTTTTCTCAGTGGCAGTGACGGATTCGGCGCCCACCTGTTGATCCACATGTGAAACGGCATCGCTCATTAGCGCGGGTGGCGCGAAATGCCGCACTACCAGGCGCAAGGCCTCATCGATGAGAGACATGGCAAAGATATCCGAAGCCGGAACCGGCTGAGTCCGCCGCCTTGACATTTGTGCCGCGACCTCGCGGGCTGAGGCAAAGTCGGCTATAACGATGTGGCCATCCGGCAGAAAATTCGATCCATCAAATTGATAGTGGTCTCTGGCTGTGCGCGTAATGAGCATGGCAGGAACCTCGATTCGTTGGGGGTTGTAGATGGTTATTTCCGCTCGCCGCATTACTTACAACTTTTCAATTCAACCTAGGCAGGATCGTAGGCTCTTAGTCTAAATATACCGGGCGGACATGCATGCGGCACTCTGTAATCATATCGCATTTATGTAATTCGGGCAGGGTTTTCCCCACCTACCGCAGGCCTAGTCCTACTGTAATTAATCTTTAGACGATACTATCCTTAAATCATAAGGAAGATTGCTTTATCTACGTCGCGCCCGTATCAACGCCGACATCTCAATAAATCTTCCCCAAAGAAAGGATAAAACATCATGTTTAAACGTATTTCCATCCTTACGCTTATTGTGTTATCTGCATTGGGGCTGGCGGCTTTAGCACCAATGAACGCCGCCGCCTCGGTCACGGCCCAAGATACAGTGGCTCCCGGACCTACCATAATCGTTCCGACTGTGCTTTCAACTGTCATCGTTCCGGTGACCGGGGAGCCGACTGGCACCCCGCTATCGACGCTGCTTATCATTGGGTTACTGATTATCCTGGGCTTCGCGATCATCGTCGGTGGCATGGCAATGAATCGAGCGCCACGCGACGACGTGCCTCACGATCATCATCATTAAGACGGGTACGCAATCCAAGCGGCGGCTCTTTCGCAAATGAAGGAGCCGCCGCTTTATGATTCGACGGACAATACATCTTCACGCTGCGAATCAGCCCAGATTCATAGTTGATTGAATTCGAGTATACTTTGCGGCGATGACGCCGCAAAGTCTCAGCCTGATATTGCTCGTGGTATTGGCAGCGTTGTATCTGCCAATCCTGGTCACCCTTTTAAGACAGCGAGCAGGTCAGGAAACCGCCTCTACTGTATTGACCGGATATCTCGTGGCGGCACTCTTTCTTACCCTGTTGGAGGGTTTACGGTTTAGTGGGCGCTGGTCGGTGGGTTCACAAACCGCCGCAGATATTCAACTGTATGGGGCATTATTACTCTCCGTGCTGATGATTTTGGTTGCGCTGTCATTCACACGCCGAGAGTTGTGGACGTGGCTCGGCGTTGGCGTGTTTTGGGGGTTGATTGTTGTAGCGATTCTCTCCAATGCTTTCCGGCTCGGCGAGGTGGTTTGGACGAACGGCTCCCTCACACTTACACGTGAACGGCTGGCACCAGCCTGGTCCGCATTGGGCTGGCTGGTCTTCACCCTCGGTGGGTTCGTGATCGTGCGCTCCGCTTATGCACAATCGCGCCAGCCATTATTGCGCAACCGGTTAAACTACTGGACTCCCGTCTTTCTACTGGTTGCCATCAATGATTTACTGCTCATTGTCGGCTGGGGGTTACCTGGAAACCCAATCCGGTTGTTTGCGGCGGCACTGGCAACGCTCGTAATTGTGACACACGATCCGCCTGATTTACGCGAACTGGCACGGCGTGTGCTCACGTACATCATTACGACCGTTGTAATCGTAGTATTCTATCTGGCAGGAACGACGGCTTCTCAACGTATCTTCACTGCCCTACCGAACTACAGTCCACTCTTAGTGGGCGCAGGCATTGCCATCCTTCTTTCATTTATCTTCACGCCCCTGCTTTCGGTTGTGCGCCGAGTGGTGAACCGTTGGTTCAATTTACAGGAATTCCACGCCAGCCGCACGCTTCACGCCTATAGCGAACAGATCAGCAACATTCTCGATATGCAAAAACTGGCCAGCATGGCCGTGGGCTTGATCATCGAGAGAATGAATATCACCCGTGGTTTCCTCTTTTTGGTGGACCGGGAAAAAAACCCCGAAGTGAAGGCCCATCATGTTCGCGCCGTCCGAAGTCAGGGCGAACGCCAGATCAAGATTCTTACGTTGATGGATGATCATCCTATCGTCAAACATCTGGTCACGGATCAACGGCCGCTGCTGCAATATGACCTGGACCTGCTCCCCGCTTATAAGTCTGTTTCCTCGGCCGAGCGGGAGTGGTTCAAATACCTCGAAGCCGAAGTTTATTTGCCGATCTTCTCCAAACGGGAATGGATCGGTCTACTGGCGCTCGGGGCCAAGATCAGCGGCAATCGCTACACACCCGATGACCTGGTCACCCTCCTGGCCATGGCAAATCAAACAGCCGTAGCGCTCGAAAATGCCCGCCTGGTTGATAACTTAGTGCAGCTCAACACAGAACTGCGCCAGGCTTACCGGTCCCTCGATAAAGCCAACCGCGACCTGGAACGGCTCGACCGCACCAAGTCTGATTTCATCAGCATTGCCTCCCACGAACTCCGCACACCACTCACTACCATGATCGGTTACACCGAAATGCTGCTGGAAGATGAAACGTTTTCGGATGGCTCGCGTGAAATGCTCAAGGGCATCTCCAAAGGGACCAAGCGCCTGCACGATATCGTGGACTCCATGTTCGACCTCGCGCAGATCGACATGCGAACCATGCAAATGCATATAGAGCCCATCGATACAGCCCTGCTGATAAAAGATGTCAGCACGCAGCTGGAAAAATCGTTCAAGGAACGCAGGCAATTACTTAATATCGATATTCCACCTCTGCCCAAAATTAAGGCCGACCCGAACCTGCTCGAGAAACTGTTCCATCACTTGCTGACGAACGCCATCAAGTTCACGCCGAACAACGGCAAGATCATCATCACGGCAAAAGCATTGCATCACACGGTCGAAACGCCCGATGGCGCTTTGCAGATCACAGTCAGCGATACGGGTGTGGGCGTCGACCCTGCCGCGCGGGAGATCATCTTCAGCAAGTTTTACCAGCCCGGCGATCTCACCAAACATTCCACCAGCAAGACGCGCTTCAAGGGCAGCGGTGCAGGATTGGGCCTCGCATTATCAAAAGGTATTGTGGAGGCCCATGCCGGGCGCATCTGGGTGGAAAGCACCGGATATGATGAAAAGAATTTCCCCGGCAGCCAGTTCCAGGTCCTCTTACCACTGGGCAAGGAAGAAACAATGGCTGGCGCGGAAGTGAGAATGCAGATCTCATAGCGCAAGATTTTCTCTGGCGTGGCTTTTCGGCAATAACCAGGCCGCTAACGAATAGAGCAACCCAAAAAACAGCAAGCCAAATTTAGTTACCGCACAATAAAACGCCAGTTCGGGATACGGAGAAAATAGCCATCCCAACAGGATCTGGAACAACGCGTAATTTTCCACCGCATCGAAGACAGCCGCGGCAAACGCCCCATAGCCTGCCACCGCTCCGAGGAACTTCAGCCACCCTACATGCTGACCCGCCGCGAGCAACGTGCCGAATGCCAAAGCGAAGGCATAGATTGGTATGAAGAGATAATCCAAACCAAGCCCAAAGGCGGCAAAGGCATAAGGAATATTCACAATATCAGGGTTAGCTTCCCCGGCAACTGAACTAAGCAAAAGACTCGAACGCTTCCACTGGCTTGTAATCGCGCTTGCCTGGCCCACGGTCCTGGCTAATTCAAAGGAGACGATGCCGTTCGGCGCGGCAGGAGTCCGCAACGGGGCATCCAAAACGCTGAAAACGCCGAACAGAATCAAAGTCAGGATGAGCAGCGTGAAGAAAATCAGTTTACGATATTGATCGGGAATAAATTCGAGAGGGTGCTGCATGTATCCACGTGTGGAGATCGCTTCGACCCTAAGGGGTCTCGCGCTGCGACTTAAAGGCTCTTCCGATACACCCGATTATTCTTGTACTCTATGCCGTTCAGGTTCTTCAAGTCCGCCCGCATCTGTTCCGTGGTCTCTGCCACTTGAGTCATCTCAACGTGGGTGAATTGTTTGAAACCAAACAACGTATGTCCCATTTCAGAATACAGGATCGCGTTACCGCCATGCCCCTGGAATTCGGGCAGAATTCCAATGCCGTTGACGGATACCGTATGGGTACGCTTCAGTTCGAGGAGGATGGCCAGGAGTCCAAATGGGAGCAGATGTCCGCGAGCGCGTTGAAGCGCCGCCGAGACATCGTGAAAGGCGAACAGAAAACCAACTACCTGCGCGTCCGCGCCATAGGTAATGATCTTGATCAGGCGATGGTCGGCGACGGTCATGATGTTCGAAACGACGAAATCAATTTCGCGCGCGGAAAGCGGATAATATTCCCAATTGCGTACGAAAGCGTCGTTATAAGCTTTGCCAATGCGCGGCGCCCAGGCGATGAGTTCTTTCTTATTCTTGAACTGCTTGACCTTCAGGCCGCCGCGTTCCATCACGCGGCGAGTGATGCGCTCCACGCGTTCAGGCACCTGGAATTGATCCGCTGGCAAAAAACAGGAGACAAAGTCCACTTCCTTTTCAAAGCCCAGGGCCTCCACAAGCTGTGGATAATATGGATAGTTGTAGTTGAGCATCGTCATAGTCTGGCGATGCTCGTAACCGAAGACCAGCAGGCCATACCCATCCAGCGGACCCATGCCTTTCGGCCCCATCACAGTCTCCAATCCGCGGGCTTTTGCCCACTCAAAGATGGTGTTGAACAGGGCCGCCGCAGCTTCCGAGTCGTTCTCACATTCAAAGAAATAAAAATCAGCCTTCTGAGTGTTGTGATATTTGTTGAACGGTTTGTTCTCAATGGCAGCGATCCGCCCTACTTCCCGTCCATCGCGAACAGCCAGGAAGAAATCGACATCTGAATGTTCGTGAAAGGGGTGTTTTTTACGATTAAGATACATGTACGAGTCGAGATACAAGGGCGGAACCCATTGCGGACACTCCTTATACAACCGGTACGGCAATTCAACGAATCGCTTAACTTGCAGCTTGTTATTCGTGTCCACTTTTTCGATGGTGACCATGGAAAACTCTCTGCATGAATGGAATGAATTTCGGGCTACCGCTTATTTCAATTCATAAGAAATTTTTGGTATTGTTTTGTGGCCAAAAATCAATCCGTTGAGTTTATAGGATTATGCGGCACCTTGTAGTATACGTCCAAAAAGGTGTTCATGCTATACTTGAAAAAAAGCCAATGAGGAACCTCCATTCATGACTGCAAATCATCAGGAATTACTCACGAAATATGCGGAAGTTATTGTCAGGGTCGGCCTTAATCTAAAAAAAGGACAGCGTCTCATCATTCACAATTCCATCGTGCGCGGCGTGCCACCTGCCGGGCGGGCGCTTGTACATGCCGTGACCAAGGCCGCCTATCAGGCCGGGGCGCGCTACGTGGAAGTCATTTGGGGGGATGAAGAAATGCAGCGCATCCGCCTGCAATACGCACCAGCGGACTCGTTCAACGAGTATCCAAATTTCCAGATCAGCGGCCTCCTGGATATGATCCAGAACGGCGATGCCATGCTAACTATCTCCGCCAATGACCCGGATGCCTTCCACGGACTGGACCCTGAGCGCATCGCAGTCATGCAAAAAGCACATCTGGAAAACTGGAAGGAGATCAGTCTAAACATCAGCCGCAATTCCATCAACTGGTGTGTGGTCGCCTCTTCCAGCCCCGCCTGGGCGAACAAGATTTTTCCTGATCTACCCCAAGCGGAAGCCGAGGAGAAATTATGGCAGGCCATTTTCGAGACCACACGCGCCGACCAGGCCGATCCGGTCGAGGCTTGGCAGCAACACATCAAATTCCTTCGCAAACGAGCGGACTATTTGCAGGCC
>Ga0114129_10002310_pt1 | contig 26435 bp, 20 predicted proteins | sample RhiMetdeltSRZDD1_FD_80071 | JGI IMG/M metagenome (GOLD analysis project Ga0114129, IMG submission 80071) | Populus rhizosphere microbial communities from Tennessee, USA - Rhizosphere MetaG P. deltoides SRZDD1 (version 2) (version 2) | ecosystem: Host-associated > Plants > Roots > Rhizosphere >...
CGTCACCGCCGTGGTCACCAACGTCGAGACCGCCGTCGTCGAGGCGCGCACCGATTCCGCGCTCCAGCTCGGCCTGTTCCTGGGCCCGCCCCGCAGCATGGCCTACGCCGTGCGGAAGGAAGACACGGCGCTGCGCAAAGCCCTCGACGACTACCTCGAGAACACCCGCCGCAGCGCCGTCTGGAATCGGCTGGTCGTGAAATATTTCGGCCAGGCGGGGCTGGAGATACTCAAGACGGCACGGGAGGGCACGAAGCAGTAGTGAGTTATGAGTTGTGAGTCATGAGTGACGACCACCGGCCTGGCTAGCGACCGCCGGCCTGGCTAACGAGCAACACCCTGGCTGACGACCACCGCCATAACGACCGCAGGCAACAACCAGGCCGACGCCCTCACTCGAGCCCAGACAACGGCTCGCCGGCCCCGTCATCCACCCCGGCACCCACCCGGCACCATCAGCCACCGCCAGCCGGCGCCGTCACCCAAAACTCACGACTCATGACTCATTACTGCCATAGTCCTGTTACACGCCATATTTTTTCCGTTTGCGCCACAACGTAGACACATCAATACCCAGGATCCGCGCGGCATCCTCCAGCTTCGGGGCGCGCGACAGGACCTTGAGGATGTGCTCGCGCTCGAGGAGGTCCAGGCTCACTTCGTCGCCCACGCGGGTGTCCGTCCGCCGCCGCCCCGAGACGCGTTCGGGGAACGCCTCCGGCTCGATCGTCGGCGCCGGCCAGAGAAGGACCGCATGCTCCATCGCGTGGCGCAGCTCGCGCACGTTGCCCGGCCACGGGTACTGGGCGAGCACCTCCTCCGCCGCCGGCGAGAGAAGGGGTACGGCGCGGCGCAGGCCGGCGGCGAAGAAGGCGGCGAACCGCCGGGCCATCGGCAGGATGTCTTCGCCTCGCTCCCGCAGCGGCGGCACCACGATCTCGACGACGCTCAGGCGGTAGAAGAGATCCTCACGGAAACGACCCGCCGCCACCTCCGCCTCCAGGTCGCGGTGCGTGGCCGCCACCAGCCGCACGTCGGCGGTGCGCGTGCGGCTGTCCCCCACCCGCTCGAACTCGCGGTCCTGCACGAACCGCAGCAGCTTGGCCTGCAGCGCGGGCTGCAGCTCCGCGATCTCGTCGAGGAAGAGCGTCCCGCCCTGGGCGGCCTCCACTCGGCCCGCCCGATCGTCCACCGCGCCGGTGAAGGCCCCGCGGACGTGGCCGAAGAGCTCGCTCGTCAGCAGGTCCTCCGGCAGCGTCGGGCAGCTCACGATGACGAACGGCCGGGCGGCGCGGGGGCTCGCGGCGTGAAGGGCGCGCGCCAGGACCGACTTGCCGGTGCCGCTTTCGCCGCGCAGCAGGACGATGGCGTCCGCCACCGCCACGCGGGTCAGCCGGTCGAGGGCCTGCCGCATCGCCGGCGCCTCCGTCTCCAGCAGCGCCTCCGGCTCCGCGTGCTGCAGCCGCCCTTCCAGGTCGAGCACGCGGCCGCGGAGCGCGCGCTGCTCGCGGTGCCGCTCCACGAGCACCCGGATCTGCGCGGGCGTGAACGGCTTCGGCACGTAGTCGCGGGCGCCGCGCCTCACCGCCTCCACGGCGGTGTCGATGGTGGCGTAGGCGGTGACGACCAGGATGGTGGCGTCGGGGTTGCTCGCGAGCAGCGACGGAATGAGATCGAGCCCGCTATCCTCGCCCAGGCGCAGATCGAGGAAGACGATGTCGAAGCGCCCGGCGCGGGCCAGCGCCAGCGCGGCCTCGGCGCTGGGCGCCCCCACCACCTCGCAGCCCAGGCCTTCGAGACAGATGGTCAGGGTGGAGCGGATGTTTTTCTCGTCATCTACGATGAGGACACGGTCGGTGGGCACAGGAAGTCTTGAGTTATGAGTTATGAGTCATGAGTGTGGCCACGAGCACGACCTCCGCGACCGCCTTGGCGCCACTCCCGCGCAGGACCTTCACGCAGGCCCTCTGGCCGATGACTCTGGCCGATGACTCTGGCCGACGACTCCTGGCCGACGACTCACTCAAAACTCAAAACTCATAACTCACGACTGCCAGCGCGCGCTCATTGCCGACGCGCGCCCCTAGGAAGCACGCGGCTGACTGACGCGCGTCAGCGAACGGATCTCCCGCGCCAGCTCCTCACGGGAGAGCGCGCCCTTCTGGAAGATCCTCTTCACGTGGCCGTCCAGGCGCTCGCGATCCTGCGGGGTGAGGTCCTTGGCGGTGACCACGACCACGGGGATGGCACTCCACGCCTGGTTCTTGCGCAGCGCGGTGACGAACTCGAAGCCGTCCATCTCCGGCATCATCAAGTCGAGCAGGATCAGCTCGGGCTTCTTCTCCTCGACCCGCTGCAGCGCCACCTTGCCGTTCTCGGCCTCCAGCACCACCCACCCGTCCGCCTCGAGCGACCGGCGCATCATCTCGCGGATGTCCGGGTCGTCCTCGACGATGAGGACCGGCGTCTCCCCCTGCTTGTGCCGGAACTTCCGGAGCGTGCTGACCAGCCGGTCGCGCTCGATGGGTTTGGGCAGGAAGTCGGCGGCGCCCAGCGTGTGGCCCATCTCCTTGTCGTCCATCATCGTGATCATGATGACGGGGATCTCGCAGAGGTCGGGATCGCTCTTGAGGGAGCGCAGCACGGCCCAGCCGTCCATGCCCGGCATGAGCACGTCCAGGGTGATGACGTCCGGCCGCAGCTCGCGCGCGACCTTCAGACCCTCCTCGCCGGTGGGGGCGGTGACGACCTTGAAGTTCTCCTTCGAGAGGCCGCGCGCCATCAGCTCGCAAGCGGTGGGGTCGTCGTCGATGACGAGGACCGTGGCCACCGGCTCGATCTTGCCCGCGGGGGCCTTGATGGTGACAGAGTCCGAAGGGCTGGGAGCCGACGTCGTGGCCGCGGCCTTCCGGTGGTCCTGCACCAGCAGGGGCAGGCGCACGGTGAACACCGAGCCTTTGCCGTAGACGCTGGTCACGGTGACGTCGCCGCCCATCATCTGGCAGAACTTCCGGCTGATGACCAGGCCGAGGCCGGTGCCGCCGTACTTGCGCGAGGTGGAGGCGTCCGCCTGCGTGAACGCCTGGAAGAGCTTGCCGAGCTGGTCGGGCGTCATGCCGATGCCGGAGTCCCTGACGCGGAACACCACCCAGTCGAAAGGCCCGATCTTCTCCGTCTCCACCTCGAGGCCCACCGTGCCCCGCTCCGTGAACTTCGACGCGTTGCTCAGCAGGTTGAAGAGCACCTGGCGCATGCGGGTGACGTCGGCGTGCATGGCGGGGAGGCCGGCCGGATAACGCACGTCCAGTGTGTTGGCGTTCTTGTCGACGAGGGGCTGGATCGTGCTCTTGACCTCGTCGATGAGAACGCCCAGGTCGAAGTCCTCGAGGAAGAGCTCCATCTTCCCCGACTCGATCTTCGACAAATCGAGCACGTCGTTGATCAGCGACAGCAGGTGTTTGCCCGCGCCGTGGATCTTCTTGAGGTCGGCGGCGAAGTTCTCCTTGCCCTCGTCCTCGGCCTCCTCCTGCAGCATCTCGCTATAGCCGATGATGGCGTTCAAGGGAGTGCGCAGCTCGTGGCTCATGTTGGCGAGGAAGGCGCTCTTGGTGCGGTTGGCCTGCTCGGCCTGGTCCTTGGCCACCGTCAGCTCGGCGTCGCGGGTCTGGATCTGCACGAGCATCTCGTTGAAGCCGTCGATGAGCAGGCCCAGCTCGTCGTCGGAGCTCTTCTCCGCGCGCAGCGAGTAGTCCCTCTCGCGCGTCACCCGCGTCTCGATGTCGGCCAGGTGGACGATGGGGCCGGCGATGAAGCCCTGCAGGCGGCGCGAAAGGGCGAGGGCGAGCAGCGCCGATACCAGCAGCGCGGCCAGGATGGCCAGGGAGAACTGGCGCCAACGCGACCGGAGCTCGTCCATGTTGGACGCCATGTACACGACGCCGATTTTCTGGCCGTCCTTGATCACGGGGTGCACGTGGGAGAGGCGGTCGTTGCCGAACGTCCAGCCCGGTGTTCCCGGCGCGTCGGGCAGCGGCTCCTTGGCATCCTTGTCGCGGCGATAGTCGGCCAGGGGTTCGTCGACCGCCTCGTCGTTCGTCTTGTACAACCGCGCCCCCACGATGTTCTCCTGCGCCCGCAGCGCGGAGAGGATCATCTCGCCGTTGGTGGGGTCTCCGAACTGCAGGGCGGCGGCGGCGTTGATGCCGAGACCCTCTGCGGCCACGCTCAGGTCCCTCGTCATCTTGTCCTTGAAGGTCTCCTGGTCGTAGTAGAGCAGGATCGCGGAGGCGAACACGAGGGCCGCCGTCGTCGTCACCATGACGATGGCGGTGAGCTTCCGGCGGATCGACATCCGGCGGAACACCCGCGAGAGGAGGCTCATGGCGATAGTCTATTTCCGGATCGCGATCTGCAGGAGGCTGGCATCGAATTCGCTGCCCTCCGACTTGCTCGACGCGAGGTTGATGTAGATCCGCGGCTGGTCCCGCTCGATGCCGACCCCCACCGCCACACCCTTGTCGATGTACTCCGGCACGCCCGTCGTGGTCGTCACCTTGTACAGTTGGCTGATGCGCACGAGGTCGCGCAGGTTCTTCGTGTTCCCCGGCGCGATGTACAGCATGTTGATCCCGTCTGCCTTCACCTGGGCCTCCACTGCCGCCGGCGTGGTGTATTTCACCATGATGTAGGAAAAGGGGATCTTCTTCACCGGCTTGTCTCCGTACTTCTTCAGCATGGTGCCGATCTCGTCCGCCATCTTCACGGAGTCGGGGTCGGACTCGACGTACACGATGCCGATCTTCAGCTTGGGGGCCGCCTTGGCCTCGAACTGCCGGTCGTAGGTCAGGACCTTCAGCAGGATCTGGACCTGCCGGTCGGCGTCGACGGTCATCGTCTGCGCCACGCTGGGCAGCGGCAGGACCAGAAGAAGCGGAAGCAGGAGGCGGCGGATCATGGCCATGGCCTCAGAACCTGTATTTCGCATCGACGTACAGGCTGCGGCCGGGCAGCGGGTAATCGCCGGGCACGCCCCAGGCGGGCGACGGGTCGCGATAGCCCTGGTCCAGCAGGTTGCGGAGCACCACGCGGAGCTCCAGGCGTTTCGACTCGAAGAACAACCGGCGGGCGCTCAGGTTGAGGCAGCCGTAGCCGGCCAGATCGGAGCGCGGGTCGCCCGCCCCCCGCGCGCGCGGCGAGCGCACGATCCAGTGCGGAGACACGCTCAGACGATCATCCACGACGAAGGTACCGCCCAAGGTGGCCACGTGCGTGGAGACGTCGGCCACCGGCGCCCCGGTGGCGGCATCGTTCGCGTCCTGGAGCGAGTAGGAGAGGAACGCCGAGTGGCGGTTCCAGTAGCGCCGGGCGGAGAGCTCGAGGCCGGTGATGTTCGCGCCACGCCAGTTGACCAGGGTCGCGGGCCGCTCGAGGCTCGGGATGCCTTGCGGCCCGACGGGGTCGCGCAGCCAAGACCGATAGATCGATCCCGCGAGCTCGAGCTGGTCGCGCTGGTGCGACAGGCCGACCTCGAGCGACTGCAGGCTCGTCGCCCGCAGCATCGGGTTGCCGGTCAGGGTCGGCAGGTCGAAGGCGAGCTCGCGGAAGCTCGGGGCGCGATAGGCACGGCTCCACTGCCCCCGCAGCGTCATGTCGTGGGGCAGGAGGTGGATGACGACCACGCGTGGGCTGAGGCGCGTGCCGACGCCCCCGATGTGGTCGAGGCGCAGGGCGCCGGTCAATGTCGTGCGCGGGCGCAGGCGCCAGATGTCCTGGGCCCAGAGGCCGGCCACCGTGCGCCCGAGATCGGGCACCACGCCGGTCAGTGGCTCGAGACCGGACCGCGCGGTGAAGGTGCGATAGTCGAGGTTGCCGCGGACGTCGACGCCGAACATCGACTCGCGGGCGAGGCTGCCGCCGAAAGTAAGATCGTGCTTCTGCCGCGTGACGTCGTACGCGCTGTCCACGCCCACGCGCATCGAGCCGAGCTCGGCCTGCAGGAACGCCGCCGAGGCCAGGCGGAGCAGGCTGCCGTCCGGCAGCAACCGCTCGAAGCCCGGCGGGATCACCTCATACAGCTCGTTCGCGCGGCTGCGGGTGAGGCCCAGGCTCGTGCGCAGCGTGCCCGTCCCGAGCCGGCGCTCGTTGAGGATGTCGATGACGACCTGGTTGTTCCGGAGGCGGTTCTGGGTGCCGACGTTGTCGGTGAGGCCGATGAACCCGCCGGACTGCTCCTGCTTCATCCGCCACAGGAGCTGCCAATCCTTGAAGCTGACGCGGTACAGGCTCTCCAGCGTGCGCACGTCGTCCTTGGTGCGGCCGGGGGCGAGTGAGACCGGCTTGCGCCCGCTCGTGAGATCGCGAATCGTCTGGGCGTCGGCGGGGACGTCGCGGCGCGCACCCGAGCTGTCCGCGTAGTGGATGAAGCCGATGATGCCGACGTCCTTGAAGCTCCCCCCGAGCTCGATGCCCATCTCCTGCTGGTCGTGCGAGCCGGTGCCCGCGTTCAAACGCAGGCGCGTCTGCGATTCCCCCGGCTTCGGGGGCTGGGGGCGCTCGGTGACGAGGTTGATGACGGCGGTGGCGGCGCCTTCGCCGTAGAGCGCGGACGCCGGACCGCGCAGGATCTCGATCCGCTGGAAGGCCGCGACCGGAAACGCCAGGTTGAGCGACGTGGCCCCGCCGTTGACGTCCTCGTTCAAGCGATGCCCGTCGAGCAGGATGAGCACGCCCTCGGAGCTGCCCGCGGTCTGCGTCATGGGGACGCCCCGCACGACGATGCGGGTGCGTCCGAGGCTGTCGGTGAGGACGTCGAAGCCGGGGACGGTGCGGAGGACCTCCTCCAGCGTGCGTAGCCCGAGGGTGTCGATGTCCTGGGCGGTGACGAGGCTGACGGCGCCGGAGGCCTCGTTCAGCGGCTCGTCGCGGCGGGCGGCAATCGAGATCTGGACGGCGTTGCTTTCGAGGAGCGTGGAGAGATCGAGCTCGTCGAAATCCTGGAAGAACCCTCGCTTGGAAAGCTCTTCGGCACCGACCTTCCGATCGGCGGCGGACGCCCCAGCAGCGCCCCCCATCCAGCACAAGGCGCAGAGCGCCAGCATCCACCGCATCGCCGACGTCATTCTAGCGCCTTCAGGATGCGTTCAGGGCGATCCCCAGCCGAATATCGCCTTTGCGGGTATCTACTTAGCGGGCGGCCTTCAGAATGTCGGCCGCGGCGTCGCCGAAGTAGCTCAGCACCAGTCGATTCCAGGCGGCACTGCGGCGCATGTTCCCAATGTACTCATTCAGCGCCCCGCGGAGCTGCACGTCGTCCTTCCGGAGGGCGAAGGCGAGGCTCACCTTGCCGCCGAGGTACATCCCCAACAGCAGGTCCGGATCCTCGCGATGCGCGGGGAGCGCTTGCTCGACACCCACGACACACGACGAAACCTTCCCCGCCTTGAGCGCCGCCAGCAGGCCGTCGGGCGCCAGCGAGTCGTCCACCTGGGCGGCGGGAACGCCGGCACCGGAGACGGCCTCGGCCAGCGCGGTGCCCCGGGACGTTCCCACTTTCGTCTGCGCGCGCAGCTCGTCGAGGGTCAGCACGCTGTGGCTGGGTTTGCGGGTCACGACGACGTGACGCGTGGGAAGGACCTCGGACGAGAACAGGAGCCCGTCGTCCACGGCGCCGGTGGCCGAGAGCGCGCCCGCCGCGACGTCACCTTCGCCCTTGAGGAGCGCTTGCAGCAGCGTCGCGCGGCTCGGGACCGGCACGATGGCCATGTCCACGCGCTGCAGCCGGCAGAAGCCCTGCAGGACCTCCCGCTCGAGGCCCGGACGCGCCCCCGCCTTCCACGCGAAGAACTGCGGCGTGCCCTCGGTGACGAGAACGCGGAGCTGCCCGCGTTTGCGGATGTCGTTGATGTCGGCGCTCGCGGACGCGGCGAACATCACCAGAGCGGCGCCCAAAGTGGCGGGGATCTTCAGTCGGTGTCCGCCTTCCGGCACCGATAGTGAACTTGCCCCGTCAGCGCGTCAAGTACGCAGGGAGCGGATCTCGTCGTCCTTTTTCCAAAGACCCATGCGGTGCAGGGCGAAGTCGTACTTCACGGGATCGAGGGCGTCGAGCTGACGCAGGCGGCGCGTGATGTCGACGGCCATGCGCCAGCCGGGCGAGCGGTAGCGCGTGAGCTTCACACGCCGCGAGATCGTGAGCACGTGGGCGTCCAATGGGATGATGAGGCGGCCCGGATCGATGCTCGGCCAAACGCCGAGATCGACTCCGTGCCGGCGCACCATCCAGCGCAGGTAGAGGTTGAGCCGCTTGCACGCGCTGCCGGAGGACGGGCAGGGAAAAAAGAAGCGCACGCCGGCGTCCGCGGGAAGCTTGCGGTTTCCGTACAGGCCACCGTGCGACAGCGCGAGCGCGCGGGTCCCGAACGATTCGAGCCCGGGCTCGATGTCGTGGGCGGCCGCGTCGTCGCCCGCGCGGAAGAAGGCCTCGATCGAGCCGTGTGATTCGAGCATCTGGCGGATGAAGAAGAGCAGGCAGGCGACGTCGCGCCCGGTGTTGAATCGATGCTTGAAGGCGCCCAGCTCCCCCGCCGCCGCCCGTCCGGGATCGAGCTCGCGGACGGCGCGCGCCGGCTCGGGGCCGAGGACCTTCAGCACGCGCGCGATACTGGCCTTGATCTGCTTGACGTTGCCGTAGGCCAGCGACGAGGCGATGAGGCCGACGACCTCGCGGTCGGGGTCGCTCGTCTGCAGGCGGACGAACTGCAGCGGATCGGGATCGACGAACCGCACGTCGTATTGCGCGTAGAGGGCGTCCAGACGCCGCCGGAGCTCGTCGCGGGTCATGTCGTTCGGCTCAAGCGTATGCGGAGGCCTTCCGCGCCGCCAGCGTCGCATCCGCTGTCGCCTGGAGGACTGCCAAGAAACGGCTGGGGACAGGTTTGTCCTGTAGCAACCCGAACTGGCTCCGGAGCCAGTTGGCCGTTGCCTTCGTGAGGAAAGACGACCTGGCGCTCGCCTGCCGATGGCCTCTCGCGGCAGGCCGGCGAGAGACATCCGGCGGCCCTCTCGCGCACGTACCCAGGACGTGAGCCCCGTCCCCGGAGCGCCGGTATAGAATCCGCACTCCGGCCCATGCTTCGACTGCTCCGCGTGATCGGCGGCCTCACGGCGATGGCCCTCGTCGCCGCCTCGGTGTCCGCTCGTGATCTGGCCGCCATCCGCAAGGACGGCACGCTGCGCGTCCTCGTCGTCCCGCTGGAGCGCGAGCCGGAGTTCGTCGACCTCGGGTCGAAGACGCGGCCCGGGTTCGACATCGAGATCCTGCAGGGCTTCGCCCGCACGCAGAAGGTCGCCCTCGAGATCGTGACGATCGACGGTTGGGACCAGCTCATCCCGGCGCTGCTCAAAGAGCGCGGAGACGTGATCGGGGGGCGCTTCACCGACACCGAGGCACGGCGGAAGCAGATCCAGTTCACGCAGTCGGTGTTCCCCACCGGCGTCGTCGTCGTCACCCGAAAGCCGCGTCCCGCGATCACGACGCTGGACGAGCTGCGGGCGGCGGAACGCGTCGGCACCGTCCGCGGTACCAGCATGGACGAGGCGGCCACGGCGGCGTTGGGCCCGAAGGCCAAGATCGATTACACCGCGCTCGAACAGAAAGACGTGTCGGCCGCGCTGCGCAGCGGCGACATCACCGCCGCGGTCTGGGCCCTCGAAGGCGCGATCGCCGCCGCCAATCGTGACCCCGACCTGCACATCGGCCTGCAACTGGGGCCGCCGGCCGCGCTCGCCTATGGCGTCCGAAAGGAAGATGCGGAGCTGGATGCCGCCCTCGACAAGCACCTCGAGCTCCTCCGCAAGACGGGCACCTGGCAGAAGCTGGTGGTGCGCTATCTCGGCGCTTCGGCCCCCACGATCCTGAAGGGCACGGGCGCGCCGTAGACTAGCGGCATGCTCCTGCGGGGCGCCGCAATCCTCCTCGTTGTCCTCGCAGTCGTCTTCGCCGTTGTGGTGGTCCAGTACTTGCGCCGTCCCGTCTATCACGGCACCGCGCGGATCATCATCGAGAAGGACACGAAAGACGAAAAGCCGCCCCCGCCCGCCAAACTGACCCCGACCCCATCGTTCTTTGACATCGTGATGCGACACCGCGACACTGCATCCGAGACGGAACGCGCCGAGTTGCCGGTTTCGGGCGTGGCGCGCGCGAGAGATGCTCCTCTTCATTTTGCGAGTGGGCCCTGCGCGAGCCGGAGCGGCCCCCGCGCCGCCGTTGACGTGTCGGGATCGAGGGAAAGCGTCACGGCTTCACTGCGAGGTTTCAAGTGGCGATTGAGGATGCCGACGGAAGGGTCTTATTTTTTTCGCGAGGGCGCGGTCGCGGCCACGCCGTGCCCGATATGGCCATCGCTGCCGAGTTGGAGCGCCTGTCGCCAGGTGTGAACATCCAGTTCGTGTCGTACGCCACCGGTGCGCGCACGCTTGCCGCCGGGGGCTATGACGTCATCGACCTGACGCTACCGGAAGAGCCTCCATTCCTCGACGTGCTGGTGCGCAGCGCGCATTGCATCCGCACACTGCAGCCGAGAGCGGTCGTCTCCCACGAGGAATTCGCGGTGCTGCCGGCGGCTGCCGGCCTCGGCATTCCTTCCGCCATGATCGTCGACTTTTTCATGCCCAACGACAACATCTGGATGCAGAGCCTCGCCTTCGCCGAGCGGATCGTCTTCATCGAAGAACGCGGTATCTTCCCTGAGCCGCCGCATGCGAGGGGTAAAGTGGCATACGTCGGCCCCGTGGTGCGGCCGATGTCCGTCGATCGCGCCAAGCGCGACGAATACCGCGACGAGCTTGAGCTCCCACGTACGGCAACTGTCATCGCGGTGATGCCGGGGTCGTTTGCTACGGAGCGTCGCGCACCAATCGCGGACGTGGTGCTGCCAGCATTCCAGGCCTTGTCCGCATCGAACAAGCGCCTCGTCTGGCTGGCCGGTGAAGACTACGAGAAGCTGGCCGAACGCTCGAAAGCGATTCCGGAAGTAATAATCTCCAGAGGCGCCTCGTCGCCTGAAAGGCTCATGATTGCCAGTGACCTCGTCATCACGAAGGCCAATCGCGGGACTACGATCGAGCTGGCGGCTCTGGGAATTCCATCTCTTTCGTTATCCTTCGGCCTGAATCCGATCGACGAAACGATCATTCCCCGTATCGTGACCAATCGCCGGCTCGATGCGCGTGGAATAGACGGCGCCTTTCTGGCCGCATCACTCGAGAGCATCCTCGCTTCTCCGGCAGGCGGTCCGCCGGCCCCCGGATATGGAGTCGGCAGTGCCCATTCGGCCGCGCGCGAGGTAGCTGGATTTCTCGCCCGGCACCTTCAGCCAACAAAATAGTGCTCGCGTGCGTGGCGCCCATCTGCTGCTGTGGCATTTAGTCCTAAGAACTCTAAGTCTTGACATTGCAAGTCACCATCACTAGTCTCGGACTTCTTCGACTGGGATGTACTTCCGTGGACGCAAGAGTAGCTGTGCGACTCCGCCAATTTCACGTTGTGGCGGAAGCAGCCGGAACGTCGAGTTCCGTCAAGGTAAGTTGCCCGTTTCCCTTTGACGATCGACGCGACCAACGCCGCACAGTCGTTCACTAGGTGACGTGTACGCCACCAGGTGTCGTCGACGTGGCGGCGCGATGCCGCCCGCAGCGAAGGATGCTGACGAGCTCATGGTCTTGGAAGAGCGCTGCCGAGTCGCACCCGTTGACGTCCTACCACTGGACGAAGGCCGACGTTTGGTGCGGGCGAGGCTGACGGGCCGTACACACAGCCTACCCGTCGAGACCGTGATTCGGCTGTTGCGGTGCCAGGCGCTACAGCCCTTGCCCGTTCACGCCCGCCTGCGATTTCTGGAATGGTTGGCCGTGGAGCGGAAGCGCGGCGGGCGGAGACGAGCGGCTGTTGCTCTGCTCGGCAGCGCAGTACGCTCCCTGCTCGGTCGTGGCGCGCCGGCGCTGGCGTCCGCCGAGCCCGTGCGCCTCGAACAAACGCTCCTGGCTCTCCAGGACGAAGGGTTCCTGTTGACCGAGGGGCACCTGCGCAGCCTCATACAGGCGCCAGCTTCCCCGGTCTCTGGGTCCATCGAAACAATCGTTGTCTCCACCCAAGGTGGGCGTGCGGAGCTCGCCCGCTGCCTCGAAAGCTACGCCCAGAACCTGGCTATCTTCGGTCGACGCGCCCGGCTACTGGTCAGTGACGACTCCAACCACGATGCCAGTCGACACGAAAGCGCTGTACAGGTGGGATCGACGGCCCGCCAGTTCGGCCTCGTCGGCCGGCACCTGACGCGCACCGATCGCAGGAAATTTGCCGCGCGGCTCGCGGCGGAGACTGGAGTCCCCGAGGAAGTCACCCGTTTCGCGCTCCTGGGAGAGCAGGCCGGATGGCCGGATACTTCCCTCAGTACTCTGGGGGCCAATCGAAACACCGTCCTCCTCGCAACCCTGGGGGAGAAGACGCTCAGCGTGGACGACGATACTGTTTGCCGGCTCGCTGCACCGCAGCCGCAGTGCCGCGCGCTAGCCTTCGACTCGCGTCCGGATCCGCGTGTGTACACATTCCACCCGGACCGTGCGAGCGCGTTGGCCGCCGCGGTGCCCGTGCCGCAGGACGTGCTTGCACTCCACGAGGCGCTGCTCGGCTCGCCGGTGCAGGGTATTGGCGCACGCAATGGCGGCGTAGGCGATCTCTCCTTCGATTATGCCGCAGGACAAATCGTCGAGGACATTTGTCTAGGCCGAGGGCGGGTCCTACTCACGACAATGGGTGTGGCGGGACACACGGGAGTGAAGTGGCCCACTCGGCTCCTGGCAATGGAATCCGACTGGGCGGCACAGCTACTGACCAGCGAGGAAAGGTACAGGGCCGCAGTGCGCAGCCCGGAGGTCATTGCGAGCGTTCCGTGTACGACGCTAAGCGATTCGTCATTCTTCGCTACGATGTTCTTCGCCGTCGACAACCGCTGCTACCTCCCGCCCTTCATGCCAGTCCTGCGCAGCCAGGACGCCCTGTTCTGGAGGATCCTCATGCGCGTTCAGCCTGAAGGTTATATCGGACACCTCCCCTGGACGGCCGTCCACGATCCAGTGGTCAACCGCTCGACTCCCGACGATGTCATCTGGCGGCATACGGGACACGAACTCGCGTATCTTCTGGCCGATGTAGTCGAGCAGGCTCCGAGGCCTGCGCGTCTCGAACCCGCCGACGCCTGTGCCGAAGTCGGGGAACATCTGATCGGGCTCGCTTCGGCGCCAGCGTCAGAATTCGCGGTGCGTTTGAGCGTGGTGAGCCGGCAACGACACATCCGTCGCATCGAGCACCTGGCCAGCCGCCGATCGGTCTTGCACGGCGCACCGCGGTTCTGGACCGACGACGTCGATCGGCACGTGGCTGAGCTGCGTCGTGTGCTGTCGGGCCGAGAGCTGCCTCCGCCGTTCGACGTCGGCCGGAGCGGAGAGGAAGGATGGCGCATTGCGCAGGGGGTTACCCGCGCGTTTGGCCAGGTGCTGGCGCTGTGGCCCGACCTGAAGGAGGGAGCCCGCCGACTGACGGCTCGCGGCGACGGACTGCTCCGCGGAGACCGGTAATGGGAAGCAGGCAGGAGCCGATTCGATCGTCGGTGCGAGTCTGCCTCGTGACGCCTCATTTCCCGCCGGCCCGTGGCACCGCAGCAGGCGTAGCGGACCGGTTGGTGCGCGGCCTCTCGGCCCGTGGGTTCGAGGTCCACGTCGTGGTACCGAGCCCCGATCTTCCCGCCCAGTCGATGGTGGTGCCATCCGTGGCCGCCTCGCGCATCTCTGTCTATCCCATCCCCGCTTCTCCCCTGGCACTCGACCAGGTTGCGCGCCACGTGGAGCGCCTGGATCAAATGTTCCGTTTCGACGTGTTCCACGGGATGCTGCTCCATCTCGCCTTGGCCTGCGCAACCGTCGCCGACCGGGGTGGCCGACCATTGATCGTCGGTATTCGGAGTCACGAGCTCGACCTTCTCCACACCCGTGGTTACGACGCGGTGGCGGCATCCGCGCTCCGTCGCGCCGATTGGGTGGCCTACTCGAGCGCAGAGGCGGCTCGCGACTTCCGTGCGATCGTTGATTTCTCCGCGAAGGAGTCCTTCGTTCCGATCGCTGTCGACGCCAAGGCTTTCGATCCCTGGTTTCCGACCGACCACAACCGCGGGGTCGTGGGGACGGTATCTTCATTCCGGCCACAGAGGCTCCTGCCGGGGCTCGTCGATGCCTACGCCGCCCTGCCCTCGTCACTGCGGCGCCGGCTGGTGCTGATCGGGGAGACCAGCGGCCCTAAACACGCTCCGATCGCGACAGAGGTGGGTGAAGCCATACGCCGAACCGCTTTGGAGGGAGAAGTAGAAGTCACCGGTCGAGTGCAGGCGGCAGAAGTCCGACGCCGGTTGTTGGACTTGAACGTCTTCGTTCGGGCGTCGCAACGCGAGGGGCTTCCAAGCGCCGTCCTCGAAGCCGCGGCGTGCGGGACTCCGCTCATTGCCTCTACTGTGGGTTCGATCCCCGAGGTTTTTCGCGATGGAGAATCCGCGCTCCTCGTACCGCCTGGCGATCAGGTTCGACTTACCGGCGCGATCCGTGCGGTGTTGGAGGATACCCGCCTCGCGCAGAGGCTGTCGTCAGGCGGTCAGGCCGTGGCGCGCGCGTTTTCGCCCGAGCAGGAGCAAGCCGCATGGCAGGAGGTCTATCGGCGTTGCTTGCGGCTCGATGGGGGCTCGACGACGGAGCCTGGACCGAGCGGGAACTCTTCGCCCCGGGCCTGACGAGCACACCGAGGCGCTCTCCTTCGGAGGTATTGGCCGGCGAGCACGGAAACCCGGCCCGCGGAATCAGCCCACGTTCTTTGTCGAAGACCCCCGTTCACGTCCGCCACGTCGTGTGGACCGTGGCGGACATCTCAAGGCTTAACAGCAGGTTGGACAGTAGGCCATCGAGAGGTTTTCCATCTCACGCGAGACCGCGTCGCCAACATCGGTGGCGACCTCGTAGGCCATCTCGCCCACGTTGTAGGCGACATAGACCACCGCCACCGCCCACGCGGCGACGATGACCTCCTCGGCGATCGCGGTACCGACCTCCGGCGTCTTCGGACTGCGGGATTCGACTGGTAACGAGTAAACAGGCGCCGTCGAGCTTGCCAGATAAGCGCTGCCCAGCCCCACGTATGGAAGGATCCTGCCCGCTTTCCTCAATCCCGAACTCTTCTGCCTCATATGTTCTCCTTCACGACGTTTCTCTCCATGACGACTATCGGCTCCCCCTCTGGCTGTGCGGCGTGCGCCAGCGCAGGGACGCCAGCTTCAATCTGATTGCCCGGCCGCCCACGCAGGACGGCGTTGCGCATCCCGGACAACCTTCCACGAAAGCGACTCAACGACGCGCCGATCTGTTCGTACTCGCTATCGGTTATCAAGAACAACTCGAGCCCCACCATCACGGTTGAAAACGCTACCAGCCCCATGAACCCCGCTACGCCGAGGTGGAAGCATATTCCGAGGCAAAGCCAGGGCAGCTTGAGGCGCGAGAAGAATGCGACGGGCAACCAGACTTGGTGCAGCATGGTTGCGTGCGACGCGAGAGTCGTGACGATCTCGTGCTTGAATATTTCGCGCATCGCCGGATGGGAGAACGTCTCAACCTGGCTGATGTAGTAGAGGGCGGTTCCATCGACCCATACGTCACCACGCGCCTTCGCCATCCCGGAGGTGAAGTACAGGATCAGCACTTGGGTGGTGATCGCTACGACCCCGATGTTGTGCAGCCACACGGACAAGCTTCGCGGGCGCGTTTCTCTGTCGGGCGGAACGACAAGCAGCATGTAAGTGAGTACGATGCTAGTGATATTGTCGCCACCGTCGTTCAGCCATGCCGTTCGCGCTCCAAGAAATGTAGTGCCGACGAGCGCCAGGCAAACCCACAGGCGACTGCTCAGCCCCGCAACCAATCCAAAGGCGCCGAGGGCCAAGACCGCCAAGACCAGGAAAGTCCCCGCGTCGGTAGAGAAGACCCTTTGGTGCAGGGACTGCACCGTCGGGCCGTAAATGCGGAGTGCGTCGCGCGCGATACCGTGGGGTCCCCACAAGAAACGGGCGAACATGCCTTCCGTGCTGATGCGGAACAGGAGCGCGATGCCGATCGCCGCCTGCAAGGCGCGCAGGCCGGTCCGATGGCGCGGCGCCTCGTCCATCCAGTTCCACGCGCTCCTCAAGAGGCTCATTGGCTCGGGCTCTCACCGATGTAGAGCCCTGAAGCGACCACGTCGCGTTGGATCGCATATACACCCGCGTCCAAGTCCGTGACCGTGGGCCCGTCGGAAAATCGCTTCTCCCAGGTCGGCGGCACGCTCATGCGCACGCGCACCGCGACATGCGTCATGTCGGCGTGCCCACTTTGCGCCAGGCAGAAGGAGGAGCCAATTCGGCCCAGCAACGGCCCCACGAACTTCCGCGATTGCTGGAGCGCCTTCTCGAACGCCTCGCAGTCCGGCTTCGAGCCGGCTCGACAGCGCGCAACCAGATGCGCCGTCTTGGAGGTTACGCCGAAATAGAGGCGTAACGCGTTTGCCTGCGGACGGGCAACTCGGTCGTACGCAGCCAAGCGGTTTTCCTGGTGGCGAACCCATAACGGGGTCGAAAGATCATGCCAGCCTGTTGTGGGAAGGCCCTCCGAGGCGAACTCCGCGTCGGCGCCCACGAGGTCGAGGCATCGGACGAGAAGGCTCTCATTCTTCATCACCGGGTTCGGCGCAAAGAACGACCAGTTTTGATAGAAGAACCACCCGATCGTGGCCTCCAGTAGAGGGAGATACCGTCGGCGCAGCGCGTTGTCCGGCGAAACGTACAACAGCGTCAGTGTGAAATGAACGAGCAACCACGCCAGGCTGCCAATTCGCACAACTATTGCGGTCGCGTGACCTAGCCGAGCCGATGCCATCCAAGCCTCCGCTGTGCTCAGAAGGTGCGGACTATAGGACATCAAGAACAAATGTGTCAAGCTAGATATTCATAAAGAGTGCTTTGTTAAATTATTATAGTACTTTTAGTAGCCGCTCTACTCCCTCCGCAGAACCGCCCTAACTTGAAGTAGACCGTTTTCTGGACCAACCCGATCTTCGCTTTGTAGGCGGCCCGTAACGACCTTTCGCCTCCTGTACCTGCGCTTGCCGCGCCTGCTTCAGCAGCTCGCCGTCGGCCGCGGCTCCCGAATGCTCGACCGTCTCGCGCGCTTCGACGTCCTCGCCATCGGAATCCCTGAAACAGCAGCTCGGCTCGTCCCAGCAAACGTCTCACCCCCGACAGGACGGCCTCACGGCCGGCTTCCTTCAACGCGCCCCCACGGGGGCGCGGCTGCAACTGGGGGCGTTGCCCCCAGCCCCCCTTGCACCGCCGTGTACAATCACGCACGTTCGGAGCTGCCGCAGACGCAAAGATCACGACCGAAAATGGTCCAGTCAATGGGTCCACCTCCGAGAAAACAACGCACGAGGATGCCCCAGGATCGACGATCGTCAGGCCGGACGACCCAGACCCCACTTTCAGCAGTTACAGCGTTGACGAGCTCGCCCGGCCGGCGAGCAGCGTCGAGGTCGCTCGCTAAATGCAGAAGCTGGCTGTCTCATCGGCGTTGACGCCTCGTCAAGTGGCGTTAAGGTGATTCGCGAGATTCATTAGATGATGACCAGCTTCATCGAACTGGCGAAGAAGATAAGGTCGCGGGTCTCGTGCCCCTTTTTCACTGGAGGCTGATCAGTGTCACTGACGCGCCTGACCGATCGACTACTGCTTCCTGCATTCGCCCGCGTGCTGCTTTTCGTCGCATTCCTTCCCGATCTACTAGGCACAGTGACTCCGGGGTTACGGCCTGTGCAGATTTGGCTTTCGCCGTCGGCGGCGCCATCGTCTTCACAAACGTGGTTCTGCGACGAAGCCCGGTGAGCGCGCTCGTGTCAATGCTACGCAGGGCAGGCATCGGGCAGCGCGAAGCGTTGCTGATTATTGCTTCGGTATCGGGCGCTGTCGTGGCGGGAGACCTGTTGCTTCGCGCTGTCCTCCCGCCTACTCATGTGACAACCCGGTATGGATGGCCAAGACGTGCAGAGCTTGTATGGACACGGACGGTGATGGACACGCCTGGCAGATTACGAACCATATCAGTTCGGTATTCTGACAATGGGTTCAAGAAATGGGGCAACGTCAACGCGACCGAGTACAAGCTATTCGTCATTGGGGACTCGTTCACGGAGATGGCCTACGTCTCCAATGGTGAAGAATGGTATTCAAAGCTCGCCAACGAATTGCGCAACGCCCAGTTGTTTGTGTATGGCGGGGCTGGGTACGGATCGCTGCAGGAGTACATGGTCCTCGATGACTACATCGATGCCATCAACCCAGATGGTGTATTGTGGCAATTCTGCGACAACGACTACGATAATAATCTATACGAATTGGACGTCTTGAGTTACCCGTATAACAATCACGGTGTTCGACCGTACCTTGAGGGCGGCAGGATCGTGTACAAACTCCCGCTGCCTTACTCCGCCCTCAGGACTTACTCGTTTGTTGGCGACAGGCTACTCATGCTCTATGACGGCGCGAAGTACCGCGAGGCGACGCGAGATCTCGCAAGGTATCGTCGAGGACGAAGCCAGCTCACCGAGGAACAGCGGCTGCAAAAGACGCGTTTAGAGGCTCAGGCCTTTGATGTCACGCTCGCAATCATGCGGATGGTCTCCGCAAGGTCCGGTGGAAGGCCGGTTTACATGTTCAACGCCGGCGATAAGCTGTCCGAACGAGAAAACGCGATATGCTCCGCGACAGGCATTATCTGTTTGCCTGGAATCAGCGAATATGTGGCTGCCCACGAAGGCAATGGCGTTGTTACAAGAATTACGAACGATGGTCATTGGAACATGATGGGGAATCAGCTAGCCGGTGAGAAGCTGGCCAGCTCATTCAGGGAGCTTGGTATCTTGAAAAAAAAGCGATGAGTCGCGTTGGCTATGAGGATGCTGTCCCGGTAATACACCACGGCGGTGGGAAAGGCGAGACACCGCAGGGCCGGGACTGATTCAACGTGGCACGGCCACGACTTTCCGCGAGTGGAACGTGCAGCAACAGCCTGCTGCCCCCTTCACTCCGCCAGGCATTGTGAGAGTACCGCCGGGCCATCTGGCGCTCTTCGTGTCAAGGCCGAGCCGAGTTGTCCTGAAAAACACCGAAGCCCCCTGTTCACCGACACTCCTGTCCGCTGACTCATGCTTCGGCGCCGACTGAAGTGGACCCCGTTTTCTGGACCAACCCGATCTTGTACCCTCAGTGCAGTAGTTGACCCTGCGGCATGTCGGCGGGCTGTCTCTCCGGGCTGACGACGAGCAACGACGCCCGCTCCCTCTTCAGATATCCTTTGGCGAGCGCGCTGAGCGTCTCCGCCTTCAACTCGCGGTAGTGCGCCACCTGCCGCCGCGCGTCGTCCAACTGCTCCGGACGCTGCTGCGCACCGGAGAGCACGCCCATCCAGTAGGCGTTGGTGCGCAGGTTGTCGCGCAGACGGTTGAGCAGCGGCTCGCGCAGGCGGTCGACCTCCTCCTGGGCGATGCCCTGGGTGGCCAGCTCGTGCGCAGTCTGCAGGCAGGCCTCGACGAGGGTGTCCACCTTGTCGGGATCGGCCATGGCTTGGATCAGGATCGCGCCGTCCCCGGGATAGACGCGGCTGAGGCGCGCCGTGGCGGCGGGCGAGTAGGCGGCGCCGAGCTTCTCCCGCACTTGGATCCGCAGCCGGTCTTCAAGCACCGTCTCCAGGAACGACAGGTTCCAGCGGCGGCTGGCCTCGATGCCGTCGGTGGCGGGAAAGACGGCCAGCACAAGGGACTTGGGGATCTTGGTTTCGATGACGTCCTGCTCCTTGTGCCCGGCGCGCATCGTGGGGACCTTGCGGCGCTCCTCGAAGCGCTTCGGGCCCCGGCGCACCGGGAGACGTCCGAAGGTCCGCGCGGCCGCGGCGACCGCCTCTTCCACGTCGAGGTCGCCGATCAGCGTGACCTCCAGCGGGGCGGCGGCGAGGTGCGGCCCCAGCCAGGCCTTGACCTGCTCGAGGCGCACCGCCTCGACCTGCGCCTGCGTCGGAATGCCGAAGCGGGGATCGCCGGCGTACAGCGCGGGCATGAACTTCTGCATCACCGGTCCCTGATGCTGGTGGGCCAGGCCCGCATAGAACTGCGGGATCTGCCGGAGGAACTGGGACAACCCCTCCTCGCGCCACCCGGGAGCCTGGAGGTAGGCAGCGGCCAGCTCGCACTGCAGGAGCAGATCCTCGCGCGTCGTCGCGCCCGACAGCGAGAACTCGTCGTCGCCGATCCCGAAGCCCACCCCCGCCTCCTTGCCGGCCAGCAGGCGGCGCAGCTCGTCCGCGCTGTGGGCGCCCAGGCCGGAGGCGGTTAAAATGCGCCCGGCCACGAAGGCCAGGACGGACTCGGCCGGCTCCAGGCTCAGCCGGCCTTCGCCCAGGCGGAGCCCCACGAGGACCTGCCTCTGCTTGAAGTCGGTCTTCTTGACGTTCAGGCGCACGCCGTTGTCGAAGACCACCTGGTGGACGTCGAGGTCCTCCACGTGTTTGCGCGAGGCGACCTTCCCCGCCTCGGCGAGCGACGCGTAGGCGAAGGCGCCGCGCTTGACCTCGGCGGGTGCGGCCACGGCCACGCGTCGGCTGGCCTCGTACGCCTCCGTGAGCTGGGCGTCGGCGGTGGGACCGAGGTACTGGTTGCCGCGCAGGCTCACGAACGACGTTCCTTCGCCCCAGGCCTTGACGAAGTCCTTCTGGCACTTCTCGAGGGTCAGGGCTTCCACGACCGGGCGCAGCACCTTGCGGTCGGTGGCCGCCTCGGTGGGGACGTCGCGATATTCGGCGGCGGCCAGGATGTCTTCCGCGAAGCTGAGGCTTCCGCGGGTCTTCTCCTGCGCCACCGACTCGTCCAGGCTCCGCAGGCTGTTGGCGCGGACCTCGTCGAGCTCCGCCTGCTGGAACCCGTGCTCGAGCGCCCGGCGCAGCTCTTGTTCGGCGAACGCGAGGGCCTCCTTCCATTTCTCCGGCACGCAGCTCACCAAGAGCGTCTCTCCGCGGTAGACGCGATAGCCGCCGCCCGCGCCCACGCTGGCGCGTAGGAACGGCGCATCGGGCTTCTTAGCCAGCTCCCTGAAGCGCAGGTTCAGCATCCGCCGGGCGAACCGCAGGCCCTCGTCGCGGGTCCAACGCGCGACGTCCATGGGCTCGTCCTCCCACGGCTTGAGGCGCTCCAGGCTGACGCTGACGGTAGGGATCTCCTTCTCGTGGATCGCGAAGACCCGCACGGGGGAGGACGGCTGCCCGGGGAGCGGCTCGAGGACGGGCGCGCCGGGGGGGGCCTTCATGTCCGCGAACGCGCGCTCGATCAGCGGCGTGGCGTCGAGCGCGCCCAGGTCTCCGACCGCCACCAGCGTCATCTGCTCGGGGCGGTACCACTTCTCATAGAAGGCGCGGACACTCGCCGAGGTGAACCGGTCGCGGTCCTCCTTGACGCCGATGGGCAGCCGTCTGGCCACGAGGCTCCCCGAATACTGCTTGAGCAGGGTCTCCTGGAACGTCCGGAAGCCGGCGGAGTCGCCCTCGCGCTGCTCGCCGTCGATCACCCCCTTCTCCTCCTGCACCTCCTTCTCGTCGAGGAGAATCCCGTCGGCGAAGTCGCGCAGGACGGACAGGCCCTCGGTGAGCGTCTTTTCGTCGGACTCGGGAAGGTCGAGCTTGTAGACGGTCTCGCCGAAGGCGGTGTGGGCGTTGGTGTCGGGCCCGAAGGCCATCCCGTGCTTCTGTAACCACTCGATGAGGGTCCCGGCCGGATAGCGGCGGCTCCCGCTGAACGCCATGTGCTCCAGGAAGTGGGCCAGGCCGCGTTCCCCCTCGGCCTCCGCCAGGCTGCCCACGTTGACGTGCAGCCGCAGGTAGCAGCGCTTGTTCGGCTCGGAGTTGGCCATCCACGCGTAGCGGAAGCCGGTGGGCAGCTTACCGAAGCGGATGCGGGGGTTGACGGGGATGTCCGAACGCTCGTGCTCCCAACCGCGCGCCTCGCCGGCGCGCGTCTGGGCGCGGCCCGGCATCGCCAGGCCGACGGCCAGCACCAGCACGGCCGGGATCACTCGTCGCGTCATGGCTCCTCACCTGGCGACCGCCGGGCGGCCTGTCCGCCTCGCCGCGGCCGCGCGCGGGATTATCCCCCATGCGCGAGCCCGCGGCGTCAGCGCCGGCCGTTCTTCGCCTTCGGGAGCTTCACCGCGAGCAGGCCCATATCGATTTCGTGGCGGAGGCTCGTCCTGCCCTCGAACCAGTAGTGGGCCTCTTCGCGCGCCATCACGAGGACGCTCGCTCATCTGCTGGTCGGAGGCCTGTGGCCGCGCCGGGCGCGGCGCAGGACGAGACGCGCGAGAAGGGCTGCTGGGAGCGCGCCACGGACGCGTTCGAGCAGCTTGACCGCAAGCGCGCGATGGAGGAGGCGCAGCGTCTCTACCAGCAGCCCGAAGGCGGCCGGCGAGAACGTGCCGGCCTGCTGGAATGGGCGCGTGAGGACCTCGCCCGGGCGGGCCGCTGGGAATACAAGGGGTCGAGCTCGACGGCGATCCCGGCGACATGGAGTCGCACCTGAACGCGCACGGCCAGGAGCGATGGGAGTGCGTGTTGGCCGCCGTGAGAAGAAGAAGTGGGTGGCCGATCGCATGGACGGTTGCTGTTATCCGCTCGACGACGAGCGCAACGTCGACAACCCCGAGTAAAGCGGCTCACCATCCGACGGCGACGCGCACGCCGGCGCCTCGGCCCGTGGAGCCGAGGCCGACACGGACGCGGCTGTCCACCGGAACTCGTACCAGCCCGCCCCGCGGCTCCCATCTTGCCTCCGACGACGGCGCCGCTGAACAGGACTCCGTACATCAGCGCCTCCACGAGCTCGGGGCTCTCGTAGGAGTGCGGGTGAGGGAACCCAGATCGTTCCTACCACGAGCCTGCCCAGGAAGCCGAGCACGATGCCTTGCCGACTGCCCGCCGCTTCTCTAGCCGATGAACGTCGAGACGCCGGATCGCCGCCCTTGGAACGCAATGGGCCCCTGGCCGTCCGGGCGGACGATGGTGAGCGTTCCGTCGTCGGAGGATTTCAGGTTCCAGAAGATCCGCGTGTCCGGCTGGACCACCTCGATCCCGGCGATCGTGAACGCCTCGGCGGCCGTGATGCGGACGCGCGCTCCCGGCGCGAGGGTGTCGCTCCAGGCCGCGGGCGGTCCCGCGAGGTGCAGCAGGCCGGCCAAGAAAGCCGTGCCCGGGGCGATCGTTTGTTTCATGGGCGGCTCCACCGTGCACGATGGGACACCGCGCTGCCGTTCGTCCTCAAGAGATCGCAAAGAATTTCCAAGGGCGCGCGGCGGATGTTGAATCGCGACCGCGCGGATGACAGACTGAGCCCTCATGACACATTCTCGCGATTTTCACGACGGGCGCAGCGATGGCCTCGTCGCCCTCGAGAGCCTCGATCTCGACAAGGTCACCTCGTTCGCCGGCCTGCTCCGCGCGATGTCCAAGACCGCGTTCTCCGGCCGCTCGCTCGGCGAAGCCCTCGAGGTGACGCTGGGGATGGTGAAGGACCCCGACTGCAAGGTGGTGCTCACGCTGTCCGGCGCGATGACGATCGCCAAGATGGGCAAGGTCATCCAGAAGATGATCGATGCCGACATCGTGCAGGCCGTCGTCTCGACGGGCGCCCTCATGGCGCACGGCCTCTCGGAAGCGGTCGGTCTCGTCCACTATCGCCACGACCCGCGCATGTCCGACGAGGAGCTCTTCGACAAGGGCTACAACCGCGTCTACGACACGCTGGAGATGGAGGCCAACCTCAACTACGTCGAGAGCTTCTCGTCGAAAGCCCTGGACGGCTTGAAGGACCACACCGGCGAGCTGTCGAGCGAGATCATCTGCCGCGCCCTCGGCAAGACCCTGGCCGAGGATCCGGAAGGCAGCGGGGTCCTGCGCAGCGCCTACCTAAAGAAGGTACCGGTGTACGTCCCGGCCTTCACCGATTCCGAGCTCGGCCTCGATCTGTCGACGTGGGCGATGAAGCGGGCGTATGCGGCGGATCCGAAGCGCGATCCCATGAGCCTCTTCGACGTCATCCCCCGCTACAACCCGTACCAGGATCTGAACAGCTTCGCCCGCTTCGCCCTGGGGGCCAAGAAGCTGGGGATCTTCACCATCGGCGGGGGCGTGCCCCGCAACTGGGCGCAGGAGGTGGGGCCGTACGTCGACATCATGAACCACCGCCTGGGCACCGAGCTCAAGCCGCCGCGGTACAACTACGCGGTCCGCATCTGTCCGGAGCCCACGCACTGGGGCGGCCTCTCCGGGTGCACCTACTCCGAAGGCGTGTCCTGGGGCAAGTTCGTGCCCGAGTCCGAGGGGGGCCGGTTCGCTGAGATCTACGCCGACGCCACGACGGTCTGGCCGCTGCTGATCAAGGCCGTTCTAGAAGAGCTTTGACCAAAGCCGTTGTTTGTCGTCCAATGGTCACGTTCCCGTGACCAAAGTCCTGGTTGTCGACGACGATCGTGATGCGCTCCGGTTCATGGAGGACCTCCTCCGTGCCCCCGGCCGCGAGGTGAACGTGACCTCCGACCCGCGCGAGGCGATCGCTCGCGCGCAGAAGGGCGGGTTCGACCTCGTGGTGTCCGACGTGCACTTAGGCACCGACCTCTCCGGCATCGACGTGCTCCGGGCCTTCAAAGGCGCCGATCCCAACGTCGAGGTCGTGCTGGTGAGCGGCGCCAGCAATCTCGAGACGGCGCTCGAGGCCGTGCGCGCGGGGGCCTTCGACTACATCAGCAAGCCGTTCAGCGTGAAAGAAGTTCGCGCCACCGTCGAGCGGGCCCTGCGCCGCCGCGCGCACAGCGGCGAGCCGGCGGGGCCGCCGCCCGACTTCTCGCAGCCCTTGCCCGCCGACGGTCTCATCGGTCGCAGCCGCGGGATGCTCATCGTCTACAAGCAGATCGCCCACGCCGCGCAATCCGAGGTGGCGGTGCTCGTCACCGGCGAGACCGGCACCGGCAAGGAGCTGGTGGCGCGCGCCGTCCACCGCCATAGCCGCCGCAGCGATCAACCCTTCGTGGCCGTGAACTGCGGCGCGCTGGCGGAGAGCCTGCTCGAGTCGGAGCTCTTCGGCCACGTGCGCGGCTCGTTCACGGGCGCGGTCAACGACAAGAAGGGCCTCTTCGAGCAGGCGCACGGCGGCGTGATCTTCCTCGACGAGATCGGCGAGACGACGCCGGCGGTGCAGGTGCGCCTGCTGCGCGCGATCGAGGAGGGCGAGATCCGGCCCGTCGGCGCGTCGCGCGTCGTGAAGGTCAACGTGCGCGTCCTCGCCGCCACCAACCGCAACCTGCAGCGCGAGGTCGAGCGCGGCGCGTTCCGCCAGGACCTGCTGTACCGCATGAACGTCCTGCCGATCCCGATCCCGCCCCTGCGCGAGCGGCGCGAGGACATGCCTCAGCTCGTCTCGCACTTCCTGCGCCTGGTCTCCGAGCGCGGCGGCGGGCTCGCCAGCGTGACCGAAGAGGCGATGGCGGTGCTGGCCTCGTGCGCATGGGCCGGCAACGTGCGCGAGCTCGAGAACACGATCGAGCGCCTGGCCCTGGCCGCGCGTGGCGGGCGCATCGACGTGGACGATCTGCCCTCGACGCTGCGTGAGCCGGGTGTCACCTCCGCGTCACCGTCGTTCTTCGCCGACCTGCCGTCCCTGGACGAGCTCGAGAAGCGGTACCTCAAACACGTCCTGGTCGAGGTCAACAACAATCGCAGCCGGGCGGCGGAAGTGCTCGGTGTGGATCGGCGAACGTTGTATCGGATGGCGGAGCGTTTCGGCATCGAGCTGGAGCCGAAGAAGTCCGCCGACGAGTGAAGACGCGGCGGCCGAGCGCCGCCGCCCCCAGCGCGGAGCCCACGGCCACCCCGATCCCGGTGGTGTAGAGCCGCCAGCACATCAAGAGCAGCCCGGCCTCCCCCGCCGCGCTCATGCCGGCCAGGAAGCCGAGATCGACGGCACCCGCGCCGGCGGGCGTGGGCAGGATCATCTGGCCGTGGAGCAGCAGGAACGACGCCGCCGCCGTGGCCCCGAACGACAGCGGGCTCGCGATGGCCGAGGCCAGCACGGGCAGGATCAGGATGCGCGCCCCGATCGAGGCCAGAGTCAGGGGCAGCGTCGCCAGCAGGCGCAGCAGCGGGGGGCGCGGCCGCGGCGTGGTCGCGCGCGGCGGGCGTGTCTCGCGCCGCGCACGCGTGCGCAGCGAGCGTCGTAAGAGGACGAGCAG
>Ga0114129_10002311_pt1 | contig 26435 bp, 29 predicted proteins | sample RhiMetdeltSRZDD1_FD_80071 | JGI IMG/M metagenome (GOLD analysis project Ga0114129, IMG submission 80071) | Populus rhizosphere microbial communities from Tennessee, USA - Rhizosphere MetaG P. deltoides SRZDD1 (version 2) (version 2) | ecosystem: Host-associated > Plants > Roots > Rhizosphere >...
TGAATATACTCACCTGTTGGCTCGTCCACTTCTTTTGAGTTGGTGTGGATGATAAACGGCTTGATCGCCGCGTGCTTCTCAATGAGCGGTTCAAGGTTTGGCACCAGGTCTTTGACGTTCGGATAATTCGGAAGTGGTGCGACTGTGACAACATCCGTGCCAAAATGTAATATCTGAGTCTGACAAGCTAGCATCGGAAAATCATTGATGAACATCCCGCACGAACCGCATACCCCCATACGGCAGGATGAACGCCAGGCCAGAGTCGGTTCCTTCTCAGCCTTGATCTGGTGCAGCGCTTCGAGCACGGTCATGCCATCGGGCACGTTCAGGATGTAGGAATCCCAATGAGGCGCTGAATCAGCATCCGGGTCAAAGCGGCGGACGCGGAAGGTAATCTGTTTTGTATCAGTCATCTTCAACCTCCCAGTGGGGCGTTGAACGTCCACCAGGTGACGTAGGCGCCCAGGGCAAAAATCAAAAGCCCGAATATCAGGATTCCAATATCCACAACTTTTACAAGCGCGGGGGTAAGCGGCAATTCGCGCAGAATGCCGCGCAGACCATACAGCCCGTGATACAAACCGGCGATGAGCAGCAAGATATAAATGACAAACTGAGCCACGCTTTTGCCGCGCTCGATCATGGTATCAAACGCGCGTGCCTCTTCCACACTCATGCCATAAAAAACCGGTGCATAGTGCATGATAGCAAAGTGCATTCCAAGTAAGACCGCAATGATAGGAATTGCCAAAATATGCAAAGACCATAATCTCGTTTCACGCATGGGATACCTCCTATTTAAAGAACATACTCGAACTGCCAAGTAGCATAAGCAGTCCCGCCAATACCATGATGATATACGTCAACGACCTATGGCGTAGTACAGAAGTGGAATAGGGATACACAGGTTCCTTCGGTTTCCCAAGGAAAAACCCCAGTTCAACCAATATCAAGCGCACACCGTTCATTGCATGGAAGACTGCCATGACAAACAATAAATATTCGATGACTCTGAAGGGTGGCGAGGCAAAAAGCGCCATCAACTCCGCCCACGCCTCTTCACCGCGGATGCGGTTCGCGGTTTCGACAATGTGCAGGACCATGTAGGCAAGAAGTCCCAGGCCTGAGAGGCGGTGTCCCAGATACAAATACCGTTCAAAGGAATAACGACCCGCGTACATCCAGCCTTTGAGACCGAGCCGATTGTTGTAAGCCGAAGGTTTGTTGTTCATGGCTAATACTTCCTTTCGACGGGTTCCCACATCGAAATATTCACAGGGCTGTAATCCAATTCCGGACCATTCTCTGTAAAATGTGCCATTGTGTGCTTCAACCAGTTTTCATCATCGCGTGTCTTGAAATCACGCCGTGCATGGCCACCGCGCGACTCCGTGCGCGTCAATGCGCCGAGTATCGCGACCTCCGCCACATCGATCATGAATCCGGTTTCGAGCGCGCGTTCCAGGTCGGTGTTGTAGCGCAGTCGCTTATCCTTCAACGAAATATATTTGTAGCGTTCCTTCAATTCACGGATCTTGTCCAGGCCCGCCTGCATTTGCGCGCCCGTGCGGAAGACACCCATGCTGGTATCCAGCGTCCGGCGCAACTCTTTGCGGATCTGGTAATGATCCTCGCTGCCTTTGGATTGGAATAACGCTTCGATCTTCGACCACTCAACTTGCGCGGCTTCGAGAGGCGACTCGGCCGCTGATGCATTTGCCGCAATATATCGTGCCGTTTCCTCTCCCGCCACGCGTCCCCATACGAGACACTCCGCGGTGGAGTTCGCGCCCAGTCGGTTCGCGCCATGCAGAGACACACACGCCACTTCGCCCGCCGCCCAAACATTTTCCACAGACGTATGACCTTTGATATCCGTATGCACGCCGCCCATGGTGTAATGCGCCACCGGACGAATGGGAATCGGCTTTTCAATTGGGTCGAGGCCAATATGTTTAATGGTTACTTCACGGATAAGTGGGAGACGTTCCAAGATTTTGTCCCGGCCGAGGTGGCGCAGATCCAAATGGATGTAATCCAAACCTTCAGGGCCGGGGAAGCCGCGTCCATCCTCGATCTCGGTCATCTCAGAGCGCGAGACCATATCACGCGGCGCAAGCTCCATCTTGGAGGGAGCGTAATTCCCCATGAATCGGTCACCCTTTGAATTAAGCAACGTCCCGCCTTCGCCGCGACAGGCTTCCGTCATCAAAATGCCGCTGGGGATCAAGCCTGTCGGATGGAACTGGATGAACTCCATATCCTTGAGCGGAAGTCCCGCGCGGTATGCCATCGCCAACCCATCGCCTGTGACCGTTTCAGAGTAAGTTGTAAAGCCAAAGATTTGACCGGCGCCGCCAGTCGCAAGGATGAGGGCCTTGCCGCGAATGAGCACAAAGCGACCGTTGATCATGTCGATCATGGTCAAGCCTGCGAAGCGATTATTCTCAATAATGATGGAAGTGACAAAACCTTCATCATATCGATTGATTCTCTTCGTGTGCTTCATCAACGTGTCGTACAGGGTCTGCATTTCGAGATGCCCGGTTTTGTCAGCGGCGAAAACGGCCCGGGGAAACGTGTGCCCGCCAAAGGGACGTTGAGCGATGAGTCCATCCTCCCGCCGTGACCAGGGAATCCCCCAGTGGTCCAGATGCAGAATCTCCTTTGGCATCTCGTGGACAAAGAAATCCACCACATCCTGGTCTGCCAGAAAATCCGAGCCTTTGACCGTATCCCAGGCGTGAAGTTCGTAACTGTCGCCCTCATCCTGCCGCATAACGGCGGCCGTGCCACCTTCCGCCGCGACCGAGTGGGCACGCATCAATTGAAGTTTCGAAACAAGCGCAATATCCAGTTTCCCCGTGCTTTGCTGGGCGGCTTCGAGTGCGGCGCGCAGACCCGCCAGGCCAGTGCCCAAGATGACCAGATCATGATTGTAGACTTCCATGCACTTCTTCTCCTTCTAAAAAGATGAAGAATCTCTGATTTGGAGTCATTTTATCGTTTTTATCTATTTTGGGTTAGTGATGATTGTCATGGAATGGGTGGAAGGATAGCCGATGTTTGAATGGCTGAGGCACGGCTTTTGGTTAGGTGGATATTAGAGAAATGTGTGGGGCGTAATGAAAATACATCCAGCCTTATCCATCTACCGTATCATGATTTCAGGAGAACAGAATAATGAAGAAAATCGCAACACTTTCCATCCTTATGTTGATCATGCTTTTAACAACTGCTTGTGGGAGCGCTACTCCCGTGGCGACACAAATTCCCACACAGCCCGTCGCAACTGAACCCGTAGCAACAGAACCTGTGGCAACCGAACCTGAGGCGACGCAATCCAGTCCAACAGAACCTGGAGCAGTTGGTACAGGCACACAGGTGGATGTCACCCTGGCCGATAACACGATCGACTCTTCCTTGACGACGTTTCAGATCGGTGTGCCTTATACCTTCGTGATTACGAATGCCGGCCGTCGTGGGCATAACTTCAACATCAGTACGCCGGTTTCAGAAGCCGGCAGTCTGGAGGCCGCCTTACAGACCGCACTGTTGGCCATCCCTCAATCGCAATTGGGGCCTGGCGCAAGTGTGACCGTAGAGTATACCTTTCCGGATACGGCTGCAGGACAAAATTTGGAATTTTCCTGTCTGATCAGAATGCATTATCAAATGGGCATGTTACTGCCGATTACTGTGACACAATAATCACCTGGGACCAACTGCAAAGCATATTTAACAAATAAAAAGTCGGGATTTTCATATCCCGACTTTTTATTTATTTCCCTGACGTCTTTGCAGTTTTCTTCGCTGGAACTTTCTTCCTGGACGCTGCTTTCGTCGTCACTTTCTTCAATACCTTTTTAGTGGACTTGGTAGCCATTGTTTTCTTCGCGCTTGTTTCGGCTTTCACTGCCGCAGGCGGCGCTTTATCCATCCAGTTGATGATAGCATCGCCAAACTCAGAGCACTTGACCTCTGTCGCGCCGTCCATCAACCGGGCAAAGTCATACGTGACCGTCTTCGCCGCGACCGCGCCTTCCATACCTTTGACGATCAAATCAGCGGCCTCCGTCCAGCCCAGGTAGCGGAGCATCATCTCACCCGAGAGAATGACCGAGCCGGGATTCACTTTATCCAAATCGGCGTACTTCGGCGCAGTGCCATGGGTCGCTTCAAAGATGGCATGACCCGTGATGTAGTTAATATTCGCACCCGGAGCAATACCAATCCCGCCTACCTGCGCGGCCAACGCATCGGAGAGATAATCCCCATTCAGGTTCATGGTCGCGATGACGTCATAGTCTTTCGGGCGGATGAGCACGAATTGCAGTGTCACATCGGCAATCGAATCTTTCAACATCAGCTTCGATTTCCACTTGCCATCACCATGGGTATCCCACAACTTCAAGGCCTCTTCCACTTCCGCTTTGATCTCAGCCTGTTGTGCGGGCGACATCATGTCGAAGCCAGGATCGATCATCTTGGCATTTTCTTCCGCAGACAGGTTCGGGTTCTTCTCCTTATTGCCAAGGATCCAGCTTTCGCGCTCGGTCACCACATCATTGCGGAATTCGTGTTTTCCCACCGTGTAGCCCCAGTCCTTGAACGCGCCTTCGGTGAACTTCATAATATTCCCTTTATGAACGAAGTTCACGCTCTTGCGTTTATTCTGCAACGCCCAGCTGATCGCGGCGCGTACCAAACGCTCTGTCCCTTCCACAGAAACCGGCTTAAAACCGATCCCTGACGTGTTGGGGAAGCGCAACTTGCCGAATTCCTTGGGGAACGCCTCTTTGAACAGTTCCTTGAATCTCTTGTTATCTTCCGTGCCATTTGCAAATTCGATACCTGTATAGATATCCTCCGTGTTCTCGCGGAAGATCACCATGTCCACATGTTCCGGATGACGCACCGGGGAAGGCACGCCATTGTAATAACGAACAGGCCGCAAGCAGACGTACAGATCCAGCAATTTGCGGAGAGTCACATTCAAGGAACGGATCCCCCCTCCAATCGGAGTCGTGAGCGGACCTTTGATCCCAACCAAAAACTCTTTGAAAGCCTCAGTCGTTTCATCAGGCAGCCAGCTCTGGAACAACCTGAAGGACTTCTCACCGGCATATACTTCCATCCAATGGATTTTGCGCCTGCCACCATAGGCCTTCTCCACCGCGGCATCGAATACACGTTGTGAGGCACGCCAAATGTCCCGCCCCGTCCCATCGCCTTCCACGTATGGAATAATCGGGTTATCAGGAACCTGTAACACTCCATTCTCAATAATAATTTTTACCCCACCCTCTGGGACCTTAACATTTTGGTATGCCATTCTCTATCTCCTAGCGAAATGATGCGCCGGATTATAACATTCCACCGAAGTTAATTTGAGTGACGAACGTCCGGATAAAACTCGTTTCATGATCCCTGCCCTTGACAAAGCACCCACCCTGCGTAGAATAAGGCGAAATGCCCAGCCGCTTCTTTCGAGACCCAAAAGCCCGCCACCTTACTGTTAGCAATTTCCTCCCCGTTCATTACGAGAGCCGCCATCGGCTCTCTTTTTTTATGCTCTGACAAGGTATTTTATGCTCAAACTCCCTGGCCTAATTGACCCTCACATCCACGTGCGCGAACCTGGGCAAACACACAAAGAAGATTGGGATACTGCCACACAGGCTGCCCTAGCGGGTGGCATGACCATGATTCTTGCGATGCCAAACACCAAGCCGCCAATTTTCGATGCAGAGACTCTTAAACTGGCCCTGCATGCCGCCAAAGATAAAGCACGTTGTGACTACGCCCAATTCCTCGGTGCCGGGCCCGACAACGCAGACATTGTGCCGGCCCTTGCACACAAAGCCGCGGGGCTAAAGATGTACCTCGACTCCACTTTCGGAGAACTCCGCCTGGATGATATGACCTTGTGGCGGCCACATTTCATGAACTTCCCCAGGGCTGCGCCCATTGTCCTGCACGCCGAATCCCGCACGATGGCAGCAGGAATCCTATTCGCCGCGCTGTATGACCGTCCAGTTCATATCGCGCACATCTCATTGAAAGAGGAAGTCCTACTCATCAAAGCGGCCAAGGAGCGCGGCCTCAAAGTGACGTGTGAAGTCTGCCCACATCATCTGTTCTTATCGAAGGATGATATTCCGGCGATCTCGCAGGGACGTCCTGGTCGCAGCGAAGTAAGACCGCGATTGGCAACGAAAGGAGATGTAGAGGCCCTCTGGCAAAATATGGACGTGATCGATTGCTTTGCCACCGACCACGCCCCTCACACTTTGGAAGAGAAAGATTCTGATCGTCCTCCGCCCGGATTCCCGGGTTTGGAAACTTTGCTGCCGCTCCTTCTCACCGCCATTAACCTTGGACGTTTGACGTTAAACGATTTGATTCAAAAGAGTGTAATGAATCCACGCAAAATATTCAATCTTCCCGAACAACCTGAAACATGGATAGAAGTGGACGAGAAAGCCGAATATGAAATCCAAGCCGAGCATCAATTCACGCGCTGCGGCTGGACTCCCTTCGAGAGGTGGAAGGTCAAAGGCAAAGTGAGAAAAGTCGTACTGCGTGGTAAAACGGCCTTTGAAGAGGGGAAAGTACTGGTTGAGCCGGGATACGGAAAGAATATGAGAATCTAAAAGATGCTGACATTTACTTTCGCTGGAGATGAATCAGGAGATGCAAGTTTCAATTTTGTGAGAGGTGCATCTCGATATGCAGATTTGATTGCTGGTGCTATTTGGCGGCGCGATACGCACAATGATACTGGCACCTTTGATGCAATTGAAAGAAAAAATCGGAAATTGGTGGAATATGCGGGTTAAACGCAACCTGCCTCGCTATCCCGATCTATCACGTGTAGATGGGGGCAGGCCGCCACAATCGGCGACTTTTCGCGAGGCAGGAAAGTCTTTCGACTTTTATGCTTTTATCGTAGCCACTTTTGGCGATCGAGTCAAGATAGCACGTTCGAAAAGTTACAAATTTCTAATCCTACACGTATGAAACTTGAGACCGAACGACTAATTCTGCGCGATTTTGTGAAAGAAGATTGGCAGCGGGTCATGGAATATCAATCCGAGCCGCTGTATTTGCGTTACAACCAGTGGAAGGAGCGGACTCCAGAGGCCGTACAGGAATTTGTCGGCTGGTTTCTGAATCAACAATTACAGGAGCCTCGTATCAAATTTCAACTTGCGATCGTGTTGAAATCGACCAACCAACTCATCGGAAATTGTGGCGTACGTAAGGATCAATTTGACTCGGTAGAGGCAGACATCGGCTACGAGTTGGATCCCAAACATTGGAATCAGGGGTATGCCACCGAAGCCACGCACGCGATCGTGGACTTTGGCTTCAATCATTTTGGCGTCCATCGCATTTGGGCGGCTTGCGTCGCTGACAACGTTGGCTCGGCACACGTGCTTGAAAAACTGGGAATGAAATTGGAAGGCCAGTTTCGCGAGAACCGATATTACAAAGGCAGGTGGTGGGATTCTTTCTACTATGCCACTCTCGCCGATGAATGGGCGGCGCATAAAAACGGCAGACATTTTTATTCGATCTTGGATGATTAAAGGCAAAGTATGAAAATCCGTGCAATTCAAACAGGTACCGTTGAAGTCAAGAAAAATCAGGTGATTGGCAAAGGCTCTGGAGTAGGGCGTTTGGTCAATGTCTTATTTGGCAGGGAATGGGTGGAGCCACCCGTGCCTATTTATGCGTGGGTCATCGAACATGCAGAAGGTATTATTGTTGTCGATACCGGCGAAACGGCGCGGGCTTCAGAGTCCGGTTATTTTCCACGCTGGCAACCTTATTACAAACTGGCAGTGCGCTTTCACGTAAAGCCTGAGGATGAGATCGGCGCTCAACTAAAGCAAATGGGGATTAACTCGAAGGATGTGACCAAAGTTATTTTGACTCACATGCACACTGACCATGCCGGCAGATTGCATGATTTTCCCCACAGCACCATCCATGTGAATATGCCCGAATACAAACGCACACGCGGCTTTCAAGGACAGATTGACGGCTATCTGTCACATCGGTACCCAAATTGGTTCATTCCGCAACCAATCCAGTTTGATGGCGGCACATTTGGTTCTTTTGAAAGTTCCTGGAATGTCACATCAAAAGGCGATGTGAAAGTTGTACCCACTTCAGGGCATACTCCCGCTCATGTTTCCGTGATCGTTAATTTGGAAGATATCAACTATTTCCTTGCCGGCGACACAACCTACTCAGAAGAAAACCTGCACCGAAAAATTCCCGATGGCGTCAGCCCTGACCCAAATCAGGCAATCGAAACCATGCAAAACATTTTGAGTTTTGCCAAGGAGCACCCAACGGTATATTTACCCAGTCATGACCCAAATTCAGCGTTGCGCTTGAAAGCCAAGCAAACCCTCTCTGTGAGTTGATGAGGTTGTATGTCACTTGCCGACATCTATCATTGGCATGAGGATGAGGAATAATTGATGAAAATAATTTCCCTACTACTTCTTGTAGCCTTTTTGATTTTTACAGGAAGGGACATTTATTTAGTTTGGTTCCATCCTGATAAATTTATTGAGAAGACTCTTAGAAGACGGGATAAGAGTTTTCCATTCATGCAAGGGCAACCTTTACTATTTGAAAATGATAATCTCATAAAATGGGACCGAATTCTTTTGCCGTTTGGTTTTATATTTGTTTTCATTATTTTCCTGATTGTTTTGATGAAAGTTTAGCAAACGTCAATTCGATAGGTTATAAAATTAATGAGTATTTCCCTCGAAACAGAATCCGTCTCACCAGCGCGGAAGTCCACGCAAAGAAAGGCAATGGCGAGAATGGCGAGCCGAGAAACAGGAATCGTTTGAGTGTGAAACAGGCCTAAATCACGAATATCGAATAACAATTATCAAACCAGGAGATTACATACTTATGCCAACCTCACCCCTCAACCCTCACTTGCCGTTTGGCGAAAACAAGAACGCCGAGTGGTATGGTAAGGACATTATTTCGGTCAAACAATTCGGGCGCAGCGACCTGGAGTATATCTTCGGCGTGGCGCACGAGATGCGCGGCATGGTCGAAAGCATTGGGACGTTCGATCTGCTCAAAGGGAAGATCCTGGCCAACCTGTTTTATGAACCGTCCACACGGACGTCGTCATCCTTCACCGCCGCCATGGAACGACTGGGCGGCTCGGTCATCCCCATCAACGAAGTGAAGTATTCGTCGGTGACCAAAGGGGAGAGCCTGACGGATACTGTCCGCACGCTAGAATGTTATGCGGATGTGATCGTGCTGCGCCATCCCGAAGCGGGGTCTGCGGCGATTGCCGCGAAGGCGGCGCGTAAACCGGTCATCAACGCGGGCGATGGCACGGGCGAACATCCAACGCAGGCGTTGCTCGATACATTCACCATCATGGAGGAACTGGAGCGGCTCGATAATCTCAACGTCACGATGCTCGGCGATCTGAAATACGGGCGCACGGTGCATTCCTTGGCACGTTTACTTTCCAACTTCACGAACATCAAACTTAATTACGTCTCGCCTGAAATTTTGCGAATGCCGAAAGAAGTGATGGAGGAAGTGGCGGCGAGAAATATCCCGCAAGCTGAATTTGATTCGCTCGAAAACGTTTTGCCGGAGACCGACGTATTGTATGTGACGCGCGTCCAGAAGGAACGCTTCGAGGATCCTGCCGATTATGAAAAGGTCAAGGGCGCCTACGTGATCGACCCGGGTGTAATGAAAGCTGCCAGGCAGGAGATGGCGGTGATGCATCCCCTCCCGCGCGTTGGCGAGATCAGTATCGATTTCGATGATGACCCGCGCGCAGCATACTTCCGTCAGATGGAGTATGGCTTATACGTAAGAATGGCTTTGCTGGCGATGGTATTAGGCAAAGCCTAAGAGTTTACAAGTTGACAGGTTCGAAGGTTGGAACGTTTCAACTCGTCAATCTTCAAACCTTCAAACTGGAGACATATGGAATCTTTCTTCTCTTTTCTGGAAAAACGCGTTGATGACTGTTCCTCCCTCTTGTGTGTTGGACTCGACCCGCACGTTGGCGACCTCAAAGAGGCTTCACCCGCTTCAGCCCTCGATTTCTGTCTGAATCTCGTCAAGCAGACCTCTCGCTACGCTGCGGCATTCAAACCCAACGCGGCGTTTTTCGAGGCCTTCGGCGCCGACGGTTGGACTGCGCTCAGACAAGTTATCGAAGCGATTCAACATGAATCGAATCGCATGGGTTCGATGATTCCCGTTATTCTGGATGCCAAGCGCGGGGATATTGCCTCCACGGCGGAGGCGTATGCCAAATCCGCATTCGAGATTCTGGGCGCGCATTGCATTACGTTGAGTCCCTATCTCGGAAAAGACTCGATTGATCCATTTATTCAAAAATCGGAGAAGGGTGTTTTCCTTCTGTGTAAAACAAGTAATCCGGGCTCCGGCGACGTACAGGATATTGTTCTCTCGGACGGCAATCTGCTTTACGAACACGTTGCTAAACTTGCCCAACAGTGGAACACCAAAAACAATATTGGCCTGGTCGTCGGCGCAACGCATGTGGAAGCCATGCAGCGCGTCCGCGCCGTCGCTCCAGATTTGTGGTTCCTCGCACCGGGAGTCGGCGCGCAAGGTGGAGAATTGGAAGCTGCCCTTCAAGCAGGCCTCCGTAAAGATGGCAGAGGGATGTTGATTCCCATATCACGCGGAATATCGCGCGCAAAGAAGCCTGGCCTCGCCGCGGCGGAGATACGAGATGAGATATTGAGTATTAAAAACAAGCTAAGAGTATGAGTATGAACACTCAACAAATATGTGTGGAATTACTTGATGAAGGCACAATTGTCTATCGTCCTGTCTCGGCAACACACATAAAGGATATGACTTTTACAATAGAAGGAATTATTCCAGAAACTGAGACGTGGGCATTTTCACCCGGAGAAATTGTTGAGTGCAAATACCATAAATTTATTCATGGTAACGAAGAAATCACAGCCTTTCGTGCACGAACTCCTGATGAAATAGCTAATTTGCAAAAGAGGCATCAGCATGATACACCGCTGGAGGAAATTGCTTCGGGCCGGAGAACGCCGCCCTCGCAATGACGAAAGCTATTTGGTTTGCCAGGCGTTATGCGGCAACACGGCATGGACACCGAAAACCTTGTTGGCGATTTGCGTGATGCGCAAATCTACGACAACGCTGGCAAGTGCGAGAGCATCAGCGCGGGTGACGCTATGTTTCTCGACCATGAGATCGAGCATCGCGTCGAGGGCAGTCTGCGCGGCGATGTTCAGGCTTTCGTCAAAGCCAAAGGTCAGCCAGCCGTCCTCAGTCCAGGCGCGAGGCATAGTAATGTGCATGTCCGAGTGCAAGCGAAATGTCAATCGTGCATCCTCAATCGGGCATTCGATCGCAGTGCGGCTCACTTCGCCATCGCCCTGAGCCGCATGTCCATCGCCCGTGGAAAACAATCCACCTGTGACCGCGACAGGCAGATACAAAATACTGCCCGCCACCAGCTCCTTGCAATCGATGTTGCCGCCTGTGGCACGCGGCGGTTGCGTACTATGTTGGCCTTCTGCCGCAGGCGGCATGCCCATCACACCCATGAACGGACGGAGTCGAACCTCCTGACCCAGGTGATTGCGTCCACGCAGGTGGATTGGATCGAGTTCCCAAAGATGAAGTACCTGACCTTCAGCCGTCTTGCCGCCAACCGTCCAGCCCCAGGTGCCGGGTTGTATGGAATCAATGTGAATCGCAATAGTCATGCCTGGTTCGGCGCCTCGGATAAAAACGGGGCCGCACAACGCATGTCCCCTGGGGCCTTCGATATTGGTGGTGGCAGTTTTGCGCGGTGGCGGACCGGCCGTGGGGTCGGTGATCAATGTGACCTTGAAGTTTTCCAGACCCCATTCGGCGTCGATGGTCTTGAAATCGACGGTATCACCTGAGTCAATCGTGAGAATAGGTTTTAAATCGCTTGAGAAGAATCCGTGCAGCGTGCTTTCATTTGGCTCAATTTTGAACGTGGCCATGCAATGCTCCTCGCCATCCTGAATTACCGCTTGTCTCACGCATGTGCTACATGCGTAAGTTTACTTTAAGTCCGGATTCGTAGGTTGAAATCCAAACAATAGTAAAGCAAATTATGCGGCACTATGTAGCAAACCTGGATGATTATAAGGCAAAAGTGACGGTGATACCTGTACGCATCTCGAAGTTATAATCACAATACTAAAGGATTTTTCCATGACAGAACTCAATGCTCAATTGGCCTCCCTGGCAGATGAACTGCTCTCGGCTGGCTGCGTCAGGTTTGGCAGCTTCACCTTGAAATCGGGACTGCAGTCTCCCATCTATATTGACCTGCGTCAAATCATCACCTATCCGAAACTGCTCGAGCAAGTCGGCGCGGCCTATTTGCCCTTGCTCAAGGACTTGAAAATTGACCGCATTGCAGGTTTACCTTACGCAGCGATTCCGATTGCAACCGCCATCAGCCTGGTGGGGAACTATCCCATGATCTATCCGCGCAAAGAGGCCAAGTCTTATGGCACAAAAGCGGAGATCGAAGGCGAATATCACGCTGGCGATACGGTTGTCGTAATTGATGATCTCGCCACGACCGGCGGAAGCAAATTCGAAGCCATTGAGAAATTAACTGCTGTAGGGTTAATTGTGAAAGATGTAGTTGTGTTAGTGGATCGCCAATCGGGCGCGAAGGAGTCTCTGGAGCAGGCGGGCTACTCCATGCATGCGGTGCTGACAATCAGACAGTTACTGGATTACTGGGAGAAGACGAATAAGGTGGAGAAGGATAAAATTGAGGAGACTCGTTTATTTCTATATAACTCAGGTTAGTAAAGATGGATGAACGTGACGAGATTAACCAATACGATTTAGTGGAAATCATTGAGGTACCAGAACGATACAACGGTGTGATAGACATCGGCGATATCGGAGTTGTCGTTAAAAAATATGATGAGGAAAACTTTGAAGTAGAGTGCGTTCAACCAGGGGCCTCATCCAAGTGGCTGGAAAAGTTAAATATTGGGTATCTCAGGTTGAGAAGTAAGGATCCTTATGATTCCTGGATAAAAAAGTCGCTCGCAGATCAGCCTCTGATGCAAAAAAGTATATTCCTGGGCATGGTGATTGGCGCAATGTTCGGGGCATTGATCGGAGCCGGGTTGGGTGCCATCACGATGACTTTGAATGGGTTGCTCATTGGACTGGTCATCGGTCTGATCCTGGGCGGTGTGACAGGTGTTCTCACGGCCGCATTGACTGTCAAGACTGCCAGCACGACGGGCGGAATCGGTGTCGGGTATTTTACAGGCATGCTCTTCGGTGGAGTATTGGGCATGATCCTCGGCGCCCTGATTCCCCCGTCCCTACGGACGAGCATCCATACAGAAGGCTTGCCCATGCTGGATGCCCTGATGATGAGCCGCTTTGAAACAGCTACGCTCATCGGTTTTCTTTTATCGATCCTGGGCGCAATCGTTGGTACTTGGATCGGTGGAAAAAACCTCGTTCCCAGAAATTTGAAAGAAAGGTATCGCCCATGACACAAGCTATTCCTGCCCAATCAACATCAAAACACGGGCGAGTAAGGTGATTTTCACCACGTACGCGGTGTTGACGATCAGTCAGTTGCTGAGGTAATGGGAAGAAACAGAAACAGTAGAGAAAGATAAGATTGCGGAGACGAGGAAGTTTCTTGCTCGGTAAACAAAGGATCTTTTCATGGAATTGCCACATTTCAAGTATTATCCAAATGTTATACAAAGATGACGCAGACACGACCGCCGCGATTTGTGGCCAAATTGCTGGTGCTTACCATGGGGAGTCAGGTATTCCTACAAAATGGTTGGAGTGTCTATGCATGCGAGCAGAGATTAGCGATTTAGCCGATAAACTTTCAAGGCTTGAATTATAAAGAGGAGTTGTTATGACTAAAAAACATGCTTTCACAGCCGTTATTCAAAACGCAGGCGGAGGCGGCGCATTTGTGGAAGTCCCGTTCAATGTGGAAGAAGCCTTCGGCGCGAAAAAGCCCAAGGTCAAGGCGTTGATCGAGGGAGTCCCGTATCGTGGGCTTCTGGTGAGGATGGGCAGTGAATATCACTTGCTGATCATCCTCAAGGGCATCCGGGAGCAGATCGGCAAAACATTTGGAGATGAGATCCAGGTCACGGTGGAACCAGATCTCGAGGAGCGCGTGATCGAAATCCCCAAAGACCTGATGAAGGAATTGAAGAAAGACAAGGAAGCCAAAGCCTTCTTCGATAAGCTTTCGTACACCCATCGAAAAGAATATGTCAACTGGGTTACGGAAGCCAAAAAGGAAGAGACGCGGCAGAATCGAATCATCAAAACCATTGAGATGTTGAAGAAGGGAAAAAGAGGCGTTTAACATGTCATTGCGAGCTCGCGTAGCAGGCGAAGCAATCTCCAGATTAGCGAGGAGACACTTGCATCCCGTTCGGGCCGCGAGCCCGACGGGGCGAGACGGCCTGGCGCACACCGGCCTGATTTGCTATGAAATGCCAACGCATTTCAAAAATCATGGGTCGGTGCGATTTGCCATGAATTGCTCAAGCAATTCAAAAATCGGGAGTGCAGGTGTTGCTTCGTCGGCAAAGAACACCTTCTCGCAACGACATCCTACAAGGAGTCGTTTATGGAACTAAAACAATATCTGGAACATCTCTACGATTACAACTATTGGGCGAACAAGCGTTATCTGGCTGTGGCGGAAACACTTAGTGAAGAACAACTCTTCCAGAAGCAGGGACACAGCTGGGAAAGCATCCAGGCGGTGCTGGTACATATGATGAACTCCGAGCGCATGTGGCCGCAGCGCTGGCGCGGCGAGCAGGGAACATTTCTCGATTTCAATCAGTTTCGCACGGTTGCATCCATTCGAGAGTATTGGGTGGACGTGGAAAAGAATATGTGCGGCTTTATCGCCGCGCAAACCGAGCAGTCCCTTTTGCACGATGTCACGTACACCAATCCCAAAGGCGAAACATACACCCTGCCGTTGTGGCAGATGGTGGTCCAGCCACCGAACCATAACACGCATCATCGCGGCGAACTGGCCGCCATGTTCGCGCTGATGAATATTCCGCATCCTGAGGAGGAAGTGGTGCAGTACTTTTTGATCAAGAGTGGACAGCGTAAAGAATAGTCGATGAGACCCGCTCTTGCTTTCCCCTGCAATGACCCGGATGGGATAATGTTCCCGCGCTTGCAAGCCATATTGACGGACTTGAAGAATCATTTCGAACGCGCCTACATCTCCCCGCCTCCCTCCACCCTGGAGTGGCTCAAGCCAACCGGACAAATCCTCACCGACGATTTTTTCACGGTCTTTCCGGTAGAAGAGGAAAAGCAGCCCGGCGAGAGCTTCTCTTATTTATACCGACGCGCCGCAGAAACAGCCCACCCAGATCAACCTATTCATCTATGCTATCTGGATCGCATCTCCTTTGCGCTGGAGGGAAATTACAGAGACTCGTTTCTGGCAGATGTCGATTCACTTACGCCCGAAGACCTGCCACTGATCTTTCAACGTTCCGATTTCGCCTGGAAGACTCACCCACAAAACTACCGCGAACTCGAAGGGATTGTCACAACCGTCGGCAAGAATCTCTTCGGCACCGAATTGGATTACGCCTGGTGCCATATCGTCGTGAGCGCCGGTCAGTTGCGGAGAATCATGCCGCTGGTAAAAAATCCTGACCTGAGCATGGTCGCTGAAATGGTCTTTTATTTGCAAGAAAAGATTCAAACGCGCGACGTGGACTGGCTGGCCTGGGAGGATCCATTCATCTTCCAGCGCAATGCGACGGAACTCAAACACGAACGCGAGAACAGTCTCGTGGAAACTCAAAAACGGCTTAAGTACGTCTTACCCATGATCGACACGTTGACTCGACTCTCGAAAAATGGAAGGAAAACTTAAGATGTCTGTTTTGGCAGTAATCGTGCCAATAATCGAAGATGGGAAAATCTTGCTTACCAAACGAGAAGACTTGGAAGTATGGTGCCTCCCGGGTGGCGGTGTGGAAGATGGCGAGTCCGTGGCCGAGGCTGGACTACGAGAGGCCAAGGAAGAAACCGGCCTGGATGTAGAGTTGACGAGCCTGGTCGGTGTGTATTCGCGCGTGGGCGGCATGTGGAACGATGTACACGCGGTGCTCTTCCGTGCCAAACCAGTTGGCGGTGAATTGAGATTGCAGCCAGGTGAAACCATCCAGGTGGCCTACTTCCCGTTTGATACACTGCCGAAAGAGATGTTGTTTGGTCATCCACAACGGGTCGCTGATGCTATTGCCAACGTCCGTGGTGTGGCGATGAAACAGGAACTCCATCTGCCCGATCAGAGTAAACCCACCAGAAAAGAACTTTACGAATGGAGAGATAGCTCGGGATTATCACGTCAGCAATTTTATTTAGAACGCATCGCTCAATCTGAGAGTCGGGAAACTGTTGAAGTCGGGCATGTATAACATCCTTCGGCCGCTTCTCTTTCGGCTTGATCCAGAGACCGCACATCGGCTTACACTTCAAGCATTGCGCGTTGCCGGAAACTTTCCACTTTCCAATTGGCTTCTCAAACAAGTCTACAAAGTGCCATCCAAGCCTGTTCAGGCGTTTGGATTAACCTTCAACAACCCCGTCGGGCTGGCGGCTGGTTATGACAAGGATGGAATTGCCATCCAAGGACTCGCGGCATTGGGTTTTGGGCACCTGGAGATCGGAACGGTCACGCCCGAGCCTCAGCCAGGAAATCCGCGTCCGCGCGTGTTTCGGCTGGCGGAAGATGAAGGCGTAATCAATAGGATGGGATTTCCATCACAAGGCATGTCAAACGTCGAACGTCGAATATCGGATCTTCGAGGTCCGCGATCGGCCATCATCGGCATAAATCTGGGTAAGAACAAAGAGACACCCATCGAACAAGCCGCCCGGGATTATATTGGATTGATGCGCCGCTTTATCGATCTTGCCGATTACCTGACGATCAATATTTCCTCACCGAACAGCGTAGGATTGCGTCGCTTGCAGGGACGTGAGATGCTTGAGAAATTGCTGGAAACGATTCAAAAGGAACGCGAGCAAATTGCTTTAGGGCGCGGCGGTAATGCTCCAATTCTCGTGAAGCTTTCTCCTGATTTAAACGAGGAAGAGCTCGAAGAGGCGATTGGGCTTATCCTCGAGAAAGGTATGGACGGAGTCATCGCGACGAACACAACGTTGGCGCGCGAGGGAGTGAGGTCAAAGTATCGGGGCGAGACAGGCGGGTTAAGCGGGAGTCCGCTGGCGGCTGGGAGCGAGGCGACTTTACGTCAGGTGGTAAAGCGCGTGAACGGAAAAGTCCCCATCATCAGCGTGGGTGGGATTATGAGTCCAGAGAATGCAAAGAAAAGACTCGCTTTGGGGGCGAGTCTTGTTCAGGTGTATACAGGGTTGGTGTATCATGGTCCGAAATTGGTTCAGGAAATCGTAGAAGCGCTTGATTGATTATTGTGCAGGACGCAGCGCGGGTTGAGCGGCCTCTCGGATATCCTGGAAGAACCCTTCAGGCAGTGGAATGGGTGTGAAAATCGCGCCGGTGTTCAACTCACCCACGGGAACATAATACAGCACGGTTTGGGCATCTGGGCCCTGAGCCTGATCCTGAAATTCGTACAGAATGTACGTGCCATCGGGGCTCCAGCGTGGATCACGATAACAACAGGAGCCGGGAGTGATGAGAGTGGGTCTGTGGGTTTTCCAGTTGTAGATGTACATCTCACCCCAGCCGCCATTGCGTCTGGATGTATGGAAAGCGAATTGATCGAGGCCATCCCAATCAAAGTCTGGCAGCTCGCGATTTGTGTAACCGACGGGAGTAAAACGTGTTCCGGGGAAATTATCCTTAAGGTCAATAAATTGCGGGTCGCAACGGGTAATATCGTATACACCGACCTGTTCGGCTTGCACGGCCGGGTTGGTGGGATCATTGCCCTTGAAGAGCCACGCCACCAGCTGATCATCCACGGACCAGCGTGCCTCCTGCACTCGAAGTGCGGCCGGAGTGCGTGGCGTTGGCAGAATACAACTGCCTTCCAACCTCAGAAGCTGGTTGCGGTTCGTGAAGCCTTTTAGCGTGTCGAGACCAAACGGTACAACGAAAATTTCATTGCTTATGGCGATCATCACCAGTTTGCCGTCGTGCGAAACCTGAAAAGCATCCATAGAGGCTTCGGACGGAAAAGTAGCGAGCGTATCTACTGTTTCAGTAGTGATGTTGTAAAATTTCACAGTCTTGCCGCTGATAAAGACAATCGTCTCACCATCCGACAGCCATTGCAAATCACTCTTGGCTGCAGCATCAAAGGTGAGTTGTTCGAGGTTCTGTCCATCCACATCCATCACATAGACTTCTTTGTTGGCAAAGAAGGCGATCTTGTCTGCGCCACCGATTACGGGAACGGCTGGAGCCGAGGGTGTATCTGTAGCTGGAACGGCTGTGGCAGTTGGCGTATCAACGATCACAGGTAGCGACTCGGTGGTCTGGGTGGCTTGTGGCACGCTTTCCGCCGTATCGGTGGGAACAGCCGCCTGTGTGAGTGTGGGCGCCTCGGTCGCTGCGGGGCGGTTGAGCATGTTGAATACAAAATATCCACCCCCCCCAAGCACCGCCAACAGAAGCACCGGCACAATAATGAGCCAGACATTGAGTGGTCTGGCAGCCGGCATCTCGACAGCTTTAGGGCTTGCCATAGCGGTCTTTGCCGCGGGAATTGGCGCTCCGCCTTTCGGCAAAACGCCCTTCACCGTGGGCATATCAACCGAGACTCTTTGCCCGGATGAAATGCTGCGTAAGGTATCCACCATATCGGTGGCTGTGGCGAAGCGATCATCTTTGTTCTTGGCCATGGCCCTGTGAATAACAGTATCCACTGCATCGGGCAGGGACGGATTGGTCTCATGAATATTGGGGACAGGGTCGGTAATATGCTTGAAGGCGACTGCCATGGGTGTATCGGCTTCATAGGGTTGCCGGCCGGTGAGCATTTCAAAGAGAATAATACCTACAGCATAAATATCGGTGCGCCCATCCACACCAGTCCCCTGAGCCTGTTCGGGAGCCATGTAAGCAGGGGTACCGATGATGGCGCTGCCAGTCATGTTGCCAGATTGGGCCTGCGAGAGTTTGGCAATACCGAAATCTGAGATATAGGGTGTACCCTTGCCATCAAACAGGATGTTGCTGGGTTTGAGGTCTCGATGAACAATACCCTTGGCATGGGCCTCATCGAGACCCGGGGCCAGTTGACCGAGGATTTTGAGCGCATCATCGACTGTCAAGTTCTTGGCCTTGATACGGTCAGAGAGAGAGCCGCCGCTCATGTAACGCATCACAAAGTACGGCTGGCCGGTATCATCGCCCACATCATAGACTGGAACAATAGATGGATGTTCAAGGGAGGCAATGATCTTGGCTTCACGTTCGAAGCGCATTTTGAACTGCGGATCAGAGTGCAGGAGTTCAGGCGGGAGAACTTTAACAGCCACTTCGCGTTCGAAGAGCGGGTCCCAACCGCGATAGACGGTAGCCATGCCGCCACGTCCGAGCTCGGATTTGATTTCGTATCGTCCGATTTTTTCTGGTGCCATAGTGGTTCAAGTATACCTAGCCAAGATGTGTAGCGCAAGCGTGGCACATGGCAATTTTGTATTTAAATGATAGTGAAACAATATGGGGTCAAAGAACGTCTTGATATTAAGTAAGGAAGCGATACGGCCAGGCCATGCCGGTTAAGCAGAAACAGGTTTGAGCCTAGTCGGATGCGGTTTCTCATCCAAAAACAGGCAGATCCGTATCATCATATCGCAAGGTTGTTTCCATCCTATTTGTGGTATATTGGCGGCACTATGGAAGAAAAGATCACTATCATTGAAGGTCCCACGCCCGTTTTTGAGGCCGTCAACGACGGCTGGGCATTGGGTTTGAGCGAGAGTTCGCAGTTATCCGTCCCGGCACTCACGCGCTTGCGAACGTTTAACGGTCCCGCACTGGTAGAGCGGTGCTACCGCGCCTGGAATGCCAAGCGGCCCATGAACCTGCACTATCGCAATGATATGGGCATGGAGCAGGTAGCGCCGATCTTTGCAGCCCGGAATGTAGAGACCCCGGAGGGGCATGTATTGTTGCTGTGGGTGTACCTGGACCAGGAGAAAGTGGAATATGAGTTCGATGCCGGGGATGACGAGTCCGACGAGAATAATCCCGAATAAAGGCTAAGCATAAACAAATAGACCCTGAACTTTGGAAGTTCAGGGTCATTTTATTCCATTTGCGTCTAATTCATACGATGATTGTCATATTGACGGGTAATTGTCTCTCGTGATAAGGTTAAGTCACAAAACGCTTTACCAGTGGATGACATTCCAATGAATGTGAAGCTTCCTACATGGCTCAACCTCTCATGAGCGGGTTCCCAATCCGGGCTACTACCCGCTTATATTTTTTCTACCGCTTGTCCACACTGCCGCAGCGCGGCGTGCTGCGCTTATCTCATAATTTACTTAACTCTTGGAGCGAATTGTGGGCAACACGCACTGAGTTTTCAATTTCAGGTTAAGCTAATTATGCGGCACTCCGTAAACTCAATACGCATTTCATAGGAGAATTGTATGGCAGAACAGATCAATGCATTTCAGATTGCACAAGGGCAATTTGACAGAGTCGCTGAAATGCTCAAGCTGGACCCAGGTGTGCGCGATGTTTTACGCTGGCCCGCCCGCGAGTTTACCTTCCGGATCCCTGTACGGATGGATAGTCGTTCGCTCCAGGTTTTTCAGGGGTTTCGCGTGCAACACAACGACGCCCGGGGACCGAACAAAGGCGGGATTCGTTTCCACCCTGATGAGACAATTGACACGGTGCGCGCGCTGGCGATGTGGATGACCTGGAAATGCGCCGTGGTCGATATTCCGCTTGGCGGCGGCAAGGGTGGAATCATCGTTGACCCATCCAAACTTTCTCCCAATGAAAAGGAGCACCTATGCCGCGGCTGGGTGCAACAGATGATCAAGAACCTTGGACCTCGACAGGATATTCCCGCCCCGGATGTGGGCACAACCCCGCAGATGATGGGCTGGATGATGGATGAGTTTTCCAAGTTATCTGGTCAGTATGCGCCCAGCGTGTTCACCGGCAAACCTGTGGGCGGCGGCGGTTCACAGGGCCGTACCGAAGCGACTGGTTTCGGTGCCATCTACCACATACGCGAAGCGATGAAACATCTCAACATGAAGCCAAGGAACTGCGTGGCTGCCATACAGGGCTTTGGAAATGTGGCTCAATATGCCTCGATTGGGTTTGTGGAGATCCTGGGTGGCAAGGTGGCCTGTGTTTCATGCTGGGATCGCAACGATAAAAAGTCATACACTTATGGCCACAAGGATGGCGTGGATGGCCGCCTCCTGTTATCTATCACGGATATTTATGGGACGATCGACAAGCAAAAGGCAATGGATGCCGGGTATGAGGTGGAGGATGGCGATGCCTGGATATCGAAAGAAGCTGATGTATTGATCCCTGCCGCGTTGGAGAATCAGATCAATTCCGAGAGCGTGAAAAAGATTTCCAGCCGGGTGAAGATTGTGGCAGAAGGCGCGAACGGACCTACTACCCCTCAGGCGGATGAATACTTCAAGGAAAAGGGTATTTTCATCATCCCAGACTTCCTGTGCAATTCAGGCGGTGTGACCACATCCTATTTCGAGGGCGTCCAAAACGACATGAATTTCTACTGGGGTAGGCAGGAGGTTTTAATGCGCCTGGACGACAAAATGACGGCATCCTTCAATGACGTCCTGAGGATGGCGGAAAAGGAAAAAGCTTATATGCGAGACGCGGCGTATATGGTGGCCATTCAACGCGTGGTGGATGCGATGACAATGCGCGGCTGGTTGCATGGGGATTGGTAATTGACGTAGTACGGGATGGTATCCCGTATGTAGCGAAATTGGCAGGATAAAACATTCTGCCCTTCGCATCAAAAACGCCCGCGACCTTTTTTGGTCGCGGGCGAACTGTTTAAGCTTCTGAGGGGAGATTCGGCCTTTTGAAGAAGTGCCGGATTCGACTGGGCAGGGAAGCAAGCGTTCTCCGCACGATGGGAATCCGCATGGTGAGAAAGAGAAGGACAATCAGTCCATAAATCAATGGGCGAATGATCTCACCTTGTAATGCAAAGAAGTCGCCTTTTTTACCCCAGGCATAATGCAAAATAAGGAGGGGTGCAATCAAATAGATAAGTTGGTGCAAGCGCTTCCAGCCTTTGCCAAGACGTTTCTTCCAAATGTCGAACGATGTCCATGCCAGGGGAATCATTAATAAGAAACCAATAAAGCCAACGACGATATAGGGTTTCTCGAAGATGGTTTGAATAAGCAGACTCCATGCCAGGCCATAATCGAGATTAACAAAAATCATCACATGGAGGGTGGCATACATGAAGGCATACAGTCCCAGCGCGCGGCGGCGTTTGAGCGGCTCGCTCCATTTGAAGAGCGTATTGAGCGGCGTGCAGGCCAGCGACAATACCAGCAGGGTGATGGCGTGACGTCCCGTGCGTTGTTCCAGTTCCTGAATCGGGTTGGGGGAAATGTTGCCAGTCAGGAAATCAAAGATAATGTGCACAAGGGCAGACCAGGCATACATATGCACGGCGATTTGAAGTGGGGTGTAGCGAGCGAAGATTCTTTTCACTGGTTAATATGGGCCCTCGACGCCATCCCCGATGGAGAACGGCGGCCTGAGCCTCTCTAATAATACATGTTCAAATCCATGCCATCATACAGATGCGCAACCTGTTCTGTATAACCGTTAAACATAAGAGTCTGGCGGCGATTGAATTCACCGATGCGGCGTTCCGTGGCTTGTGACCAGCGTGGGTGTGAACGCTCGGGGTTCACATTGGAATAAAAACCATATTCGTTGGGCGAGGCATTGTTCCAAAGTGTGGAGGGCTGTTCGGCCACCAGTTCGATCTTGGTGATCGCCTTGATGGATTTGAAGCCATATTTCCACGGCACAACCAGCCTTATCGGCGCGCCATTCTGGTTAGGCATCGGCAGTCCATACAAGCCTGTGGCCAGAATCGTCAGGTCGTTCATGGCCTCATCCAGACGCAGCCCTTCCTGATAGGGCCAGGTGTAAAATGGGCTCCTCAACCCCGGCATTTCATTTGGTCGGTGGGCCGTTTCAAACCGCACATATCTGGCCGATGAAGCAGGTTCTACTTCCCTCAACAAGCTGGCGAGCGTAAACCCCGTCCATGGAATGACCATGCTCCACGCCTCCACACAGCGCAGGCGGTAGATACGCTCCTCCTGTGTGAAGTTTTTCAGCAAGTCTTCGATGCCGTACGTTTTCGGCTTGTTGACCAGGCCGTAGACTTCGACCGTCCATGGGTTGGTTGTGAGCCTCTGCGAAAGTGAAGCAACACCACCTTTATCCGTTGTGAACTCGTAATAGTTATTGTAATTGGTAATATCATTATAGGAATTGGCAGGATCACCCAGCTCGTCAAACGTTGCGGGAAGGTCCAACGCTTCCTGCGGAGCGTCAGGGAAGGTTGATGCTGTGGCATTGGGCGCGCACGCAGCTAAAAGCGCGCCCCCCGTCAGGACGCCTGCGGCTTTCATGAATTCACGCCGCGAGAGATACTGGGAATACGGCGTGATCTCGGAAGAATTGACAGGGACGGATTTAAATTTATTGTTCATAAGTGCTCCTTGAGGTGACAGTCACTCGCTTTGCGAAAGTGACTGTCACCTTTATGTTATTCGTATGCCTCAGCCAATAACGCCTGGATATTTTCTTCGGTCTCCTTATAACGTCCTTCACCAATATGGACGTATCGGATATGACCTTGCTTATCAATCAAATATAGTGCTGGCCAATAGTGGTTCTTGTAAGCCCGCCAGGTGTCACCATTGTTATCCTGTGCGACCGCATATTCGATCTCATGGCGGGCTACCGCCTCTTTGAGGTTGTTTAGATCCGCTTCATAGTCGAATTCCGGGAAGTGATTACCGATGATCACGAGACCCTGGTCAGAATATTTTGCATGCCATTCCTTCAAGGAAGGCATCACATTTTGACAGTTGATGCAGCCAAATGTCCACATTTCGACCATGACAACCTTACCGCGCAAATCTGCGATACGGAGGGGAGAGTCAACATTCAGCCAGGCGGTGTTGGTTAGTTCGGGAGCAGGCCCGAGGTCCGGTAGTGAGGCGAGTTTGGGCATGGCAGGGTCTTCCGCTTGAGGTGCGATGTCGCTCTGTTGTTGGGAGGCACATCCAAAGAGAATCAGGGCTAATAATCCAAACATGAAGTTTCGCATCAGCAGTGTCCTTGATGGCGTTATTCTAAGGAAACTTCCTTACGAAAAGATTACGAAAGGCTAATAGATGAGTTAAGGAATGCTGAAAGTGAATTGCGTGCCCTTCCCAATTTCACTTTCGACTCGAATATCGCCCCCATGTGCCTGCACGATGCCGCGTGCGATTGCCAGCCCTAACCCCGCGCCGCCTGTACCGCGATTGCGGGACTTTTCACCGCGATAAAAACGCTCGAAGATATACGGCAGATCAGCCGCACGGATGCCTTCTCCTGTATCGCTCACGGTCACATCCACACCCTGGCCTGTTCGCCGCACCCACACGCTGACGCGTCCCATAGGAGGTGTATGCCTTAAAGCGTTGCCAATCAGGTTGTTCAACACGCGGCCAATCGACTGTGTATCCATGTGCACGGGGTCAACGTCCGAATCAACGTTTCCTTCCAGCCTGATCTCGCCCTGCTTGGCAAGCTCTGTGAAACTCTCCAGTGTATCGGAAATAAGATCTCCCAGGGATGCTTTGGCGCGGTGAAGTGGAAAACCACCGGCATCCAGTTGCGCCATCTGGAAGAGATCATCGATCAATGAGGAAAGCGATCGTACATCGCGTTGGGCGGTGCTCAAATAACGCTTGACGGTTTCAGGATCTTCTACCATGCCATCCGATAAGGCTTCGAGAATCGCACGCATCGAGGTAAGCGGAGTCTGCAAATCATGGCTCACCCAGGCAATCAGATCCCGGCGCAGGCTTTCGAGTTCGCGTTGTTTCTGGTCAACAGCCTGTAATTGTTCCGCCATTTGATTGAAGGTTTTCGCAAGCGCGGCTACTTCGTCACGTCCGTGCACCGGGACGCGCGTTTGCAAATCACCCTGGGCGAGTCTTTCCGCGGCACCTTTTAGCAAATGAATCCTTTCCGTCACGGTGCTGGAGAGGAAATAGCCCAGCACCATAGCCATGCCGCCTGCAAACACCAACAGGACAATCGCCAGCAACAGATCATGCTGGCTGGCAAACATCATTTGCGCCGAGAACCACACATTGAAAAATGTTAGCACACTGGCGAGTGCATACCCTCCTAACAGCGTCCAACGCAGGGCGGGTGAGAAATTAATCCACCCGAGTCGATAAGCCATATAGCCGGCCAACGCCGAGACCAATGCTGTAACACCTAGATACAATGCCATGAGGCCAAACTCCTCTAATGGCGGCAGCATGAGCAGGGCAAAGAAGCCGAGCGATAAGACCAGGATCAAAAGAATCCCAATCAAAAGGCGGGCCGGCATGGAAGTTTGGGAAAGAGTTGATTTCATCTCAGGTTTCTGTCCTGGCGAGGGAGCGACAGCGACGGAAGCAATCTCGGTCACTCATTAGGAGATTGCTCACTTGTACTGCACCGCCCGTGATTTGCTATGAATTGCCACGAAATGCTATAGCATTTCGATGCTAAAGCATTTCAAAATTCAAAAATCAGGCAGGTTTGGTGCCGTGCAGGTGTCGTCGAGCTACGCCCTCCTCGCAATGACGCTAGGGTTCAAATTTATATCCAACGCCCCACACGGTGAGCAACCGTGTAGGTTTGGAGGGATCTTCCTCGATCTTTTCACGCAAGCGACGCACATGTACCGTCACCGTGCCGGGATCGATATATTGCGCGCCTCCCCAAATGCGTTCCAGCAACTGCTCACGCGTAAACACCTGCTTTGGATGGCGCGCCAGCAGATACAGCATATCAAACTCCTTGGCAGTCAGTTCGACCGGAGAACTTTTCACTGTGACCACACGACTGCGCGGATCCACGGATAGATTATCAAAGGCGAGCATGCGCTCATTCTCAGCCGCGTCTTGTTCCCGTCCGAGACGCCGCATGACTGCCCGAACCCGGCTCACCAATTCCTGAGGGCTGAACGGCTTGATCACATAATCATCCGCGCCCATCTCCAGACCGGTGATGCGGTCAATCTCTTCGCGGCGCGCCGTCA
>Ga0114129_10002313_pt1 | contig 26432 bp, 24 predicted proteins | sample RhiMetdeltSRZDD1_FD_80071 | JGI IMG/M metagenome (GOLD analysis project Ga0114129, IMG submission 80071) | Populus rhizosphere microbial communities from Tennessee, USA - Rhizosphere MetaG P. deltoides SRZDD1 (version 2) (version 2) | ecosystem: Host-associated > Plants > Roots > Rhizosphere >...
CTGTCCGCGCTCACCATGGCGGAGTACTTCCGCGACGTGCAGAAGCAGGACGTGCTGCTGTTCATCGACAACATCTTCCGGTTCACTCAGGCCGGCTCGGAGGTCTCCACCCTCCTCGGCCGGATGCCGTCCGCGGTGGGCTACCAGCCGAACCTGGCGGACGAGATGGGCGTCTTGCAGGAGCGGATCACCTCGACCCGCGGTCACTCGATCACCTCGATGCAGGCGATCTACGTGCCGGCCGACGACTACACCGACCCGGCGCCGGCGACGACGTTCGCGCACCTGGACGCGACCACCGAGCTGTCCCGTGAGATCGCCTCGCGTGGCCTGTACCCGGCGGTGGACCCGCTGACCTCGACGTCGCGGATCCTGGACGCGCAGTACATCGGCCAGGAGCACTACGACGTCGCGGTGCGGGTCAAGCAGATCCTGCAGCGCAACAAGGAGCTGCAGGACATCATCGCGATCCTCGGTGTCGACGAGCTGTCCGAGGAGGACAAGATCATCGTCGCCCGGGCCCGGCGGATCCAGCAGTTCCTGTCGCAGAACACCTACATGGCGGAGAAGTTCACCAACGTGCCGGGTTCGACCGTGCCGCTGGCCGAGACGATCGAGTCGTTCAAGAAGATCACCGAGGGCGAGTGCGACCACATCGCCGAGCAGGCCTTCTTCAACGTCGGCGGCCTCGAGGACGTCGAGCGCAGGTGGGCTGAGATCCAGAAGGACCTCTGATGGCCGAGTCTCATCTGGACGTCGCGCTGGTAGCGGCCGAGCGGACCGTGTGGTCGGGCGAGGCGAAGATCGTCATCGCCCGCACCACCGACGGCGACGTCGGCATCCTGCCTGGTCACGCGCCGCTGCTGGGCCTGCTGCAGAGCGGCACGGTCGAGGTCCGCACCACCGACGACGAGTACTACGTCGCGGCCGCCCCGGAGGGCTTCATCTCGGTGGCGAACAACCGCGTCTCGATCCTCGCCGAGCACGCCGAGATGGCGCACGAGATAGACCTCGAGGAGGCCAAGCGCGACCTCGAGCGAGCGCACGCCGCGGGTTCCCACGAGGAGGACCACGAGGAGCACGTACGCCACGCAGAGGCCCGGGTGAGGGCCGCGGAGAAGCAGGGCTGATCAGACTGCATAATTGAACATCGTCTGTCTCTACGGGGCCGGTGCCCTTCGGGGTACCAGAAATGGGGTCAGCAGGACATGGGATGGATCCTCGATGTCGTCGGGGTCGTCCTCGTGTGTTTTGTGTTGTTCCTGGTCGCGTTCGCGTCCCGTCGTCGCTGGATCACCAGGGACGGCGGGACGTTCGATTGCAGCCTGCGCCTCTACGCCCGGCACCGTGACATGCACAAGGGCCGCGGCTGGGCGCTCGGTCTCGGCCGGTACGTCGGCGACGAGCTGCAGTGGTTCCGGGTGTTCAGCCTGTCGCTGCGGCCGAAGCGGACCTGGAACCGCCGCCGGCTCGAAGGTGTCCGGCACCGCCGCCCGATCGGCAACGAGCCACTGGTCACCTACGCGGGTCACGTGATCGTGGACGTGTTCACCGATACCGGCTCGCCGGTCGAGCTGGCGATGACCGAGGACGCCCTCACCGGTCTGCTCGCCTGGCTGGAGTCCGCCCCGCCCGGCGCCCAGGCCTACAGCGGCTGACCCGGACCCGGCCCGCGACTCCCGCCAGGACGTTCGCCGATGCGGGTACGGTCGAAGGCATGACCCGTACGTTGCTCGAACTGGATCTGACCCGCGGCGTCACCGACCCGCCGCCGACCACCCCGCTGGCGATGCTGCGCGCCCGGCACGTGCCGTCGATGCGGCACCTGGTCGCCGTGCTGCGCCGGGCCCGGGACGATGAGAAGGTCGCCGGGCTGGTCGCCCACCTGGGCGGTCCGGCGCTGTCGCTGGCTCAGACCCAGGACCTGCGCGACGCCGTGACGGCGTTCCGGGCCGCGGGCAAGCGGGCCGTGGCGTGGTCGGAGTCGTACGGCGAGACCGGCCCCGGCACCGTGCCGTACTACCTGGCGACAGCGTTCGACGAGATCTGGATCCAGCCGTCCGGCGACCTCGGTGTCACCGGCGTCTCGGTCGAGGCGGTGTTCCTGCGGGACGCGCTGGACAAGGTCGGCGTCGTACCGCAGCTCGGGAAGCGCAAGGAGTACAAGACCGCAGCGGACACCTTCACCGAGCGGGAGCTGACCGGGCCGGCCCGGGAGATGGCGTCCCGGCTGGCCGCCTCGGCGTACGAGCAGATCGTCGGCGGCATCGCCACCGCGCGGAAGCTGTCCGAGGAGCGGGTCCGCGAGCTGGTCGACTTCGCGCCGCTGTCCGCCGCACAGGCGTTCGAGGCCGGGCTGGTGGACCGGCTCGGCTACCGCACCGACGTGTACGACGCGCTGACGGAGCGGCTGGGGGAGACGGAGCCGAAGCTGGTCGAGCGGTACAGCCGGCGCCGGCCGCGCAGTGTTGGCGACCTGGTGCCGCAGCGCACCAAGCCGGCGATCGCGGTCGTCCAGGTGTCCGGCGGGATCGCGCTCGGTCGCAGCGGCGGCCGGGGTGGTCCGGGCGGCGGTCCGGGCGCAGGCTCGGACACCGTCGGGGCTGCGTTGCGCGCTGCCGCCAAGGACGAGCACGTGCGCGCCGTGGTGCTGCGGGTGGACAGCCCCGGCGGGTCGTACGTCGCCTCGGACGCGATCCGGGACGAGGTGCTGCGGCTGCGCGGTACCGGTCGTCCGGTGATCGCGTCGATGGGCAGCGTCGCCGCGTCCGGCGGCTACTTCGTCTCGATGCCGGCCGACCTGATCGTCGCCCAGCCGGGCACCATCACCGGGTCGATCGGCGTGCTCGGCGGCAAGGGCGTGCTGCGGGACGCGTTCGCCAAGGTAGGGATCTCCCGGCAGGCCGTCGCCGAGGGCCGCAACGCGCGGATGTTCTCGCCGCAGGAGGAGTTCTCCAGCGACCAGTGGGAGCGTCTCGAGGAGATGCTGGACCGGATCTACGACGACTTCGTCGGCAAGGCAGCGCAGGACCGCGGGCTGCAGGTCGAGTCGCTGGAGAAGATCGCCCGCGGCCGGGTCTGGACCGGCGCCGACGCCCGCTCCCGCGGCCTGGTGGACGAGCTCGGCGGCCTGGACCGGGCGGTCGACCTGGCCTGCGCGCGGGTCGGCCTGTCCCGCGACGACGTCGCTGTCCGCGGACTGCCGCACAGAACGATCGTGGACCGGCTCAAGCCGCCGGAGTCCACCGACGACATCGCCGTGAGCACGCCGCCCTGGGTACCGGCCGCGGACGGCCTGGCCGCCTCCGTCTACGCCGCCCTCGGCCTACCGCCTGTCGGCGTCCTCAGCATGCCGGTCACCTGGCAGCTGCGCTGACCCGTCTGGCCCGGCTGCTCCGCGAAGGCGGTGCGCGCGTTCGGTGACCTGGACCAGGACCCGGTGGGCCACGGCCAGATCGCCGGCGTCCAGCTCACCGTAGAGGCGGCGGGTGGTGGCGGCGACCGCGTCACCCAGCTCCGCGTGCAGGGACTCGCCGTGCGCGGTCAGCCGCGCCGGACCGGCACCGGCGCGATCGGTTCCGGTCACGAGGCCGCGGTTCTCCAAGCCTGCCAGCAGATCCGCGACAGCGGACGCGTCGAGGCGGAGCTGGCGCTGGCCGGCGAGGAAGTCGTGCAAGGCGGCCGGGGAGTCCCAAGGGCCGCGCTGGCTGAGCACCCGGAGCACGACGTACTCGTCGCTCGTCGTGCCGGTGCCTTCCAGGACGTGGTCGAGCAGGGCGCGGACGGCGCCCTGCGCCTCGGCGAGGTCCTGTCCGGTGAGGGTCGGTGCTTGGGTCATGGCGCTACTCCTGTTCGGGTTCGTGTGGGGCGTCAAGCAAGGTTCGGAGTGTGCGGACGAACTCCTGGTGCCGCCGGCTGCCGCTGCCACCGATCGGGGCGACGAGCTCGTCCTGCAGGGCGTGCACGACGCCGATCGCCTCGCGGACCACAGCGTGGCCGTCCTCGGTGAGCGCGAGCTGTCGCGCCCGTGAGTCGTCGGGGTGCTCGGTCCGCTTGACCAGTCCGGCGCCTTCGAGCGCGCGGACCAGCTTGGACACGAAGATCGGTTCAAGGCCGGAGAAGTCGGCGAGCTCGCGCTGGCTCGGATGCGGACCGGTCCGGGTCAGGCCGTACAACGAGGCGAGCAGCGAGTACTGCGCGTGGGTCAGCCCCAGCGGTGCGACGGCGCGGTCCACCGCGGTCCGCCACTTCGTGGTGAGGCGCCAGAGCAGGTATCCGGTGGTTGCGTCGTCACGGGCCACGCGATTTAAAGTACATGGCAACTATAGCCATGGCAACTATCTGAGCTGAGACCTGTTGAGAGGACGCCCGAGCGGCTCAGCCGCCGTAGGGGTGCGGGGCGGGCTTGTTCAGCGGGTCGCGTTCGCCGCCGGGGATCCAGAGCACGTCGCCGCCGGACGACAGGTTGGCCACCCGGGCGAGGATGAACAACAGGTCGGACAATCGGTTGAGGTACGTGATCGCGAGCAGGTTCACCGTCGGGCCGTGCGTCTCGACCGCGGCCCAGGCCGCGCGCTCGGCGCGTCGTACCACCGTCCGGGCGACGTGCAGGTAGGCGGATCCGGTGGTCCCGCCCGGCAGCACGAACGAGCGCAGCTTGGACAGCCGCTCGTTGTACTCGTCGCACCAGCCTTCCAGCCGGTCGACGTACTCCTGGGTGATCCGCAGCGGTGGGTGCTCCGGATTCTCCGACACCGGCGTCGACAGATCCGCACCGACATCGAACATGTCGTTCTGGATCCGGGTGAGCAGCCTGATCAGGGTGGCGTTCAGGTGCCCTTCAGCGATCACCACGCCGAGGGTGGAGTTGGCCTCGTCCACGTCGCCGTACGCCGCGAGCCGAGGGTCGGTCTTGGACGTGGTGCTCATGTCGCCCAGCCGGGTCTCGCCGCCGTCGCCGGTACGGGTGTAGATGCGGGTCAGGTTCACAGCCATGAGATCGGACTCTACGCGCAGGTACCGCTCACCCGGCAGCACCGGCACCACCCCCTGGACACCATGGCGCGACTCACCTGTGGACAGGGTCTGTGGACACAGGCACCGTGAGCGGGTAGTGGCGGCGGGCATTACAGTCGGCGGGTGGAACGGTTCCGAATCGCAGGTGAGGCCCGGCTCGACGGCACGGTCGAGATCGCGGGCGCCAAGAACAGCGTGCTGAAGCTGATGGCGGCGTCGCTGCTCGCGGAGGGTACGACGACCCTGCGGGGGGTGCCGGGCATCCTGGACGTGTCCTTCATGGCCCAGCTGCTGGACACGCTCGGGTGCAGCGCGAAGGTCGACACCGAGGCGGGGATCGCGACCATCTCGGTGCCGGGTGACGTCAAGCACCAGTGCGACTACGAGCTGGTCCGCAAGCTCCGGGCGTCGATCTCGGTGCTCGGGCCGCTGCTCGGCCGCGTCGGGCAGGCCGAGGTGGCGCTGCCGGGCGGCGACAACATCGGCTCCCGCGGGCTGAACATGCACGTCGCCGGCCTGGAGGCGATGGGCGCGAAGGTGCACATCGCGCACGGTTTCGTGATCGCCGAGGCACCGTCCGGGTTGACCGGGGCCGAGGTGTGGCTGGACTTCCCGAGCGTCGGCGCGACCGAGACGATCATGATGGCCGCGGTCCTGGCCAGCGGAACCACGGTGATCGAGAACGCCGCCCGCGAGCCCGAGATCGCCGACATCTGCGCGATGCTCACCGAGATGGGCGCGCAGATCGAGGGCGCCGGGACGGCGCGGATCACGGTCACCGGCGTCGACCGGCTGCAAGCGGTAGACCACACCGTGGTACCGGACCGGATCGTGTCCGGGAGCTGGGCGTTCGCCGCAGCGATCACCCGCGGCGACATCACCGTGAAGAACGGCCGGGCCGAGCACCTCGAGCTGCCGCTGGACAAGCTGACCAAGGCGGGCGCGGCGGTCTCGGTGCAGGACGACGGGTTCCGCGTACGGATGGACGACCGGCCGCACGCGGTCGACGTGGTGACGCTGCCGTACCCGGGCTTCCCGACCGACCTGCAGGCGTTCGTGATCGCGATGAACGCGGTCAGCGACGGTGCCGCGATGGTGACCGAGAACCTGTTCGAGGGCCGGTTCACGTTCGCCCAGGAGCTGACCCGGCTCGGCGCCCACCTTCAGACCGACGGCCACCACGCCGTCGTACGCGGGGTCGAACGGCTGTCCGGCGCCCCCGTCGTCGCTACCGACATCCGCGCCGGTGCCGCCCTGGTGCTCGCCGGCCTTGTCGCCGAGGGCGAGACACGGGTCTCCGCCGCGCACCACGTGCACCGCGGCTACACCGACTTCGCCGGCAACCTCCGCCGTCTCGGCGCCGACGTCGTCGTCGAACCCGACGACACCGAGCTCTACTGGACCTGATCCCCGTTCGTCTTGCCGATCATCGGTCACTTTTTCCGGTTCTGTGGATAAACGCGTTCTGACGGGTCGTCAGGCCGGCCGGGTGGTCGTTGGGCCGGGGAGACTTGTTCGGCCGGATCAGGCGAGTTCTCCGAGTGGATCGACTGGGAGCCCGCCATCCACAGAACGGGAAAAAGTGACCGATGATCGCCAAATCGAACGGGGTCGGGGCACAGCTCCGGCGGGGAGGGGTCGGGGCCGGGGTCGGCCGAGGGTTGTGCGGCGGGATGTGGTTCGCAATTGGCGTGGTGGACCCGTTGGCTGGTGGGTCTGCTCTGGCAATGAGCGGGGACAACCCGCAGTTGGCAGGGTTCACCACGCGAGTTGCGGCGCGGGTGGTCGGGTGTGCGGCCGGGCGAGCGGCGGCGTGGGCGCCGGGCGGGGGTTAGGTCGGAGGGCCTACGGCTGTCACGCGGAGGACTAGCTCGGCGGACTCGTCGCTGGCGGTGAGGTCTACCTCGGCGTGGATTCGCCAGTCGTGGTTGCGGTCCGGGTCGTCGAGGATCTGCTGGACGAGCCAGCGACCGGGTTCCTCGGTGACCATGAAGAGTGCCGGGCCGCGGGCGTCCGGGCCGGTGCCGACCGCGTCGTACTCGTCGAAGTAGGCGGTGCCGGCGGAAGCCCAGCGGGCGGCGTCCCACCCGGACTCGGAGTCCAGGGCGCCGAGCTCGGCCCAGCGGTGCCGGGCGAACAGCTCGACCCGCCGGAACATCGCGTTGCGGACCAGCACCCGGAACGCCCGGACGTTTGCGGTGAGCCGGCGCGGGGCGTCGGGCACCACGTCCACCGGCGCCGCCGCGGTCGGGTTGGTCAGCTCCTCCCACTCGTCCAGCAGGCTGGAGTCGGTCTGCCGGACCAGCTCGCCGAGCCATTCGATCAGGTCGGTCAGCTCCTCGGTGCGCGCGGACGCCGGGACGGTCTGCCGCAGCGCCTTGTACGCGTCGCTGAGGTACCGGAGCACGACGCCCTCGGAGCGCGCCAGCCCGTAGTACGACACGTACTCGCCGAACGTGAGGCCGCGCTCGTACAGGTCCCGTGCCACCGACTTCGGCGAGAGCGGCGACTCGCTGATCCACGGGTGGCTCTTGCGGTAGATCTCGTACGCCGTGTCCAGCAGCTCGACGAGCGGCTGTGGCCAGGTCACGTCCTCGAGCAGCTCCATCCGCTCGTCGTACTCGATCCCGTCCGCCTTCATCTGCTCGACGGCCTCGCCGCGCGCCTTGAACTGCTGCGCGAGCAGCACCGGCCGCGGATCCTCCAGCGTCGCCTCCAGCACCGACAGCACGTCGAGCGCGTACGTCGGGGCCTCGGCGTCCAGCAGTTCCAGCGCCGCCAGCGCGAACGTCGACAGCGGCTGGTTCAGCGAGAAGTCGCGCTGCAGGTCGACGGTCAGCCGCATCGTCCGGCCGGTCTCGTCCGGCTCGACCAGCCGCTCGACGACACCGGCCGTGACCAGGCTGCGGTACATCCCGATCGCCCGCCGGATCATCCGGTTCTGCCGCACCGGGTCCTCGTGGTTGTCCCGCAGCAGCTGCCGCATCGCGGCGAACGGGTCGCCCTCGCGGGCGATCACGTTCAGCAGCATCCCGTGGCTGACCCGCATTCGGGACACCAGCACCTCGGGCTGGGCGGCGACCAGCCGCTCGAAGGTGTCCTGACCCCAGGTGACCTGCCCCTCGGGCGCCTTCTTGCGTTGCACCTTGCGCTGCTTCTTCGGGTCGTCGCCGGCCTTCTCCAGCGCCTTGACGTTCTCGATCACATGGTCCGGCGCCTGCACCACCACGGTGCCGGAGGTGTCGTATCCGGCCCGGCCGGCGCGTCCGGCGATCTGGTGGAACTCCCTTGCCTTGAGCAACCGCTGCCGCCGGCCGTCGTACTTGCTGAGGCCGGTCAGTACGACGGTGCGGATCGGGACGTTGATGCCGACGCCGAGCGTGTCGGTACCGCAGATCACCTTGAGCAGCCCGGACTGCGCAAGCTGCTCGACCAGTCGCCGGTACTTCGGCAGCATCCCGGCGTGGTGCACGCCGATGCCGTGCCGGACCAGCCGGGACAGCGTCTTGCCGAAGCCGGCACCGAACCGGAAGCTGCCGATCAGCTCCGCGATCCGGTCCTTCTCCTCGCGGCTGCAGACGTTGATGCTCATGAGTGCCTGCGCGCGTTCCAGGGCGGCGGCCTGGGTGAAGTGCACGACGTACACCGGCGCCTGGTGCGTCTCGAGCAGCTCGGTCAGCGTCTCGTGCAGCGGCGTGGTGACGTACCGGTGCACCAGTGGCACCGGGCGCTCGACCGAGGTGACGACCGCGGTCGGCCGTCCGGTACGACGAGTGAGGTCGGTCTGGAACCGCTCGACCTCGCCGAGGGTTGCCGACATCAGCACGAACTGCGCCTGCGGCAGCTCCAGCAGCGGTACCTGCCAGGCCCAGCCGCGGTCCGGCTCGGAGTAGAAGTGGAACTCGTCCATCACCACCTGGCCGACGTCGGCCTTCGCACCCTCGCGCAGCGCCTGGTTCGCCAGCACCTCGGCGGTGCAGCAGATCACCGGCGCACCCGGGTTGACCGCGGCGTCGCCGGTGAGCATGCCGACCTTGTCGGCGCCGAACACCTCGCAGAGCGCGAAGAACTTCTCCGACACCAGCGCCTTGATCGGTGCGGTGTACACGGTGCGTACGCCGTCCGCGAGTGCGGCGAAATGCGCGCCGGTGGCGACCAGGCTCTTACCGGAGCCGGTCGGGGTGGACAGGATCAGGTTCGACCCCGTCATGACCTCGATCAGCGCCTCCTCCTGCGCCGGGTACAACGTGATGCCCTGCTCGGACACCCAGCCGGCGAACGCGTCGTACAGCTGGTCGGGATCGGGCGCGGCGGGGAGGCGTTCGGTGAGCGTCATGACGGGCCCATCCTGCCCGCCCGCCCAAGCCGGGGTTACGGCTGGGTGTGCCGGATCAGGTCGCGGGCGGCGTCGACGTCGGCCGGCCAGACGTAGACAGTCCAGCCCTTGGTGGTCCGCGCGGCGGTGGCCTTGATCCGCGCCTGGGTGAGCATCTCGACGCATCTGCGGGCGTCTGCGTACACCGAGGTGGTGTGCACGTCGGTGAGTAGCCCGAACATGTCCGGATCCGCGGGCTTGCCGTCGACCCGGCGGACCAGCGACCCGCCTTTGCGGGACGTGGACCACTTCAGCACCAGCGCGAGCACGCCGACGACCACGAACCCGACCAGTGGTCCGACGAAGAAGTCGAGTGTGGTCAGCGGAACGGCCATGATCCCAATTCTCACCCCTGACCGGGCGACACGCCGGGCGACCTGCTGCGGATCCGCCGCAAGCCCCCTACGGTGGACGGACTTCCCGGCCGTACCCGACCGCAGACCACCGACACCGAACCGCAGCAGAAACCTGATCGGCTCTTCATGGCAACTTTATGGGCTGTCGAGGAGTCTTTACGGACAAGAGTCTCCCGGCCAACTCCTGGGCCAGTCGCCAGCGGCACCGCTGAGTCCCTGCTTCGGCAGGTGCCGACGAAAGGGGCAGCGCGATGGATGTGATCGTGACGACGCAGCAGGACGGCCCAGAGGATGCAGGGAACGTCGTCCGGCTGGCCGGGCATCTCGATGTCCGCAGCGTCGGGGATGTCCGGCAGGAGCTGAACGACCTGATCGACGCGACCGTCGGCGATGTGATCGTGGACCTGGGCGAGGTCGACGTGGTGGACGCCACCGGTCTCGGGCTGCTGGTCGCGGCGCACCGCCGGGTCGAGCGGCTCGGCCGCAACCTGGTGCTGCGGCACCCGCTGCCGCCGGTCGCGCGGATCCTCGCCGTCACCCGGCTGACCCGGGTGCTGCACGTCGAGCGCGCCTTCCCGATGCCTGCCTGAGCCCTGTGACCTAGACCGCTGGTGACACCGGTCACGACCAGCGGACTCACAAGCGCACACGGACCTACTCTCGGGTCATGAAGGATCGCCCCTGGGTCATGCGCACGTACGCCGGGCACTCGTCGGCGGCGGAGTCGAACGCGCTGTTCCGGCGCAACCTCGGCAAGGGCCAGACCGGGCTGTCGGTCGCGTTCGACCTGCCCACCCAGACCGGGTACGACGCGGACCACCCGCTGGCTCGCGGTGAGGTCGGCAAGGTCGGCGTACCGGTCTCACACCTGGGCGACATGCGGGCGCTGTTCGACCAGATCCCGCTCGCCGAGATGAACACCTCGATGACGATCAACGCCACCGCGATGTGGTTGCTGGCGCTCTACCAGGTGGTCGCCGAAGAACAGGGCGCGTCGCCGCACGACCTGACCGGGACCACGCAGAACGACATCGTCAAGGAGTACCTGTCCCGCGGGACCTACGCGTTCCCGCCGGAGCACTCGTTACGGCTGACCACGGACCTGATCGCGTACACGGTGGCCGAGATGCCGCAGTGGAACCCGATCAACATCTGCAGCTACCACCTGCAGGAGGCGGGCGCGACCCCGGTGCAGGAGCTGGCGTTCGCGCTGTCCACCGCGATCGCGGTGCTGGACCGGGTCCGCGACGGTGGCCAGGTTCCGCAGGAGCGGTTCGCGGACGTGGTGCAGCGGATCTCGTTCTTCGTGAACGCGGGTGTGCGCTTCATCGAGGAGACCTGCAAGATGCGGGCCTTCGTCAAGCTCTGGGACGACATCACCCTGAACCGGTACGGCGTGCAGGACCCGAAGCACCGGCGGCTGCGCTACGGCGTCCAGGTGAACTCGCTCGGCCTGACCGAGGCGCAGCCGGAGAACAACGTGCAGCGGATCGTGCTGGAGATGCTCGGCGTGACGCTGTCGAAGAACGCCCGCGCCCGCGCCGTACAGCTGCCGGCCTGGAACGAGGCGCTCGGCCTGCCCCGGCCCTGGGACCAGCAGTGGTCGCTGCGGATGCAGCAGGTGCTGGCGTTCGAGTCGGACCTGCTCGAGTACGACGACATCTTCGACGGGTCGCACGTCATCGAGGCCAAGGTGGCCGAGCTGGTCGAGGGCGCTCTGGCCGAGATCGACCGGGTGCAGGCGATGGGTGGTGCGGTCGCGGCGGTCGAGTCCGGGTACCTCAAGCAGGCGCTGGTCGCGTCGCACGCGGAGCGCCGCCGCCGGATCGAGTCCGGCGAGCAGGTCGTGATCGGCGTCAACGCTTACACGAACACCGAGCCGTCGCCGCTCACCGAGGACCTGGACACGGCGATCCAGACCGTTGACCCCGCCGCCGAGTCCGCCGCCACCGAGTCGCTCAAGCGCTGGCGGTCCGAGCGCGTCGAGACCGAGGTGGCGGTGGCCTTGGACGCGCTGCGGGCGGCCGCGAAGGCTGACACCGGCAACCTGATGCCGGCGACGCTGGAGTGCGTACGGCATGGCGCGACCACCGGCGAGTGGGCCGGGGTGCTGCGCGAGGTGTTCGGCGAGTACCGGGCTCCGACCGGCGTCTCCGGCTCGGTCGGCGTCACCGACGGTGGTGCCGAGATCGCTGCGGTCCGGGCGAAGGTGGACGCGACCGCCGACGAGCTCGGCGGGCGGCTGCGGTTCCTGGTCGGCAAGCCTGGGCTGGACGGGCACTCGAACGGCGCCGAGCAGGTCGCGGTCCGGGCCCGGGACGTCGGGTTCGAGGTGATCTACCAGGGCATCCGGCTCACCCCGGAGCAGATCGTCGCCGCCGCGGTCGCCGAGGACGTGCACTGTGTCGGGCTCTCGATCCTGTCCGGTTCACACATGGAGCTCGTGCCGCAGGTGGTGGACGGGCTGCGCGCGGCCGGGCTGGACGACGTACCGGTCGTTGTCGGCGGCATCGTTCCGGACGCCGACGCCCGGGCGCTCCGCGAGGCTGGGGTGGCCGCGGTCTACACGCCGAAGGACTACGACCTGACCGGCATGATGTCCGACATGGTCGACGTCATCCGTCGCGCGAACGGGCTCGGCTGACCAGGTCGCGGACCTCGTCGGCGCAGCCCCAGGAGAGCGTGACGCCGGAGCCGCCGTGGCCGTAGCAGTGCACGGTCAGCCGGCCGTTCACCTCGGCCGCGTCACAGCGCACCGCGGGCCGGGCCGGCCTGAGCCCGACCCGGTGCCCGATCACCTCCGCCTTGGCCAGCTTCGGGACCAGGTCGGTCGCGCGCTTCAGAATCGCGTCCGCGGTGACCGGGTCCGGGCTGAGCGTCCAGTCGCCGGGCTGCGAGGTCCCGCCCACGACGACGTCGTGCTCGCGCGGTACGACGTAGGTCAGCTCGTCCGGGCCACGGTTCGCGACCAGCCACTCGGACAGGCCGGGCTGCTCGACGTACACGACCTGTCCGCGGACCGGGCTGAGGCTGGTGTCGCCGGCCATCCGGCGAGAGCCGAGCCCTGTGCAGTTCACCACCACGTCCGCGGAGTTCGGCAGCGCGTGAAGCGCAGCCCGGGTCAGGGTGCCGCCGGCCGCCTCGAGGCGCTTCACCAGATACGGCAGGTAGTCCGGCATCTCGATCACCGGGGTGGTGAACGACCGCCCGCCGCGGAAGCCGGGCGCCGGCTCGAGCAGCGACAGCATGTCCGGAACCGCGTCCGCCCACCACGGGTCCGGTTCCGCCTCGGCCAGGTACTCCGCGCCCTCGCGCATCCGGACCGACGGTTCGTCCGCGGACAGCCGCAGCAGCTCGTCGTACGTTCGCCGCGCCCAGCGGGCGACCCGGTCCTGCGGCGCGGCGAGATACGGGTACCAGATCGCGGCCGCGACCGCCGAGGTGGTCTCCAGCGGGAGGTCCCGGGCGAGTACGGCGACCTCGTACCCGTCCTCGGCGAGCCGGACCGCGCAGGACAGCCCGATCACACCGGCGCCGATGACGATGACCCGCATCCGTCCATTCTGACGGCTGGCGGGTGATTCCGCTCAGGCCACGGGAGCCTTGGCGCGCAGGATCGAGACGAACTCGCGCATCCAGGCCGGGTGGTCGGGCCAGGCCCGGGCGGACACCATCAGGCCGTCGACGACCGCCTCGCTGTCGACGAACTCGGCACCGGCCGCACGGACGTCGGGCTCCAGCGCCGGGTACGCCGCCGAGCGCCTGCCGTCGAGCAGGCCCGCGGCTGTCAGCGTCAGCGCGCCGTGACACAGGTGCGCGAGCGGCTTCTGCTCGTCGACGAAGTGCTTGAGGATGCGCTGGCAGTCCGGGTCGTTGCGGATGTACTCGGGAGCCCGCCCGCCGGGTATGACGACCGCGACGTAGTCGGCCGGGTCGACGTCCGCGAAGGCGAGATCGGCGTCCCAGGTGTGGCCGAGCTTCTCGGTGTAGGTGTCGAAGCCGTCCACGAAGTCGTGCACGACGAACTGCAGCTTCTTCTTCGTCGGTGCCGCGACGTGTACCTCGTACCCCTCCTCGCGGAGTCGCTGGTACGGGTAGAAGAACTCGAGATCCTCGGCGGCGTCGCCGGTGATGATCAGCACCTTGGTCATGGATCCGTCCCTCCACTGGTCGGGCTGTCATCTCGAACATTCGTCCGGCGTGGCCCGATGGTCAACACCCCAGACAGCTCAGCGGTGCTGGTTGGATGGATGCCCGTGGAGGAGATCGTGCTGATGGGGGACCCACGGGTTGCGGCCGTGCCGGTGAAGGAGAACGGTGAGCCGCTGGTCGTCGTACCTGGCCTGCGGGTGTCCGAGCACAAGGCCGATCTCGGGGTGGACCGGACCTATGTACGGGCCGCGGTCGCCGAGCGGCTGGCCGAGGCGGCGCGGCGGCTGCCCGCGGGGGTCGAGCTGCTGTTCGTGGAGGGGTGGCGGGCGGCACTGGTGCAGCGGCACTACTTCGAGTCGTACCGCGAGCGGCTGCGGGCGGACGGGATCGCGTCGGAGCCGGCCGAGCTGGACCGGCTGGCCAGCCGGTATGTGGCGCCGCCGCCGCTCGCGCCGCACACTGCCGGTGCGGCGGTCGACCTCACGCTGTGTACGACGGACGGCGTCGAGCTCGACCTCGGAACCCGGATCAACGCGTCGCCCGAGGAGAGCGACGGCGCCTGCTACACGGCGGCCACGAACATCAGCGCCGCCGCCACGCGGAACCGGGCCGTGCTCGGTGCGGCGATGACCGCCGCGGGCTTCGTGAACTACCCGACCGAGTGGTGGCACTGGTCGTACGGCGACCGTTACTGGGCCCTGGCAACTGGTGCTTCCGCGGCGATCTACGGCCCCGCGGCGCGGCCCTGACGGCAGCGTTGACGCCGGCGTAACGCGGCCGATCCGTCCCGGCAACACGACCCCGGAATGCTGCTGACCTCGCCACCGGAGGAAGGAAGCAGCGCGTGGACCTCTCGAGGGACCGCCGGTTGTTCGATGAGCTCGACCGCGACCGGGACGGCCGGATCTGGGCCTGGGAGCTGCTCGGCCCGCTGGGCCGTGCCGGGATACTGCCGGGCGACCCGCGGATCCGGTCCGCGCTCGGCGGCCTGCAGGTCGACCACCAGCCGGTCCAGCTCGATTTCGCGCAGTTCACCGCGATCGCGCACTCCGGCGACGGCCTGGTCCTGCGCGCGCTCGAGGGCTCGCTCGCGGTGGCGGACTTCCCGGCGCTGACCGCGGATATCGCCCGGATGCACGACGAGGTGCTGCAGGTCACCGGCGGCCGGGTGGCCGACTACATCCCGCGGCTCGCGGAGGTCGACCCGGACCAGCTCGCGATCGCGGTCTGCACGGTGGACGGTCAGCAGTTCTCGGTCGGCAACGCGGACGTGCCGTTCTGCGTGCAGTCGGTGACCAAGCCATTCATGTACGCCCTCGCGCTGGAGGAGCACGGTGCGGAGGCCGTGCACCGCAGGGTCGGCCAGGAGCAGAGCGGCGGTGCCTTCAACGAGCTGGTGCTGAACCCTGCCGGACTGCCGCACAACCCGATGATCAACGCCGGTGCGATGGCGTCGGCATCGCTGATCCGGCCCGAGCTCCCGCTCGCCGACCGCTACGACCACGTAGCGCGGACCTGGGCCCGTATGACGGCGGCTCGGCCGGGGTTCGACAACGCGACGTACCTGTCGGAGCAGGCCACCGGCTACCGCAACTATGCGCTGGCCGACGAGATGCGCAACAAGGGTGTGCTGCCGGCGAGCACCGACCCGCGGCAGGTCGCCGAGTTCTACTTCCAGAACTGCTCGATCGAGGTGGACGCGTCGATGCTGGCCGCCGCCGCGGGGACTCTGGCCGGCGGCGGCCGGAGCCCCTTCGCCGACGACCGGGTGTTCGCACCGGACACGGTCCGCAACACGTTGTCGATGATGTCGACCAGCGGGATGTACGACTACTCCGGCGAGTTCTTCCGCGAGATCGGCCGGCCGGCGAAGAGCGGGGTGTCGGGTGCGGTGATCCTGGTCGTGCCGGACGTGATGGGGGTCTGTGTCTGGTCGCCGCGGCTGGACGACCGCGGTAACTCGGTCCGCGGGATCGAGTTCTGCCGGCGGCTCGCCGCGGAGTACAAGCTGCACGTGTTCGACAGCGACAGCGCCAAGCGCGACCTGCGCGGGACCGCTCGCGAGGTCGGCGCGTCGGCGCGTGACGAGAGCGCCGTGGCCGACGTCGCGCGGCGGGCGCTCGGCGGGCTGCCGGAGCCGGCCGCGGTCCGCGCGGACAGCGGCCCGCCGCCGTGGCGACCGCGGCAGCAGACGGGCGGCCAGGCGCCAGAGTACGACTGGCCGCGCTGACCACAAGGGCCCGACGAACGACGACACGCCGGGTCACAAGGGCCCGATGAACGGACTTACTCGACGGTGACGGACTTGGCGAGGTTGCGGGGCTTGTCGACGTCGTGGCCGAGGGCAACGGATGCGTGGTAGGCGAGCAGCTGGAGCGGGATGGTGAGGAGGATGGGGTCCAGCTCGGGCTCGTTCTTCGGTACGACGATCTCGGCCGCGGCCACGTCGGGGATCTCGACCCGCGGGTGCGTGACGACGTACAGCGGACCGGACCGTGCCGCGATCTCCTGCAGCGCGCCGATATTGCGGTCTAGCAGCTCGTCGTCGGGGGTGATCGCGACGGTCGGTACGTCGGGGGAGATCAGCGCCAGCGGACCATGCTTCAGCTCGCTGGTCTGGTACGCCTCGGCGTGCCGGTACGAGATCTCCTTGAACTTCTGCGCACCCTCGCGTGCGACCGGGAAGCCCCGGGTGCGGCCGACGAAGAAGAGGCTCTCGTGCTGTGCGAGCCGCTTGGCCGTCTCGGCCAGGGCCTGCTCCTGCGCCACGATCGCTGCGATCTGATCGGGCAGCTTCTTCAGGCCGTCGATCAGCCGCCGGCCGTCGGCGGGGGAGACGTCGCGGATCCGGCCCAGGTGGATGCCGAGCATCGCGAACCCGACCGCCATGTTGGTCAGCGCCTTGGTCGACGCCACCGAGACCTCCGGGCCGGCGTGCAGGTAGATGCCGCCGTCCACCGCACGGGCGATGCTGGAGCCGACCACGTTCACCAGGCCGATCACCCGGCCGCCCTTGCGCTTCAGCTCCTGGACCGCGACCAGGGTGTCGAGCGTCTCGCCGGACTGCGAGACCGCGACGTACAGGGTGTCCCGCTCGACCACGGGGTTGCGGTACCGGAACTCCGACGCGGGCTCGGCGTCGGCCGGGATCCGCGCCACCTCCTCGATGAACTGCGCGCCCTGCTGGCCGGCGTAGTACGCCGAGCCGCAGCCGAGGATCTTCACCCGGCGGATCTCGCGCGCCTCCCGGGCATCCATGTTCAGCCCGCCGAGGTGCACGGTGTGGAACCGCTCGTCCAGCCGGCCGCGCAGGCAGCGCTGCACCGCGTCCGGCTGCTCGTGGATCTCCTTGACCATGAAGTGCGCGTGCTCGCCGCGCAGGTACTCCTCCTCGGACCACTCGACCGTCTCCGCGGTCTTGGTCGTGGCACCGGCGTCGGCGGTGAAGGTCTGGTAGCCGTCGGCGCGGACGGTGGCGAGCTCGCCGTCGTCGAGGTGCACGACCTGGCGGGTGTAGCGGACCAGCGCGGCGGCGTCGGAGGCGACGTGCATCTCGCGATCGCCGACGCCGAGGATGATCGGGCTGCCGTTGCGCGCGACGACGATCCGGTCCGGGTGCTCGGTGTCCATCACCGCGATGCCGTAGGTGCCCTCGATCCGGCGCAGCGCCGCGAGCACCTTGTCCTCCAGCGTTCCGTTGCTCCCGGCAACGAGATGCGCGATCACCTCGGAGTCGGTCTCGGAGCGCAGCTTGACGCCGTCGGCCTCCAGTGCGGCGCGCAGCGCGCCGGAGTTGTCGATGATGCCGTTGTGCACCACCGCGACCGAGCCGTCCTCGCTCAGGTGCGGGTGCGCGTTGTCCTTGGTCGGACCGCCGTGGGTGGCCCAGCGGGTGTGCCCGATGCCGACCTTGCCGCCGAACCGCTTCGGCAGCGACGCCTCCAGGTCACGGACCCGCCCGGCGTCCTTGTGCACCTTGACGTCGCCGGTGCCGAGGACCGCGACACCGGCCGAGTCGTACCCGCGGTACTCCAGCCGCGCCAGCCCGTCCACCAGGATCGTGGCCGCCGGCTTGGCGCCGACGTACCCGACGATTCCGCACATGCTCTTCCCCTCCAGGACTCGTTCAGCCGTAGACGATCCGGCGCAGCTGCCGCGTGGTGAGCTCGGGCGCCCGGACCGGCCGGGTGCGCAGCTCGTCGGCGATGCGCTCGAAGATCGTGTCGTTGCGTACGCCGTGCAGCTGGAGCTCGCGGTGCCGGGTGCGGACGTACTCCTCGGCCGTGACGGTGAAGTACGCCAGCACGTCCTCGACCACCCGCCGCGCGTCCGCCGCGGGCAGTCCGGTGGTGCGACTGACCTGGTGGACGAGCTCGTCGTCGGGCGCGTTCTCCTGCCTCACAGCGTCAACAGTGCACGCCGGCGGCGAGTTTTGCCAAGAATCTGCCCGGAATCGGGCAGATCAGTCCGCCTCGGTCACGACAGGGGGTCACCACATGGTTTCAGCCGCTCAGCCCCGGATCTCGGCGGAGCGATCGGGATTTTCGCATAGCCGGGCTCTTGTGGACCGGCACCGTGCGGCGTACGAAAGTTGCTGCGGGTAGACCCTCGGGGAACGAATCGTGTCGGCCGGCCCGCGCTTCTGGCTGTCTGCCCACCCGAGGAGGTACTTGCCATGAAGCGCCTTGTCATCAAGCGTGCCGCCGTCACGAGCGCGGTCGCGGTGGCAGCGATCCTGGTCGCGTCAGGACTCAACGCCGGAGCGCAACCCGCGACCGGTGCCGCCGCTTCGCCGTCGGTCGGATCGATCGCGCGCGGAGGCTCGCTGGTGCTGACCGGAGCCGACGCAGCTGCGTTCGCGGTGCCGAGGGACGCGGTCAAGCTGTGGTCCGCCCGGCTCCCGGACGGTACCCGGCAGACCCGCTACCAGCAGCGGGTCGGTGGGGCGACAGTGTTCGGCGGACAGCTGACGGTGCTCACCGACCAGTCCGGCCGCACCACCTCCGTGATCGGTGCCTACTACCCGGGCCTGAAGGCCAAGAACGCGACCGCGGTGAGCGCGGCGAGCGCCCGTGGGGTCGCCGCCAAGCGGGTCGGCAGCGCGGGCGAGTGGAGCTCGACGCTGCGGATCGACCCGAAGGACGGCCGGCTGTTCCACGAGGTGCTGAACCAGCGCCTCGACCACCGCTGGGTGAGCTGGGTCGACGCCTCGTCCGGTGCGGTGAAGAAGCAGTACGACGCGGTCGCACACGGAGACGGGACCGGAGTCAAGGGCGACACCAAGACGATCGACACGACCCGGATCGGAAGCACGTTCTTCCTGCGGTCGCGCGACCTGCGGCAGGAGACGTACGACGCGGCCCAGACGGGCACGCTGCCCGGCACGATCATGACCGACGCCGACGACCACTGGAACTTCAACCTGCCGAAGCTGCGGTCGCCGAGCCAGGCGCCCGGTGTCGACGCGCACTACTACGCCAACGTGGTCGACGACTTCTACGCCCAGACCTTCGGGCGCGACAGCCTCGACGACAACGGCCTGCAGATGATCTCGTCGGTGCACGTGCTGAACCGCTTCTGCAACGCGTTCTGGAACGGTGAGCAGATGGCGTACGGCGACGGCGACGGCAAGACCTGCATCTCGCTGTCGGGCGGCCTCGACGTGGTCGGGCACGAGCTCACGCACGGCGTCACGCAGTTCACCTCGAACCTGATCTACGAGGACGAGTCCGGTGCGCTGAACGAGTCGTTCAGCGACATGATGGGCAACACGATCGAGTTCTACGCCGCGGCGCGTGGGCTCGACCCGGCGGCGACGCCGGACTGGCTGATCGGCGAGGACGTCATCCTGGTGCCCGACGTGGCACCCGGGTTCCGGAACATGGGCGATCCGCAGGAGGACGTCGATCCCGATCACTACAGCGAGTTCATCGTCACCGAGGCGGACAACGGTGGCGTGCACTCCAACAGCGGGATCCCGAACCACGCCTACTATCTCGCTGTCAACGGCGGCAAGAACGCCGGCTGCGACAACGTCGGCTCGAGCGGGCACCAGCACACCGCCGACTGTGATGTCACCGTGACCGCTCTCGGGCTCGCGCAGGCGCAGCAGGTCTTCTACGCCGGCTTCACCAGCCTTCCCGAGTTCGCGAACATGTGCGACGCCCGCAACGCCACCGTCGCGGTCGCGAGCGGCACGGCGCGGCAGCGCACCAGCGACGCGTGGGCAGCGGTAGGAGTGAAGGCGGGTTGTACGCCCGGCGTTCCGCCGCCACCGCCGTGCCTCAGTGACCCGGACGCGGAGATCCCGTTCGAGTCGCCGCATCCGTACGGCAACAACGGCGACTGCACCTGGACCTACGACAACGGGTCGCCGAACTTCCGATTCCACTTCAGCCTGCTCGACACCGAGGAGGACTTCGACTTCGTGATCGTCTCCGACGGCAACGGTCAGGAGCTGATCCGGTACACGGGTCTGTTCCGGCGCGGTGCCACCTCACCGTGCATCACCACGCAGACGGGTTCGGTCCGGCTGCTGACCGACTCGTCGGTGACCGCGCAGGGCTTCACCGTCGACGCCGTCGAACCCTGCTGAACCCTTTGCGTCCGCCGATGCCGAGCCAGCATGGCTCGGCATCGGCGGACGCTGTGGGAGGTCAGAACAACCGCAGGACGTCTGACTCCATGCCGCGCAACGCGTCGTAGTCGACGGTGAGGCAGTCGATGCCGCGGTCGGTGGCGAGCACCTTCGCCTGCGGCTTGATCAGCTGCGCGGCGAACACGCCGCGGACGGGGGCGAGCAGCGGGTCCCGGTTCAGCAGCTCGACGTACCGGGTGAGCTGCTCGACGCCGTCGATCTCGCCGCGCCGCTTCACCTCGACCGCGACGTGTGCGCCCTTGGCGTCCCGGCAGAGCAGGTCGACCGGGCCGATCGCGGTCGGGTACTCGCGCCGAACCAGCGTCCAGCCGTCGCCGAACGTGTGTACGTGCTCGGCGAGCAGCTCCTGCAGGTGCGCCTCGACCCCGTCCTTGACCAGCCCGGGGTCGACGCCGAGCTCGTACGACGTGTCGCTGAGCAGCTCCTCGATGGTGATCCGGAGCTCTTCGCCGGCCTTGTTCCGCACGCTCCACAGACCCATGCCGTCCACGGAGTCCTCGGTCAGGGTGCACGGCGGCGACATCCAGTTCAGCGGCTTGTACGAGCCGCCGTCGGCGTGCACCAGCACGGACCCGTCCGACTTCACCATCAGCAACCGGATCGCCATCGGGAGATGGGCCGTCAGCCGGCCGGAGTAGTCGACGGAGCAACGAGCGATCACCAGGCGCACGGCGAACCACCCTAACCGGTGAGCCGGGCGCACAGTACGGTGCGTCACGCGTCGTCGTACGGCGCGGCCGTGTGTGTGAGCAGCACCACGCGCGGAACGCGTCGCCCTACGCTGAAGGTGTGAGTCAGCACGAGACCGACCTGCTGGTCGTCGGCGCCGGACCGGCGGGCCTCTACGCGGCCTACTACGCAGGCTTCCGCGGGTACTCGGTGCTGCTCGTCGACTCGCTGCCGGAGCTCGGTGGTCAAGTCTCGGCGCTCTACCCGGAGAAGGTGATCTACGACGTCGCCGGCTTCGTCGCGATCAAGGGCCAGGACCTGGTCGACATGCTCGCCGAGCAGGCGGCGACGGCAGATCCGACGTACCTGCTGGGTCACCGCGCAGAGCAGCTCGCCGTCGCCGACGACGCGGTCACCGTGACCACGCACCTCGGTGACGTCGTGCGTGCGAAGGCGGTACTGATCACCGGCGGGATCGGCACCTTCTCACCGCGACCGTTGCCGGACTCGGAGCTCTTCGCCGACCACGGCCTGCGCTACTTCGTCCGGCACCTCGAAGACCTCGCCGGACAGCAGGTGCTCATCGTGGGTGGCGGCGACTCCGCGTTCGACTGGGCGGCGAGCCTCGAGCCGATCGCGGCGTCGGTCACGCTGATTCACCGACGGACCGCCTTCCGGGCGCACCAGGGCACCGTCGACGCCGTCCTCGCGAGCAGCGTGCGGGTGCTGACGCCGTACGAGGTGGCCCGGATCAACGGCAACCCCAGGGTGGAGTCGGTGGAGGTGTTCGACAACCAGTCCGGCGACCGGCAGACGCTGCCGGTGGACACGGTCGTCGCCGCCCTCGGGTTCACCGCGGACCTCGGGCCGTTCACGCGGTGGGGTCTGGAGCAGCGGAAGCGACACATCCTGGTGGACAGCGCAATGCGGACGAACCTGCCACGCGTCTTCGCGGCCGGTGACATCGTCGAGTACGACGGCAAGGTCAAGCTGATCTCCGTCGCGTTCGGCGAGGCCGCCACCGCGGTCAACAACGCGGCGGGTGTCATCGTGCCGGGCGCACGGATCTTCCCCGGGCACTCGACCGGAGCCGAAGGTTCGTGACCTGAGAGGTCAGTTCGCCGGTTCCTCGGCCGGCAGCAGTTTGGTCAGCAGCGTGCGCAGGTCCCGCACGCCGTCGGCGCCGAGCGTGTCCTGGACATCCGCGTTGAGTTCCTCCACGATGCCGCGTGCGACGCCGAGCCGCTGCCGGCCGAGTCGGGTGAGCTCCAGCGCATAGCGGCGGCGGTCCTTCGGGTCCTGCCCCCGGGCCACGAGTCCGGCCAGGACGAGCTCGTCGACCACCTCGGCGGCGGCCGGTTCGGTGATGTCCAGGTACTGCGCCAGCTGCAGCTGCGGGCAGGGCCCGAGCCGGTCGATCGCGAACAGTGGCCCGAAGTGCCTGATCTTGAGCCCGATGTCGGCCAGCAACGCGTCGCCGCGCCGGCGTAGCAGGTAGTGCGCATGGGCAACGAGGTACTCGGTGCTCCGGATGGCCGGTTGCTCCGGGAGCAGGCCGCGCAGCAGCTCATCGAGTCGCTTCCGTTCGCGCCGGCTCAGTGCGGCGGTGATCCGCGCATCGCGATCGGAGACGAGGTGGCGCATCTCGTCCAGCGCTTTGCGGCCGGCGTCGGTGATGGACAGCACGTACGAGCGACGGTTGGCCGGGTTGCGTGTGCGCTGGACGTATCCGGACTCCTCGAGCCGGTCGATCAGCCGCACCATGATCGTCCGGTTGATGCCGAGCCGTTCGGCGAGGTCCCGCTGGGAGTCGGCGTCCTGATCGGCGAGCGTGTCCAGTACGACGAAGTCGCGCGACCGCGGGTCATTCCGGATCGCGTCGGCGGTGAACCGCGCGTATACCTGCCGCAGCAGCGTGCCGACGGATCCCCGGATCCCGGTCGCCAGGGCCGCGCCCGCCGTCTCCTCGTCGCTCGGCTGCCGCACCGACTCACCTCCGGAGGTCAGCCTATCCACCTGGTGATGGTTGGAGGCAGGATAGTTACCGGCATCATTAGTTGGATAGTTGACAGTTGGAGAGTGGACGCCTAGCGTCGATGACCTGGCGAGGAACGGTTGGGAGTGGAAACGATGAGCGACAAGACCTTCAGGCTCGACATGACGATGATGTTCGCGATGCACGACGCGCTCCGGCGCGAGCTGGAGCGCATCACCCGGCTCACCGAGCGCGGTGACGACGATCCGCGGCAGATCCTCGGCACCGCAGCCGGCTGGGAGATGTTCAAGGCCTACCTGCGCGTGCATCACACGTCCGAGGACGAAGCGGTCTGGCCGGTGATGTATCGAGCGCTGGCCGACCGGCCGGACGACGTTGCCGTGCTGGACGCGATGGAGGCAGAGCACGCCGCCATCGATCCGCTGCTGAACGCGATCGACGCTGCGCTGGCTGACCGCGAGTCCGGGCCGAGACGGCTCGGCGAGCTGGTCGACACCCTGCGCACCGGGCTGAACGGACACCTCGAGCACGAGGAGCACGAGGGTCTGGCGTTGATCGACGCCACCCTGACCGAGCAGCAGTGGCAGCACTTCGGCGCGCTGCACGGCAGCCGGATCGGCCCGGATGCGCCTCGGTACCTGCCGTGGCTGCTGGACGGTGCGAGCGCGGAGCGCACCGAGTTGATCCTCGCCCGCTTCCCGGAACCGCTGCGCGTCGCCTACCGCGACGAATGGCGACCCGCCTACGCGGAGCTGAACCTCTGGGCTCCGGGCGTCCTCGACCGAGTCAGGGTCATAGGCTCGGACCATGACACCGCGGAGCAGTGAGCGCACCATGCAGTTGTACGACGAGGTGGCGGCCGGGCTGGCGGACGAGGGCGTGACCAAGGGCAGCATGTTCGGCATGCCCTGCCTGAAGACCGGCAAGAAGGTGCTCGGCGGCCTGTGGGGTGACGCGATGAACTTCAAGTTGCCCACCGAGGCGCGGGAGAAGGCCCTGACGCTGCCCGGCGCCGAGCCGTTCGACCCCGGCATGGGCCGGCCGATGAAGGAGTGGGTACTGGTGCCGCTCGACGAATCGGCGAGCTGGCCGGACCTCGCCGCGCAGGCGCTGGCGTACGTGCGCGGATGAACCTGCACTGCCCGGCACGGCTGATCCTGCTCCCCGCGGCCGACGCCGTCCGGCTCGACGATCGGCGCGTCGCGAGGATCTATACGAGCGCGGCTGCGGAGGCGGATGCCGCGGGTCTGGCCGGTCGACTGGGCGTCGGGGTGGAGGTCGTACCGGAGCTGGACGCCGGGTCGCTCGACCTTGCCCTGCAGGGGATCGCGGACCTGCACCGCGGCGAGACGGTGGTGGTGCTCGGCGTACGGCGCCCGGGCGGTGCGCCGGACGGTGAGGTGGTCGAGGTCGACCACGACGGCGGCGGCTGGACGGTGGTGCCGCGCGACTGAGCCGCCGCCGCAGTGACCCACCTCATTGGGCAGACCAGTGACCGGGTGGCACACTTCGGCGCATGGCGCGTGAACTGAAGACGGTCGGTGTGGTCGGTCTCGGCACGATGGGTGCGGGGATCGCGGAGGTGTTCGCCCGCAACGGGCTGACCGTGGTCGGCGTGGAGCGCGACGACGAGTCGGTCGAGCGCGGCCGCGGGCACATCCAGCACTCCACCGACCGGGCGGTGAAGCGCGGCAAGCTGTCGGTCGAGGACCAGCAGGCGCTCTTCGACCGGGTGACCTTCGCCACCAGCCTCGACGCCCTGGCCGATGCGGACCTGGTCGTCGAGGCGGTTGTGGAGCACCTGGACCTGAAGCGGGACATCTTCGCCGCGCTGGACAAGATCGTCCGCGAGGACGCGATCCTGGCCACCAACACCTCGTCGCTGTCGGTGACGGAGATCTCGGTCGCGACCGAGCGGCCGCGCCGGGTGGTCGGGATGCACTTCTTCAACCCGGCCCCGGTACAGGAGTTCGTCGAGGTGATCCGCACCGTGGTCACCGAGCCGGACGTGGTCGAGGACGTGTCAGCGCTCGCCCGCCGGCTGGACAAGTCGCCGGTGGTCGCGCAGGACCGCGCGGGGTTCATCGCGAACGCGCTGCTGTTCGGGTACCTGAACCACGCGGTGTCGATGGTCGAGTCCCGCTACGCCACCCGTGAGGACGTGGACGCGGCGATGCGGCTCGGCTGCGGGTATCCGATGGGCCCGCTTGCGCTGCTCGATCTGATCGGCCTGGACACGGCGTACGAGATCCTCGACACGATGTACAAGCAGGGGCGCAACCGGCTGCACGCACCGGCCCCGATCCTCAAGCAGATGGTCACCGCGGGCCTGCTCGGCCGGAAGACAGGGCGTGGCTTCTACACCTACGAGGCGCCGGACTCGCCGGTCGTGGAGGATGACGAGCACACCCCGCGCTCCGACGCCGACGCACCGCCGACCCGGACGGTCAAGCAGGTCGGGGTGGTCGGCTCCGGCACCATGGCGGTCGGAATCGTCGAGGTCTGCGCCAAGGCCGGGTACGACGTGCTGTACGTCGCGCGCGGCACCGAAAAGGTGGCGAAGGTGGCCGCTGCTCTGGAGCGCTCGCTGGAGAAGGCGGTGCAGCGCGGCAAGCTGTCAGCGGAGGAGCGGGACGCGGCGCTCGCCCGGATCAAGGGCACCGCGAAGCTGGACGACCTGAGCACCGTCGACCTGGTGGTCGAGGCCGTGGTCGAGGAGCTGAGCGTCAAGCAGGCGCTGTTCGAGACCTTCGACGAGATCTGCAAGCCGGGCGTGGTGCTCGCCACCACGACGTCCAGCCTGCCGGTGGTCGACCTCGCGATGGCGACCAAACGACCGGCCGATGTGGTCGGGCTGCACTTCTTCAACCCGGCGCCGGTGATGAAGCTGGTCGAGGTGGTCAGCACCGTCACCACCGCGCAGGAGGTGGCCGACACCGCGGTCGCGTTCGCCGCCGCGCTCGGCAAGCACCCGGTGCGCTGCGGCGACCGGGCCGGGTTCATCGTCAACGCTCTGCTGTTCCCGTACCTGAATGACGCGGTCCGGATGCTCGAGGCGCACTACGCGAGCGTGGACGACATCGACACCGCGATGAAGCTCGGCTGCCGGCTGCCGATGGGCCCGTTCGAGCTGCTCGACGTGGTCGGGCTGGACGTGTCGCTGGCGATCCAGCGCACGCTGTACCTGGAGTTCCGCGAGCCCGGGTTCGC
>Ga0114129_10002314_pt1 | contig 26431 bp, 25 predicted proteins | sample RhiMetdeltSRZDD1_FD_80071 | JGI IMG/M metagenome (GOLD analysis project Ga0114129, IMG submission 80071) | Populus rhizosphere microbial communities from Tennessee, USA - Rhizosphere MetaG P. deltoides SRZDD1 (version 2) (version 2) | ecosystem: Host-associated > Plants > Roots > Rhizosphere >...
TATTTGGCAGAGTAAGAGGCACGGCGATCTGTACGATCAAATATCCCGGCACGGAGGGGGTGAAGCTGCTGGTTGTCCAGCCCCTGAATAAAAAGCTGGAACCGATCGGCATCCTGCAGGTCGCCGCGGATGTGGTGCATGCTGGCCCGGGTGATCTGTGTGTGATGGTACGTTCGCGCGAAGCTGCCCTTGCGATGCGCGACGAGAAGTTCGTGCCGGTCGATCTTGCGCTTGTGGGTATTGTGGATGAGCTCGAAGTGAAGCCCGATGGGACATTTGATTACACCGTGAGACGGGGAAATAATCAATTCACTTAATTTTTTAACCTCGAAGTACACAAAGGTTCAAGAATGATTTTGGGTAAAGTCGTTGGGACGATTGTAACAACAGTAAGTCACCCGCATTACAAGAATCGCCGGCTGTTGGTCGTCCAGCCATTGGTGATGGACGGCGACACGCCCGAGCCCAATGAGGACTTCATCGCGCTGGATAATACGCAGGCGGGAATTGGCGATACGGTTCTGGTCAATCGCGAAGGCAACGGTGCTCGTCAGGCACTCAAGAATCCTGATGCGGCTGTGATTTCTGTTATTGTAGGGATCGTCGATTCTATATACCTGGATTACTGAACACACGCTCCTATCTAGGAGACTAATAATAAATAAGCCGACTTTGCGGTTTCATCTCAAAGCCGGTTTTTTAGTCTCTTGACAAAACTAATATAATTAGTTAAAATACTAATATAGTTAGTTTACAGGAGTAAAGAAAATGCCTACGAAATATTTTGACCACGAAAATGGAAAAATTGCATATGATGATACAGGAGAAGGTCCGCTCGTAATCTGTGTCCCATCGCTGGGAGATGTACGTGGCGAATATCGCTTTCTGATTCCGCAGCTTGCTGCCGCTGGGTATCGCGTAGTCAGCATGGACCCGCGCGGGCATGGAGAGACGAGTGTGGAGTGGAACGATTACTCGGTTGCGGGTGTCGGCAAGGACATGATCGCCCTGATCCGGGAGCTCGACGCGGGTCCCGCGGTCATTATTGGGACCTCGATGGCCGCAGGCGCGGCGGTCTGGGCTACAGCAGAAGCCCCGGATCTCGTCCGTGGGATGATCATGGTCGGACCTTTTGTCCGCGGCGATGGGAATTGGCTCCTTGGATCGATTTTCTCACTGATGTTTGCGCGTCCCTGGGGACCTTCCATGTGGATGAAGTATTATGCAAGCCTGTATCCCTCGCGCAAGCCTGCAGATTTCGCCGAGTATTCCGAGGAGCTTCTCAAAAACCTGAAAGAACGCGGACGCCTGGAAAGTGTAGTGTACATGCTGCGCGCTTCCAAGAGAGCCTCCGAGGTGCGAATTTCCAAAGTAAATAAGCCAACGCTGGTATTGATGGGCAGTAAGGATCCTGACTTCAAGAATCCCGAAACCGAAGCGAAATGGATCGCGGAAAACCTGAAGGGAACCTACAAGCTCATCGAAAACGCCGGTCATTATCCACATGCCGAAATGCCCGAAGTAACCGGACCCTTAATGCTCAGTTTCATTCAGTCCTTACCCGAACTGCGCCAGGAGAGACAATGGCAACAAGAACCCGCTTGACCAAGACAGTTGTCGTCCACGCCGCCGCAGAACTGCTCAATGAAGAGGGCACAGCGGCGCTGTCACTCAATCGACTGGCGGAGAAATTGGATATCCGTACACCATCGCTTTACAACCATGTAGATGGGCTGCCCGGGCTGCAGAGAGAATTGGCCGTGATGAATGCCCGGCTACTGGCAGATCGCTTGAGCGCAGCTGCCATTGGCAGGAGTGGCACGGAGCTTTTTATGGATGTGGCACAAGCGTTTCGCGAGTACGTGAAGGAATATCCAGGCTTGTACATGTCCACTCTGCGCTCGTCCGGCAAACAGGAAATTCGTGACGAAAGCCTAATCCACGAAGAGGAGCGAGCATTGAAGATAGGATTTGCGGTCATGGCTTCGCTTGGGCTGCAGGGGGAAGAAGCTGTTCACGCATTGCGTGCCTTCCGCAGTATGGTTCACGGGTTTGCCACCCTGGAAGTTGCCGGTGGTTTTGGCTTGCCTGAGGATTGTGACAAAAGCTTTCGCCGGATGGTGGATACCTTGATAGTCGGACTACAAAAGGCATAAGTTGGATTGAGTGATGGATATTCTAAAAGGACTAAACTTACTGACCCGATTCTTACTGGAACTCGGCATGTTAGCCGCCGTGGGGTATTGGGGCTTCGAGACTGGTTCCGGCTGGGGAACGAAGGTCATTTTGGGAATTGGCCTGCCTATATTGATCGCCGTGGTCTGGGGTCTGTTTGTTGCCCCAAAAGCAAGATTTCCCTTACGGGGCGCATCCCATTTGGCTTTGAGCTTCATTTTGTTGAGTACAGGTGCGATCGCCTTGTTTGCAAGCCATAGAGCAGATCTGGGCTGGGTATATTCAATCATCCTTGTTGTCAACCAGGTTTTGATGATCCTTTGGAAATAGTATCATGCTGTAGCCTTAAGATCCCTGTTGAGATCGTAATAGGTGAGGGTAGAGCTTATTGAGGCTGAGCTCTATCCATTAAGCTGTATAAAGCCATGGAGCAAGCTCGTTACCACAGCTTTCGCATGTTTGAGCCACTGCAAATTGATGACGTGTAGCGTGTCCGCAGGTTGGGCATTGTAACCGTCTTAGTTTCCGGCTAACGCCCACGACTACCCATGTAACTGCAAACACAAGAAGGAATGCCAGAAGGGCAACCGCTTCGGTCAAGCCAACACCTGGCATCCAATCAATTAAGATGGAAGTGTCCCCGGCAGTTGCTGCTGAGTCAATGAAGAATTGTGCTAATACCATGGGAATATAAGAGATCAAAAATAGCCCGCTCAAGGCTAGGGTCAATAGACGCATCTTCACTTTTGGGGAAGACTTTTTAGCGTGGGAGCCAAGTACCTGACGAGTAAAAACGCTCACATACAATAACCCTAACCAAGTAATGAATGCAAATGCGACTAGGAGGATTAACAGCAACAGGATAAAAAAAAGCCCGCTACCGCTCTGTAACAGAGCTGGAATGATTTCCAGCATGCTTGAGATTGGCAATAGGCTGCCTACCTGATAACCAAGAGCCACTAATAGGGCCGGTTTCCACAGTGACAGGTATACGGGCCAACCTGCATGCCCAGCCTCCATTTCGGCGATTGTGTATCGTTGCACTGCAAAACCTAGAGACTGCGTGAGTAAGTACGTTATGACAATACCCGGGATTGCGAAAAGCGTAATCAACATGAAATAGATCAGGGTAAGATTCTGGTCATTGTTGAATATATCTCCTCCAAATATTCGCTGTAGTTGCGTTCCCATGAAAGCCAAGAGAAACAAAAGAAGTTCCAGTTGCGAAAATAACCCGCCAAGCATAAGACCTGGCAGGGCACCAACCAAAAAGGGAAGGATAGGTCTTACACGGAAAAGTTCGCCAGGATCCTGCAATACGGATAACCGTTCTTGAATAGTTGGATGTAGCCTCCAGAAACGGGTCCAGCGGTTCCCCTTATCTTTTATTAGGAGATTACGCTGCAGAATTTTGATAAGCGATGTTTCTTCACCCCAGAGTGCGGCCTTCCAGTCGGCGTAGAATTCTCGAGACCTTAGTATATAGCTGTAGATGGCAGTAATAATGAAGATTGCCCCACTAATTTTCAGCAGGGAAAGTAGAATGATTGGCGTACTCAGGCGGGCGAGCGAGAGTAAGATAGTGGGTATCACGGTCAAGCCAATCACGGCAATCCAGAGTGCTTGAGTGAAATACGTACGCGAAATATCATGGTTGGCTATATGAGCCAATTCATGGAGGATGATTCCCCGAAAGCTCGCTATATCTTGCCGAAACAACAAACGAAATCGGTTGCCGAGCAGTAAAGAGTAATTTCGCCACAGTCCAAAGGCTTGTCCAGCCACTGAGTATGAGCTGGTAGCTACTTCGATTCGTGGCGATGGTGATACCTGACTTAGGTCGATCAGCTCCTGTACTGCGTCTACAAATTTCGGATCCTGGTCTCTGCGTATTTGACGGAGACCCTTCCGGAAGCGGATCCGCAGGGGATGACTGAGAAAAATGATTGTTGCAAGAGCGAAAACGAGCAATACCAAAATAAGAGAAAAGCTCAATCGTCGTACGTCCAGCGAGACAACTCCCTCGTTTTCGATGGAGCTGGCTGTAGCCAGGAGATCCCCGCTCTGTATCAATCCCGTGCCTATGCCGACAACCTGTCCCAGCTCCAGCATCCATACAGGAGCGGTAATCGCTAAAAGTGCAAAGCAGGCATTGGTCTCAAGGGGAAAGGCAAATGGGTTTAGTCTCCGTTTCCTCATGGGCGTGTTTTCAACCATGGCTCCCTCCTGATTCATATGTCTAATCTAAAGCCAGTGACCCAACCAACGCATCCGCCATTCGATCCGCTTTTTCCGGCCCGATCCCAAACTTGATTGCCTGTTTGCGCGCCAGCTTTCTTACGATCTGTAATTGTTCTTTTGTAAGTGGTGCTGGCCCATCTTTGTCTTTGTTTTCGGAGCGAAATAACGCCTTGATTTTTCTTTTCACATTCTCGGCTTGTTCCGACTCTGTGATCTTAATCACCTCGGTCAGCAAATAATTTATGATAATATTCGCTACCGCAGTGGCAGCAGGAGTGACTGCAATGAGAGTTTCCTCAATCCCAAAGCCGAGAGGGTCATCTTTCGGCGGCTCGGATTCCTTCGGAGGGGTTGGGTCCTCAAAGTACTCCGTGACCAGTTCGTCAAAAAGATCCAGTTCTTCGGGTGCCACCTCAACCACTATTCTCTTGGAGAGCTCCTGGATAAGTTTGTGCCCCTCAGAGCTTTCTGTCCACATAGCACACCTCTTGTCAGCGGATATTGTTAATTAAATCACCCTAATACTGCCAGTACGAGTACCATAAGGCCTTTCTAGACCAAAGCAATATTGACTATTTTACTCCGATTAATGTCTAGACTGCTTTCCAAATTTTGGAGACGCAAAATTAGTCGAGCATGATAGGTTATGCAAGGAGTTGAGGCATGAAGGAATTCCGAAACCCTCAGGATGTCCACACGCCGCTTGGTTCCTATTCCCATCAGATTGAAGTGAAGGGCTATGAACGCCTGTTAGTTATTTCAGGGCAAGTGGGTATGCGGCAGGATGGTACCGTGCCAGATGATCCGCTCGAGCAAATTGAAGTTGCCTTTGAAAACATCTTCCGGAACCTCAGCGCGGCGGGCATGGAGGTGAAGGACCTGATCAAAATTACGTATTACCTGGTGGGTGAGATCGATACGGCAAAGCGCCGCGAAGTTGTGCTCTCGAAGCTGCAGGGACACCAGCCATGCAGCACACTGCTGTATGTGGCTGCGTTGGCAAGTCCGATCTTTCGAGTGGAAATCGATGCCTGGGCGTCACGGGCCGAGTAGATGCAGGCTGTATAGTAAAATACCAGTCCGTACGTAATATTATTGGTGAGGAGCAGCGTTATGGGTATAGTTGTGCCACAACCGGTGGCGGTCCTGCCTGGCGCTGGCAGGACGTTGCAATTTCTTGGCGTCACCCACAAGCTGACGAGTGAACAAACCGGGGGAGCCTTTTATGTGTGTGAAGCGGTGTTCGGACCGGAGAGTGGAAGTCCGTTACATGTCCATCACTATGAAGACGAAATCATCCAGGTTTTGGATGGGGCAATTGACATACGTCTGGACAATGAGAAGTTACATGCTCCCGCCGGCGGGATCGTTCACCTGCCGAAAAAGATCCCTCACGCGCTGCAAAACCCGTTGAACACGCCCTTGAGAATCATAGTCCATGCGATCCCAGGGGGGTTGGAACATTACTTCGACGAAGTGGATGCTGCCTTGCAGGAAGGATCCTTCAGCGCGGAAGTCCACCAGGCGATCTCGAAGAAGTACGGTCTGGAGTGGCTGGAATAGTTTGCGGTAGTAACGGCTTCAACCGTTGAGTTTGACGGGAACAAGCGCCTTAAGTCGATGCTACACTTTGGTTGGCAGGAGAGTTGATGAAAACAGGAATTGTCGGGAGCGGGTTTGTCGGTGCGACGGCGGCGTATGCGCTGGTGATGAGAGGAGTAGGGCGCCGTTTGGTGCTGGTTGATCAAAACCGGGCGCGGGCGGAGTCGGAAGCGGATGATATCCTGCATGCGGTCCCTTTTGCGAATCCGCTGGAGGTCACGGCTGGGGATTACGCGGATCTGGCAGGGTGCAAAGTAGTGATCGTTTCGGCGGGAGTGGGGCAGAAGCCAGGCGAAACGCGCCTGCAATTACTGGGGCGGAATGCACAGGTGTTCAAGCAGGTCATTCCGAATATCCTTCAGCATGCACCCGAGGCGATTTTGTTGATCGCCACCAACCCGGTCGATGTGATGACCCACCTGGCGGCGCGTTACGCGGCGGAGTTCGGCGTTCCATCCAATCGCGTGATCGGTTCAGGGACCACCCTGGACACCGCGCGGCTACGCAGCCTGATCGGGCGGCAACTGAACGTGGACTCCCAGCACATCCACGCGTATGTGCTGGGCGAGCACGGTGACTCCGAAGTGCTCACCTGGTCGCAGGTGACAGTTGGTGGAATCCCCTTGGAGGAATTTTGTACGGGGCGGGAAATATCAATTTGCCCGGAAGACTATGCATCGATTGATGAGAAGGTCCGGCGGGCGGCCTATCACATCATCGAAGGCAAAGGCGCAACCTATTATGGTGTTGGCAGCGCGATTGCCCGCATCGTGGAAGTCATCCTGCAGGACGAACGCTCTATCCTCACAGTCTGCACGCCAATGGCAGATGTGGTGGGCGTGAAAGATGTGACGGTCTCATTACCGAATCTCGTTGGTGGAGATGGCATCCTTAGAACGTTCTTCCCCAACTTGAACGAAACAGAGACGAGCGCGCTGCGTTCGAGCGCCCAGGTGGTGCGCTCGGTGATCGAGCAGCTCGAGCAGTAATGAATTTGAAAACCCATTAAAAAATACATCCGAGTTAATCACTCGGATGTATTTTTATCGAAGGCTAGTTCATGAGTGCTACGAACTCTTCGCGACTCAGGGTTTCCTGCTGCAGCAGGCTTTGTGTCACCCGCTCCATGGCTTCGCGCTTTTCCCGGACAATACGCTTGGCTTCAGCATAGCACTCGTCCAGAATTTGCTTGATGGCATGGTCGATCGCTTCGAAAGTCTTTTGCCCGGTACGCGGGGCGGCCATTCCTTCAAACCCCTCCGGCTTATTGAACACGCGCAGACCCGTGTCGCTCATGCCGAGGCGCATGACCATCTCTTCAGCCAGCTGGGTGGCGATTTTCAGGTCGTGACCAGCGCCGCTGGTGATGTCATCGCAGAACAGTTCTTCTGCCACGCGCCCGCCCATGAGACCGGTGATGCGCGCCAGGATCTGGTTGCGAGACATGAGAAGGCTATCCTGCTCAGGGAGCGACATCGTGAAGCCGCCCATCTGTCCGCGTGGGATGATCGTGATCTTGTAAACGGGGTCGGAGTGCGGGGTTTGGTGCATGACCACTGCGTGACCGGCCTCGTGATAGGCAATAGTGCGGCGTTCCTGATCTTTCATCACGCGGTTTTTTTGCTGGACGCCGCCGGTCAGAGCCTTCTCTACTGCTTCCTGGAAATCCTCTACGGTGATTGCCTCATGGCGATTGCGCACTGCCAGGATGGCAGCTTCGTTGACGATGTTTGCCAGATCCGCGCCGACCAGCCCAGGCGTGGACCTGGCCACGTTCATCAGGTTTACATCCGGGGCAATTTTCCGATGCTTGACATGAACTTCGAGGATGGATAGGCGTCCTTTGATGTCGGGGCGGGGAACGTTGACATGGCGGTCAAAGCGACCGGGGCGGGTGAGAGCGGGGTCGAGCACGTCCACACGGTTGGTGGCACCCAGGACCACGACTCCCTCCGCCGCAGCGAAGCCATCCATCTCGACCAGCAGCTGGTTGAGGGTCTGGTCCTGCTCCATCTCGCCGCCACCGCCGCCTGCATTGCGTTTTCGTCCCGCGGCATCGATCTCATCGATGAAGATGATACAGGGAGCCTTGGAGCGCGCCTTTTTGAACAGGGAACGCACGCGGCTGGCGCCAACCCCGACAAACACTTCCACAAACTCGGAACCGGATGTTGTGAAGAAGGGTACGCCAGCTTCTCCGGCGATCGCCTTTGCCAGCAGGGTCTTGCCCGTTCCAGGATCGCCCACCAGCAGCACGCCGCGCGGCATTCGGGCGCCCATACGGGCATACTGTTCCTTATTCTTCAGGAATGTAACAATATCGATGAGTTCTTCCCGGCTTTCATCGATCCCGGCCACATCCTTAAAGGTGGTGTTGGGAATGTCTCCTTCCGTATACTTCTTGCGGATGCCTGCCATGGCGCCGCCATTCATTCGGACCATCGCAAAGCCAAGCAAGCCGAGCATCGCCACGCTGATGACGATATTAATGATTTTGTCGCCGCTCATGGTTTTCCGTTCCACAAGCTCGTATTGCAGTTTGGCCATCTGATCTTCACTGACACCCAGATATTTCATCTGTTCTAGGAACGGAGCAGTTTTATCACGCCGGGTGGTGTGCTGCGACTTGTCCTTGTAATAAATTGTCAAAAGACCACTTTCGGATGAATCTTCTATCTTTGTGACTTCCCCCGCAGAGATAGCTTCTGCCACTTCGCTGAGCGGAATGGGCTCTTCGCTGGGCTTCGCTGTAAAGAACAGAGTCCCTGCGATGATTGCCCCGGAGAAAACCAGAGCCAGGGCCAGCTTGCCGTACTTGTGTTTCTTGAAAAAGTCTAAGATTTGGGTGACTGATTGTTTCATGGTGCCTCGATGTCTTTTTACAGACGTTCAAAAATTCATATTCTCCCCATGTTACCGTGTAAACAGGGACAATTAGCTTTCAGTTTTATTAGTATGATTAATCAGGAATTAGAATTTTTTCGTAGGACTAACCTTACATTTTGATAGGATACGTTGTTTTCCCATGACGCCCAGTTTTCTTTTTGGTTACATCTTGAGACTTTGCAGAAAGGCAAGTAGACGAATTATTCCCCGCCTCCATTAGACGAGGCTGAAAACATATTAAGATTTCAGTAAGATATCGTAGACGATCATTCTACGCATCCCATACGTTCGAAGGCAAACCTTACTTCATGAAAAAATAGATTCGTTCCCCGCTAAAGAGCTTTTGTCCAGGATCCCAGGGAAATAAAATCGTGACCCAGAACTGAATTCTCTGTCCGTCCGGTGATGGCATATCCAGCCATTGGGATTCGTAGGTTCCCGTGACAAACGCCTCCTCGAAGACACCCTGGGGGCCAATGACAATGTTCTGAAGATCGAAATGAATATCAGGAAAGGCCCCCAGCAGGTGCTGGTAGAACTGGGTTGCGCCCGCCTTCCCGTTCCAGCTTACTCCGCTGTTGACCACGGTATAAACACAATCTTCAGTCAGGGTTGCCATCAAGCCGGGAATGTCGTGTGAATCCTCTGCCATGGAGTGAGCGATCCATAAGCGGCGGATCGCGCGATATTCCTCCGGGTCCAGTCTGCGCCGGATCGCCTCCCGAACACCACCAGCGACGGCAGGTGTGATGACATCAGTGCGAAGTTTAGATTTCATAGGTTTTCCTTTCCTGATATGGCTCGGTTGCCTGATGTCATTTTTGATTGAGCCTACACTGATTGTATCCAATTCAGGAAATTTCAAAACCATTCTCACAGACTTTTCATTTTCCAGGATGAAATCTCCGTATACTATCGTCAAGGCTCCCATGTCAAATATGGACACTGTCTATTTGTCTACGGCACCGGGCGTCCGTTCCAAAGCCCTGCATAACAAAGGCGTGTCCGTTCGTTGTGTAAAGCAAATGCGTACGAAAATTTCATTTCCTGATATGAGTTCCTGGTATGGAATGAGAGGTATGTAGAGAATATGAATTTCTATATCGGCTGCCCCATCTGGTCGTGGAAGGGCTGGGTAGGGAATTTTTATCCGGAAGGCACGAAGCCCTCTGAGTTTTTGCGCGAGTATACGCGACGGTTGACCACGGTCGAAGGCAATACTACATTCTATGCCGTCCCGGCACAAAAGACACTGGAAGGATGGATGGAGGAAATGCCGTCCACATTTCGTTTTTGCCCGAAGGTCCCAAAGGCGATCAGCCATGAAGGCAAGCTGGTGGATAACGTGGGACGGGCGCAGGGCTTCATCGATTTGATGCGCCAGTTGGGGACGTGCCTCGGGCCGATGTTCCTGCAGCTACCCCCGCGTTATTCACCGAAACTGCTCGGCGACCTACAGGCGTTCCTGGCAGAGTGGCCGCAGGATGTGCGCCTGGCGGTTGAGGTCCGCCACCTCGACTGGTTCGAGTCGCCCCACGATGAGGCGCTCAATGAGCTGCTCACGGCGCATAAGATGGCGCGCGTCACGATCGATACGCGCCCGATCCGCGAGCTCTCGGGGGAGGATATTCTGGCGGGATCCGTCTACCAGAGCCTGCTCGAAGCCCGCGAGCGCAAGCCCGATGTGCCGGTGGTGCCGAAGCGCACCTCCGACTTTATCTTCGTTCGCTACATTGGGCATCCCGAGATCGAGTACAACAGTCCGTATCTGCAGGAGTGGGGGGAATATCTTATCCCGCAGCTGCAGGCCGGTGCGGATGTGTACATGTTCTGCCATTCCCCGAATAATTTTGCCGCGCCCTACCTGTGTCGCAAGATCTACGCACAGGTGGAAAAGGAAGTAGCCATCCCGCCGTTGCCGTGGAACGAATTGGCGGATGAAGATTACGAGCAGGGACAGTTATTCTAGGCAGCCTTGCGAAGGTTAGTGTAAAAAGACGGGTTTTACAAAGAAACCTTCGCAGGCCTTAATTGCTCTTCCATCACTGCCAGGAATATTTCCACCAACTTGGGGTCGAAGTATTTCCCGCTTTGTTCGCGGATATATTTCAGCGCCTTTTTTCGCGGCCAGCCTTTGCGATACGGCCGGTCGGTGGTGATGGCATCCCAGACGTCCACAATCGCGAAGAGCCGCGCTTCGAGAGGGATCTGTGTCCCTGCCAGGCCGCGCGGGTAACCAGTGCCATCCCATTTCTCATGATGGCAGTAGGGAATATTCAACGCATCTCTCAGGTAGGCGATGGGTTCCAGCATATCGTATGCCAGTTGAGGATGCTTCCGCATGATCGCCTGTTCCCCTTCGTTGAGCTGTTCCGGTTTATGCAGGATATGGTCAGGAACGCCCATTTTCCCAATGTCATGCAGGAGGGCACCACGCTTGATCAGGATCAATCGTTCCTCGCTCAGCCCCATTGCGTGAGCCAGTTGCAGTGTCATGTCTGTGACGCGCTGGGTATGACCTTCCGTCTCGCGGTCGCGCAGATCGAGCGCGCGCGACCAGCCTTCGATGGTGGCATCATACGCCAGGGCAAGCTCAAAATTCGAGCGCTGCAGATCCTGAAATAATATCGAATTCTCAATCGCAATGGCAGCCTGGCCACCTAAGGTTTCGAGAAAGTTCAACCACTCATGGTTGGGGGTTAAACGCGAGCGATGGAAGATTTCCAGCACCCCCTGGACTTCCCCCTTTGTGATCAGTGGCACGGCGTAATAGGATATAAACTCCTCATCGGCGAGGAGCTGGGCACGCATAAATTTGCCATCGATATTTTGCAGGTCAGGAACCTCGACGATGCGCCTTTCTGTGACCGCCCGCCCTGCGTTCCCTTCGCCGATCCGGAGGTTGGTCGCTTCAATGTTGCGTGTATGGAAGCCCTGCCCAACCACAAATTTCAGCCTGCTGCCAGGCTCTATCAGCAGAATACAAGCAGCATCGACCTGAAGCTGTTTCACCACCTCATTGATCAGGATGGTCAGCGTGACCTGGAGTTCGAATACGCTGCTGATGGCACGGTCAATCGAACGGAGCGCCTCCAATCGTTCCAGTTGCTTGACTGTCTGTTCATGCAGAAACATGCGGTGAATGGAATTCCCGCCGATCTCTGCCAGGGCATTCAAGATGCGAATCTCTCCGGCAGTGAGCTCGCGTGGCAGCGTCACATTGATGAACATGACACCCACAATATTGTTTTCTGTGTGAAGAGGAACACAGGCGCCCCCTATGCCGGCCGGGATCCGGTTGCGCTGTTCTGCAGGTACTTGCGCGTCCTGGCGGAACTCGCGAGCTACGAGCGCTTTCCCCCGTTGAACGACCCATCCCGGGATACCCTCCCCAAGCTTGTATGAAGAACCGATGAATTCATCGTTCCAACCCTGCTGAGACTTTAATTCGATCACGTCATTGACCGGATCATACAGCCAGATACTCCCGGACTCGCCCTGCACGAGCTCCAGGCTCTGGTCCAGCAAATGCGATAACATTTCCCTAAACGTCCTTGCCATGCGCAACCTGGAACTGATGAGCGCAATCGCCTCCAGCTCGCGCTCGCGCTCCCTCCGTTCGCGGCGTATGCCGGCATCACTTAATTCGCGCTGGATGGCGGGGATCAGCCGTGCAAAATTCCCCTTAATAATAAAATCGTGCGCGCCTGCTTTCAAGGCATTGACTGCACTTTCCTCCCCAATCGTGCCTGATACGATGATGAAAGGCAGGTCAAATCCGCTCTGTTTTAGAAGCTCCAATGCATGCGGAGCGCTGAACCTCGGAAGGGAAAAATCACAGATGATCAAGTCCCATGTCTGACGCGTCAGTGCCGCCCGCATGGCGTCGGCTGTCTCTACGCGTTCGGCCTCTACCTCATATCCTCCGCGCTGAACCTCCCGCAAAACCAAACGAGCATCGTCTTCGGAATCTTCGATCAGGAGAATCCGCAGGTGTGTGCTCATGCAGATTAGCCAGGGGGCGCCTCATTCAAGACCAGCCAGTACAAACCCAGTTGGCGCACCGCGCCGATAAATTGATCGAAGTCCACCGGTTTTTGCACGTAGGAGTTGGCGCCCAGGCTGTAGCCATTCAGACGGTCCTGTTCTTCTTTCGATGAGGTCAGGATCACCACCGGGAGCAGCCGCGTAATCTCATGCGCGCGGACGCGGCGCAGCACTTCCAGACCGTCGATCTTGGGAAGCTTCAGATCCAACAGGACCACCTGTGGCAAATCATGCTTGTCCCGGTCAGCATATTGACCGGTACAGAACAAGAAGTCCAGAGCCTCCGCGCCATCGCGAACCACGACAAGCTCATTTCCGATGTTATTCTTTTTCAGGGCTCGGAGGGTGAGTGCTTCATCATCCGGGTTGTCTTCCACAAGCAGAATCATCTTTCGTTCCATCCTTCCTCCATCACAAAGTAAAGTAAAAGGTCGTTCCCTTTCCTTCTGCACTTTCCGCCCAGATTCGCCCGCCATGGATGGAAATGATCCTTTGGACCGTAGCAAGACCAACGCCTGTGCCGGGGAACTCACTGACTGAATGCAGTCGCTGAAAGACGCCAAAGAGCTTGTCGGCATAGGCCATGTCGAACCCCACACCGTTATCCCTCACGTAAAACGTCCGTTCTTTCACATGATCTTTCTGGCCGAATTCGATCGACGGCTGCTCGTGCTTGGACGTGAATTTCCAGGCGTTGCTGAGCAGATTTTCCAGTACGATATGGATCAAGTGAGGGTCTGCCTCCACCATGAGATCCGGCGTGAGTGAAAAAACAACCTCTCGATCTGGCTGGGCTTCCTGTAGCCCCTGCAGGATTTCTTCTGCCATTTTGCTCAAGTTGATGAATCTGGGTTGAACGGCGGTGCGGGTGACGCGTGAGAGGTTGAGCAGGTCATCGATCAACACCGCCATGCGCTGGGCCGCAGCGCGGACCCGTTCGAGATAGCCGCGTGCCTCGGCCGGGAGTTGTTCTCCATAGTCCTCCAGGACAACATGACTGAACCCGTCGATGCTGCGCAGGGGAGCGCGCAGGTCATGGGAGACCGAATAACTAAACGCTTCGAGCTCCTTATTGGCGGCTTCCAGTTGCGCGGCGCGCTGCTTCAGATCCTCGTTCAGTTTCTGGACGTCCTCTTCCATCCGTTTGCGCTGTGTCACATCGCGGATCGCCGCGCTGACGAGGAGTCCCTCTTCCGTTTGCAGCGGGCTGAGACTGATCTCCACCGGGAACTCGGTGCCATTTTTGCGCAAGCCAAACAACTCTAAGCCAATGCCCATCGGGCGGGTGGGATGTTCGCTGTAATAACCGAAACGGTGCCTGGCGTGCTTTTTACGGAAGCGCTTCGGCACCAGGATTTCCACCGGCTCGCCCACAAGTTGCACACGATCATATCCAAAGAGTTTTTCTGTCTGTGAGTTGATAACTTGAATCACGCCCTGTTGATCCACCACCACCACTGCGTCCGGGGCAGATTCGAGCAAACCGCGGAACTTTTCTTCGGCGCGTTTGCGTTCTGTGATGTCGCGGAGCGCGGCGATGATGAGGCTGTCCTCTTCGCTCTCCATCGGGCTTAGGCTGATCTCCACGGGGAATTCCGTCCCGTCTTTGCGCCGCGCGTACAACTCCAGATCCGCACCCATAGGACGGACGCGCGGGTTCTTCCCGTATTGTCCGCGATGGAACGGATGCACATCCTTAAAGCGTGTCGGGACCAGCATTTCGACGCGCTGCCCAATAACTTCCTCACGGTTGTACCCAAACAGCGTTTCCATCTGCGCGTTGACCATGATGATCGTTCCCTGCTGGTCGACGATCACCATGCCATCGGGCGCGGCTTCGAGCAGACCGCGGAATCTCTTCTCATCTTGAGTCCGTTTGAGGGCATCCTGCACCGCGGCTTCCTGCTTGCGGATCAGTTGCTGCTTTGTTTCGAGGTAGGCTTCGCCGATCCCGCTCATGGCGATATCGAGTAAAGCATCCATACCATGAATCGCCGTCAGCAGCCGTTCCGGTTCCTCTCCAAACGCGTTCAGCAGATAAGGAACCATGAACCTTCGAAGCGCCCCCACGATTTCAAACCAGGCGTGGAAACTTAGTCCGCTCTGGGCATATTGCATGCCCTGGCGCTGCAGGTTTCTTAGATAGGGTTCCCAATCGTCCTGAAAAACTGCATTGCGCTGGATCTCTCGATTCCTGGCTTGCTCTTCCGGGGTGGGCAGGGAAGAGGCGTTCTGCAGGATGTATTTGAATTCGGGGTGCTGACTTGCCATCTCCAGGAGCTGGGCTGTAATCTGTTCGCGATGCGCCTCGTACGTATTCCAGTAATCCCGCAGCCCCTTCTTTTCCTCAGGGGCAAGCTCAGGGATTGTGATTTTGGGTAATGATGCGTCCATATCTTATCCGTTTCGATCTCTTCGGAACATGATTAACACACCCAGGGAATAGATTGCTCGCGGCATTTGTCAGATTGTTACTAAGAGAATAGAGCGGGGATCTTATCGGTTCGCATTTTTGGATGAAAGTGTAGAGAGCTGTGCGTTGTCGTTTTCATTTCCCCATGAATCAGCTTGGATGCAGCCCTTGGCGTGGATTCTGACCCATGAAGTTCTACGTCGGTGCGGTGAGAAGTTCAATGAGAATACTAAGATAAAATTTGGATAAGACCTATCCGATTTCAAATCCTATACTACAACCTTCCCCCAAAAAAAGCAAGGGTGCTTGTGTAGGGGGAGATTACAGGTGCCATACAATCTAATAGTGTTTCTCGATCCCGCCGAAGCCATACTGTTTATTCTTCTCGGTCATTTTGATGAAATAGCGCAGACGTTTCTTGAACTCCTCCGGCCGGTTTCTCGCCCCGTCGATGAAGCCGATCCGGATGCGCTTGTAGGCTTTTGAAAACTTCTGAAAATGTCTCCAGGCTTCCTTGTTCTCCTTGATTGCTTTCAATATATCTTTCGGGATTTCGAATTTTTCTCCTGCAATATCGCCCAGGGTTTCGCGCACCTCTTTGATCACCTTACGCTGTTTGAGCAGTTTCCGCAGCCGTTCCTTGTTGGCCGGAGAGTACTTGCTTTTCGGCTTACGCGATGAGAAGCGCTGTGCACTGCGTTTCTCGTCCAGCGATTTGACGATGCTGTCAATCCAGCCGAAACAGAGCGCTTCTTCGACCGCATCGTTGTATTCGATGCGCGGCTTGCCCGTTGCCTTTTTGTAATAGACAAGCCAGATTTCTTTCTCGGTTTTATAGTGTTTGCGCAGCCACGCCCGCCATTTCTTACGATCCGTGACGTGCAGCGTTTTGGTTACCTTCATGGAGAGGACCTCCGCTTACTCTGGAGCGTAGGGCGCTTCGGTTTCAATATCGCCCACATACTCGGGCAGATCGCTTTGCGCGAGCATTTGACGGATCGCCTGGATCTCGCCGATGTGATACCAGTAATGATAGGTGATGCGCCGCAGGGCAGACCCGCGCGATTGCCCGACCGGCTCACCGTTCAACAGGAGATCCGTGAGCAGGATATCGGTGGTCAGAGTTTCCAAATAAGGGTCGGCTGCTTTGGTGATGGTATGCCACATCCCTAACATCTCCTTCAAAGATGGGGTACTCATCGCCGCGCCGTACGCAAAGGATTCGTTGAGGCTGGGAAAAAGAATGATATCCTGGGGCCGCTGCAAGAAGGTCCGCTGTTCGTGCCACGCCAGATGTCCCACCGTCCAGCTGATACAGTTCATCGGTCCGAAGTGACACGCTCCGTCTTCCTCAGAGACACCTTCGAGCCCGCGCAGCCATTCACTGCGCGTGAAACGGAATTGATCGACTAGTGGATGCGTCATATTCTTCTCCTCAGTGGATGGGAATTCCAACGAATTTTCCAATTATACAGCCTGGTTTTCCATTTGTTGATAAAGCTGGACGCAAAGCTCTTTCCTTATTTACGCTTTACATCCAAAATCGCGATCTTCGTCGAGTGGTTGAATGGGGCGGGGTCTGTGATGGGTCTGCCAATTTTATGGTAGCCGATGAGGTCTTCGGGTACGGGGATCAATTCCCGAATCCTCAAATACCCATCTTTGCACAACGCCTCAAGCGTCTGCATATATTCATTTCCACTGACGTAGAGGGCATTATTGATCGCGATGAGGTAGCCCCCATCGTTGACCAGCGGGCGGACCTTGTTGATCAGCCGCGCGCTCCCGTTGACCTGGTCCACTTTGCCTTTGGATGTGATCGAAAAGAATGGGGGATCAATGACCACGCAGTCAAAGGCCCCGCCTGTGCGTTTGAGTTTCGCTGCCAGTGTGAAGAAATCTGCGGCGACGAAATCTTCCGGATGGATGGGGAAGCCGTTTAATGTGTAGGATATCTTGGCGACGTCCAGGAATTGACGGTTGAGATCGTGCTGAACGACGCGCGTTGCACCGCCCGCAATCGCTGCCACGCCGAGACTGCCCGTATACGCAAAGGTATTTAGCACCTTTTTGCCTTGCAGGTTTTCAAGCAACCATTTCCGCAGGTTACGCGTGTCGAGATAGAAGCCAGCATCGCGGTTCATCGTCAGGTCAACGGAATACCAGACGTTATGTTCCCCGACCTTCGTATCTGGCTTTTCGCCAAAGAGGAATTGCCCGCGTCGTTCCTCATCTAATTGCGAGTTGCGAGTCTTGATAATCCCTGCGCGTAACCAAGAGAATCGGTTTTGCAGGAATTTTGCGGCTTGTTCTGCCATCAACGTGCCTGCTGTTGGATTATCTGCATAGTTATGAATGACCAGTGTGGATGCGTATAGATCGAGGACAATATCCGGCTCGCCCTCCATGAAGCCGTTGAATAGCCGTAACGCCGTCTCATGCCGCGCATCGAGGAATGGGAGGCGGGCCTCAAGGGCTTGTTCGAGGAAAGAAATAACAGAACCCATCTTCCTGGATTATCCCACTGTTCCAAGGGCTGGAAGCTTCCATGTGTTTTCCGATCCAGAAAAATAGGATCATTTCATCCATTTTCGCGGCAAAGCTCTACTTTCCAATCTGCCCTTTCAGCCATTCGTAGATCACGCCAAGCGACTCAATGCTCACGCTGTGTCCCATCTGGAATTCGTGATATTCCAGGTCGACGCCCAGTGCCCGCAGGCGGTCACGGCTGGCGCGTCCCCACTCGACGGGGATCATTGTGTCCTGCTCGCCGTGGGTGAGCAGCAAGGGTTTACCTTTGACCCCGTCTTCATCGACTTCCAGCTTCACGTTTTCGGGGAGGTAACCCGATTGTGCGATAGCTCCCGCCACGCGGGCAGGATGTGTCAGCGTGTAGCACATGGACAGGATGCTCCCCTGGCTGAACCCAAACAGAAACAGCTGTTGCGGATCGATGGGGTATGCCGCAAGTGCTTCATCGATGAAATGATCGATCGTCTCCAAGGCCGCCAGCACCTGGTCGGGGTCAGGCCTTCCGATGACGCGGACTCGATACCATTCATAGGAACCGGGTCCCAGCAGAAGGGGAGCACGCGGGCTGACCCAGAGAAGTCCCTGCGGGAGATGTGGTGCCAGCCCAATCAGGTCTTCCTCGTTGCTGCCGCGTCCGTGCAAGGCAAGGATTGTGGGATAGCGCGCATCCGGATCGCGGCTTTGCGCAGAAGCCGGGACTTCGATCCGGTGAACTAACGATAGCGGGTCAGATGACATGGGTAGCTTACCTTTTAATTAGACCTTCCGTTTGAAGTGAACAACCCGTGTCACCGAAATTCTAAAGTCTGGTCCCACGGGATGCTACGCAAAGTCTTTAGACTCCGTGCCTAGACTGTAACCTTTGTGATGTGTGACACAAGAGTTTTAATGTAAGAAATCAAATTTCCGCACGTCCAGAATTAGACTGCTTTATCGCATTAAGGATGAATGAGAGTTTGTACCTCACATTGTACCCGTCAAGCTTTTTGCGGTACACTCTTTTTAAATCGTTCAACGTAGTTCTATGAGGTGACTTATGTCCGCGACTGAATTATCTCCGCAGGGCGCCGATGGCAAGCTGGTGCCGATACGCAACGATGAGAGCTCAAAAAAGACGCGTATGGCCGCCATGGGAGGCGCCTCCACCGATTTCTATGGGGTCATTGGGTGGCTGGTTGGCCTGGTTCTCACTCTTTTTGTTTCCCTTCCTCTGATTTGGTTCCTTACAAATAATGCATCGCGTTCAAACCGCGAGGCAACCCTGGCGTTGGGCATTGCCATTGCCTGGTGGTTAAATCCGCTTTCCCTGGGCGCGCTTGGCTATGTGCTTAGCAACGTGCGCGCCTGGCGCTTGTGGACAATCCTTGGGTTGCTTGTCTGGGCAGTGGTAAACCTGTTGGTTTCCATCTCGATCATTTCCACTAATGGACGCATCATCGTCGTTAACGGTTTGATCGTTCTTGGTTACATCCTACTTGGATTGTTGTTCCTCTACATTCAGTTGCGGGTCTTTATGTGGGCGGCCTCGGGAAAACCTGCACGTTTTTTCTTTGGTATTGTGGCGTGGGCCGCCTTCAACGGGCTCATTTACTGGGCGATCATTAGCCCTGAAGTGCTAAACATCGTCCTGGTTGTGCTTAGTCTTGCCTTCCGGGTCATCTTTATCCTTTTTATGGCTATTATTCAGTTTGTCGCCATTTTCTGGTTTATGGCTCGCTCACGGGTAGAAACGATCCGCCCGGGTGACCCAAAGCAGGTGACTTTTGACGATTACAAGGGCCAGCCGAACCTGATCAAGATGGTGCGCCAATGGATCTCCCTGCTTTCTGACCGCACAAAATTTCAGAAAATGGGCGGTCAGTTCATCAATGGGTTGTTGTTGTACGGGGAACCGGGCACCGGCAAAACGCTGCTGGCCAAAGCGATGGCAGGCGAGGCAGGGATTGCGTTCCTTTCGATCGAAGGCTCTGGCTTTCGAGCCATGTTCTGGGGTGTGGATGTGCTAAAGATGATCGCCTTCATCAGCCGGGCGCGTAAGCTCGCACGGGAATATGGTGCATGCATTGCCTATATTGATGAAATTGACGCCGTAGGCATGTCGCGTGGTGGTGTAATGGGCGGTCAGGGGGGCGTGGGCATGGGAATGGGCGGCATGGGCATGGGGATGATGGGATCAGGTGCTCTGACGCGCTTGCTTTATGAAATGGATGGAATCAATGAACTGTCTCGTTGGGAGAAACTGCGGGCGCGTTGGTATCAACTGCGCGGCAAGCCAGCCCCTCCGCGAGATTGGCATATCCTGTTTATGGGCTCTACCAACCGCCCGGATGTGCTAGACCCGGCCCTTACTCGTCCCGGGCGCTTCGACCGAACTGTGGTTGTGAGCAAGCCGGACCGCGGTGGTCGCCGTGAGATGGTGAAATACTATTTGAACAAGATCAAAACCGATGAGACCGTTGATATTGAAGCCATTGTCAGCGATACCTCCTGGGCGACCCCGGCGAGGATCATGTCCGCGATCACGAAGGACTCAGTCCGTCTGGCGCTGTTCGACGGGCGTGAGCGTGTGGCGCAGCGTGATATCGAGCTGGCCTTCCAGGAACAGGCAATGGGCTTGGAAAATCCGATCGAGGAAATGGAAGAGGATCAACGCCGTCTATTGGCTTATCATGAGGCTGGTCATGCGGTTGTGCAGCATTACGTGCGCCCCGAGGAACGAATTGTACGCGTGAGCATTATCCGCCGTTCGGAAGCGTTCGGCTACGTTTTGCCGGTTCCAAATTACGATATGTATGTAGAGCCCTTGCGCAACTTTCTGGCAGATATTCTAGTTTCCATGGCTGGACATGTATCAGCCAAGGTATTCACTGGAGAATTCTGGACAGGTGCTACTGGTGATTTTCAGAACGTTCGCAGGCAACTATGGCAACTGGCTCATTTTGGTTATTTTGGTCCTCCCATTGCGCTTGATAATCATGGTGTGGGACAAAGCTTCAGTGATAAGTCGAAGGACGTGGAAAAGCTCTGGCACAGGTTGGAAGAGCTGACAACTCAGATCATCCTTCAGCATTCTGCAGAAGTGCATGCTGTGGCACAGGCGTTGCTGGATCGAAACGACTTGACGGGCAAGGAATGTATCGCGGTCATCCGTGCCGCATCTGCCCAGAGCAACAGCGAACCTATCAACAGTGAGCTAATGCTGAAGTCTCTGGTAGAGGAGACGATCGTTAACAACAAGAATGGCAAATCTGAGAAAGAGAAAAAGTCCAAGCCCAGGACAAAACGCAAAACAACTCCAAAGTTGAAGACTCAAAGTTCATGAATCAAAACTGGCCGGGAGGAGACTCCCGGCCAGTTTTTTGTTTACCCTATTGCTCGAGCCGCCCCCGCGGCTGCGATTTTCGTACGGAGCGGCGGGAACGGCGCTCGGAGTCTAGTGACTACTCCCACGACCAGAACGCCAGAAAACCCTGCGCCAGCAAGCGTGGTTCCAGTTTGCCGGAGGCGGGGACGACGGCAATCCCCGGGCTGCCCGATTGACCCAGAAATGACAGAACAAGATTGTTATTATCCGGCGACCAGATCGTGGCAGACTGGTGGTACTGATCAAAGTAAGGCAGGATGCTCAGGAACTGCTGCGTGGGGCGATAGGTGAATAGTTCCCGGCTTTCGCCGCTGGTCACGTCCAGCACATGCAGATTGAGCACATACTGTGGAGTAGCCTGCGTGGATCCACCAGACTCTCCGGAGGAATTGCCCTCTGCCTGCGCCTGGAGCAGGATAAAGTAGGCAATCTCCTCGCCGCTGGGCGACCAGAAGAACGCCACGATGTTTCCCTCCTGGACCTTTTCCTCAGACGTTTCTATATCGACGACATGCAGGGGACCGATCGTGCCTGCATCGAGTGACTGAGTGCCGTCAATGTAGGCGAAACGCGCGCCATCCCTCGACCAGGCGAAGGCAGTCTTTTCGGTGAAGGTGCCAATCGTCTGCGGGTTGGCACCGGTAGCATCCGTGACAATGATCTCGTTCTTCTCATCGGCAAGGCGCGCCAGCGCAATGCGGCTGCCATCCGGAGACCAGGCCGGCGCCTGGAACGAAGCCGGCGTTGAGTCCAGTCCATACTCGGTCACAGTCGTGGTCTCAGAATCTACGTTCAGGAAAGCAAGATGCTCGGGAGAGGATGTGGCTGCCCCGCCGGCATGGACGACCATGACCTTTCCATCTGGCGCCCACGACCAGTAGTAGGGCGAGCCGGTATCCAGGATCGTCCGGTCGCCTCCGGCAGCCGGCACGCTCTGCAGGATGATGTTCTGCCCGGAAACACTGGTGGAGATGAAGCTCAAATTCGCGTTATCCGGTGACCAGTTCAAATAGATGGGGTGCTCACTCTCACTCGCGTACACTTGCTTGACGGAATCATCATCCATGTTGGCGATGATCAGCTTCGACTGGGTTTGGTCGCTGTCTGAGCTGATACCCATAAATGCCAGCTGGCTGCCATCCCGCGACCAGGTGGGATATTGATAATAGAGAATCGGATCGCCCTGATTTTCAGGAATGATAGCATCCTCGGTGAGCTGTTTGAGTTTGCCGCCAGCCTGATCAGAAATATACATGTTGCCATCCGTGCCAATATAAGAGATCAATCCGGATTTACGCTCAAGTGTCGAAAGCAATGGACTTTGCGGCACCTGCATATCTTTGGGGAGGCAGGAGGCAAGCAGCAAACCACTGACGATAAAGATCAATGTTTTCTTCATGGCTGTTCATCCAGGTGTTCAATGGCTTGGTCGAGCACAGGGTCGCTGTTGGGGCGGATCTGATCCCAGCCTGCCTCCACCGGGATATCGGGGAGAACGCCCTGGGTCCCAACGTCATCGCCGTTCGGCAATACGAACGAGGTGGTTTGAATGAAAAGCTCGGAGCCATTCGGGAGATAGTAGGAGGTGGCACCTTCAATGGAGCCCGGTGTTTGTTCGCCGATGACGGTTGCCCTATCATGCGCCTGCAGGCTTGCGGCCAGGATTTCTGGCGTACCAGTCGTATTCCGTCCGACCAGAACAACCAAGGGCACATCCTGGGAGCCGGAGACATCCTGCCCCTTCACCTGGATCAGTTGCTTGTCATTGCGGGTATAAAACTCACCCATGTCTCCGTCATAGAACATCGTGTAGATGGCTTCCAGGGGCCAGCCTCGTGTGGAGCTGGCAATCCGCAGGTCGAGGATTAATCCTTCCAGTTTTCGATTGGTGGTGAATGCCTGCATGCTTTTCACCACATCTTCGTCCAACGTGTCATAGCCAACCGGAGGAAAGAGCAAGTAGCCATAATTTGTCCCCCTGAGATTGTAGGCTTCCAGTCTGCCCGTACTGTTGAGCTTGCCGCGCTTGACTTCCACAGATCGTGATGGTTCCCCAGGGCTTTGAATGCTGAGCGTTACCGAACTACCGGCGGGACCGCGAACGCGGTCCACTGCGGTTAGCCCTTCCTCCAGCAGGATGGGACTGCCGTCAATTTCAAGAATACTGTCGTGCGGCTTCAGACCCGCCTGTTCAGCGGGCGAGCCCTCGATCACGTCCAGTAGAACGATATGGGGTTGGGGTTCTTCAAGAAAACCGACAAAGGCACCAATGCCTTCATACGAGGATGTGTCAGCCACATCGGCTTCGATCCGTTCCGTACGGGATTGATATCCCAGGCTGCCGTCCGGAAGCTCCGCCTGCAACTCCTCGAGCAGGGCACTGAAATCCTCCTGAGTCAACCCTGCCTGGACGCGCTGCAAATACTGGTCGTGCAGGGCATCCCAATTCACGTCGCTGCTTTCAAAGTAGATGTAATTCTCCGCGAGGTGTTTCCAGATGGCTTCAAAGGTTTCGGCTTGCTGCTCCTGGAGAGAGGTTTGCGGACCGAATTCACCGGTGACCGGTTCATCCTCCAGGGGGATCAACCCCATACAGGCAGACAGGAACAAACTCAAGATGAGGATGGAGAATGGAATGAATTTTGCTTTTTTGCTCATCGCTTGCCTCTTTCCGCTAAATAAAATCGCCACAAAACACGAACTGCAACGAATTCCCCGCTTGACTTGTAGACTTCCTTATCTGTCACATCCTTACGGATGAGTCTTAATGAAGGTCCGCCCATTGTAATGCTTCAATATTAAAAAACGATTATGTTTTGCGGATGTTCCTGGGGTTCAGGACAGAGATGAGCCGTGTCCCTTTTCCCAGCAGGGCAGCCGAATCCTCATCCAGTTCCACCCAGAAGAAACTGCGATGTTTGGAATACGGATCGATACGCACGACTTTCCCATCGAACCAGCCATCGCTTCCCCAGACTTTGGCATCCAGAAAGATCTGAACCCGGTCACCGATTTTGATTTCGCTCTGCATATTTTCAATTACGGCGATGCGCCCAGAGCATCAGACCGATCGCAACGACGATCATGACTCCACCATTAATTGCCCACCGTGGATCGCCGGTCATGTAGCTGCCGGGAAGGACGTTGATCCCCTGCAGGAAAAATGTACCGCCGGCGAGGAAGAGAATAATACCAGCAATATTCAAGAGTGTTTTCATTCAGTTTCCTAAACGTTTGTGTGATTATACCTGTCGAAGGACTCAACATCTCCTGAGGTTGACGGAAGTCTGGAGACTCTGGACTCCTTATGATATAATAGAACACCCGTTCCTATATTCTGCTCCCACAACTATAACTTATGGACTTCAAATTACACGCACCTTTTATACCCATGGGCGACCAGCCCGAAGCGATTCGCGGACTCGTCGAAGGAATCCGCGCTGGGAAAGAGCACCAGGTCCTGCTCGGCGCGACCGGTACAGGCAAGACATTTACGATGGCATCCGTCATCCAGGAGCTGCAGAAGCCGGCGCTCGTGATGGCACACAATAAGACCCTTGCGGCGCAACTCTATGCCGAATTCAAGGAGTTCTTCCCGCAGAACGCGGTCTCGTATTTTGTCTCCTATTACGATTACTACCAGCCGGAAGCGTATGTACCGCGCCACGACCTTTACATCGAAAAAGAGACGGAGATCAACGAGGAGATCGAGCGCCTGCGGCTTGCGGCAACGACCGCGCTCGTCTCACGCCGGGATGTGATCATTGTCGCCTCGGTGTCCTGCATCTACGGTTTGGGCTCGCCGGAGGAGTTCGGCAAAGGAACGGTGCGACTCAAAGTCGGAGAGCTATACCGCCGCAACGCGCTGCTTCGGCAGCTGATCGAATCGCAGTACCAGCGCAACGACATGGAGCTGCGCCCCGGCACCTTCCGCGTGCGCGGCGACACTCTGGAGATCATCCCCGCCTATGAGGATAAACGTGGCTACCGCATCACGTTCTTCGGTGATGAAGTCGAGCGGATCATGCAGTTCAGTCCGGTCACGGGCGAGGTCTTCGACGAGCCGGAGGAAGTCCCGATCTATCCCGCCAAGCAATACCTCACCGATGCCGATCGGTTGAAAGATGCCATCCGTAATATTGAGGCGGAGCTCGAGCAGCGACTGGCCTTCTTTAAGGAGCAGGGTAAGCACCTTGAAGCGCAGCGCATCGAACAACGGACGCGTTACGATCTGGAGATGCTCAAAGAGGTTGGTTATTGCTCTGGGATCGAGAACTATTCACGGCATCTGGATGGGCGTGCTCCCGGTACACATCCCTGGACGATGATCGACTTCCTGCCAAGTGATTACCTGCTTGTGATCGACGAGAGTCACATGACGATCCCACAGATCCGCGGCATGTATAACGGAGACCGTTCACGCAAGGAGACTCTGGTCGAGTACGGGTTCCGTCTGCCGAGCGCGGTGGATAACCGTCCGCTTAAGTTCGACGAGTTCGAACAGGTCATGGGACATACCATCTACACCTCCGCCACACCCGGACCCTACGAGATGGCCAAAGCGGACCAGGTAGTGGAGCAGATCATCCGCCCGACCGGGCTCATCGATCCCGAAGTGGAAGTGCGTCCCACGGCGGGACAGGTGGACAACCTGATTGGAGAGATCCGGGAGCGGGTAGAACGAGGTGAGCGCGTTCTCGTCACCACGCTCACGAAGCGGATGGCGGAGGACTTATCGGAGTATTTGCAGGAGCTGGGGATGAAGGTTCATTACCTGCATTCAGAGGTGGAAACGCTTGAGCGGGTTGGTATTCTGCGGGACCTGCGTCTGGGTGTGTTTGATGTGTTGGTCGGTATCAACCTCCTGCGCGAAGGGTTGGACTTGCCCGAGGTTTCTCTCGTGGCGATCCTCGACGCGGACAAGGAAGGATTCCTGCGGTCGGGCACAGCTCTGATCCAGACGATCGGTCGCGCCGCCCGTCATGTGATGGGACGCGTGATCATGTACGCCGACCGCATCACCGACTCGATGAAGTTCGCCATCGACGAGACGAACCGGCGCCGCGCCAAGCAAATGAAATATAACCAAGAGAACGGCATTGTCCCGGTCAGCATCCACAAGGCCATCCATGACCTGACCGAGGAGTTTTCGGAGAAAGCGGTCAGCGAGA
>Ga0114129_10002315_pt1 | contig 26430 bp, 25 predicted proteins | sample RhiMetdeltSRZDD1_FD_80071 | JGI IMG/M metagenome (GOLD analysis project Ga0114129, IMG submission 80071) | Populus rhizosphere microbial communities from Tennessee, USA - Rhizosphere MetaG P. deltoides SRZDD1 (version 2) (version 2) | ecosystem: Host-associated > Plants > Roots > Rhizosphere >...
CTTCCAGTGCGTGAGCCCGCTGCACTGCATGACGGTGTCGCTCGCCCATCGCGGCGAGGGCCTCGGCACGGCCATCGGCGAGCGCGGCGTCCGCGCGCTCGCGCAGAACACCGGCTTTTCACACGTCGAGAAGCTGCCGATCCAGAATCCGTTCAATCAGTTCTTCGCGCTGCGTCCGTAGCGGCGCCGAACGCGCCCAGGCGGCCACCGCGTCGCCCGGGCACGTCGCGCGGCGGCGAGATTCACGGCTCGCCGCCGCGCGACAGCGGCGGCCCGGACGGCCGCCGCCTCCACGCGTCGTTCCGCGATGCGTTCAGCGTTCAGCGATGTCCTCCTTCAGCGCATGTATCGGTCCGCGCGCGTTTGACACCGCGCCTTGGCGCGTGCTATTCCCTCGGCGCTCGTCATTGACCGTGCAACGCAGTGCACTCCCGCGCCGGAGGACACGCCGATGACGCCGTCCCGCCGCAGCCTCCCTCTCGTCTTCGTTTTCCTGCTATTGATCCCAAGCGTCGCGGCGGCGGCCGGTGTGCGGGCGCGCTTCGACCTGAGCTCGCCATCCGGCGCGCCGTTCCCCAGCGATCGGTTCACGGTCTTCGACCTCACGCACATCACGGGGCTGCGGGTGGATCTGCCGAAGCCCTCGTGCGCCGCGAGGCCCACCGACTGCGCCGACATCGACGTGCTCAACACCCTGGACGGCTTCAATCTCCAGCCGCGGATCTCGATTCCGTTCACGGCGGCCATCGATCCGACGTCGGTCAACAGCGGCAACGTGTTCCTCGTCGGCCTCGGCGGCCCGGGGAGCTCGCGCGGCAAGGTCGTCGGGATCAACCAGGTGACGTGGGAGCCGGGCGCCAACACGCTGCACGTGGAGTCGGACGAGCTCCTGGACCAGCACACGCGCTACGCCGTGGTCGTCACGCGCGGCGTGCGGGACGTCGAGGGCGACCCGCTCGAGGCGGGTGACTTCGCCGACTTCGGCCACGACCTCAGCTTCGGCCAGACGCACGACCTCGCCCTCACGCGCTATCGGAATGCGCTCCTCGACGCGCTGAAGGTCGTCAGCGTGAGCGAGTCGGACATCGCGGTCATGAGTGTGTTCAGCACGCAGAGCGTGACGTCGACGCTCGAGAAGGTGCGCCTCAGCATCAAGCTCCACCGCCCTGCGCCCGCGACGATGGATGGCACCTTTCCGCGCTCGACGCTCGCGGCGATCGAGTGGCGGCGCCAGGTCGGGACGGCGCCGACGCCGACGTTCGCCACCTCGTCGCTGCCGCTGCTCGTGCTGGATCCGACCTTTGTGAGTGCGATCGCCTTCGGGGAGTTCGTGTCGCCCGACTACGAGACGGCCGAGAAGTTCATCCCGCCGGTGGGCACGCTGTTCGGCTGGCCCGCGCCGCAGGGCTCCAACACCCTGCAGTTCAACCTCGTGCTGCCGACCGGCACGCCGCCCTCCGGGGGCTGGCCGGTCGTGATCTTCGGCCACGGCTTCACCGACAGCAAGCACGGGGCGCCGCTCGCGGTCGCATCCACCCTGGCCTTCAATGGCCTGGCCAGCATCGCGATCAACGTCGTCGGTCATGGCGGCGGCGCTCTCGGCACGCTGACCGTGATGCCCACGAGCGGGCCGCCCGTGATCATCCCCGATGGCGGCCGCGGGATCGATCAGGACGGCAATGGCATGATCGACTCCACCGAGGGTGTGAATGCCGCGCCGCCACGCGGGCTGATCGGCAATCGCGACGGGCTGCGGCAAACCGTGATCGACCTCATGCAGCTCACGCGTGTGATCGAGACGGGCGGCATCCCCGGCCTGGACCGCCACCGCATCTACTACGCCGGACAGTCGTTCGGCGGCATCTACGGCACGATGTTCATCGCGATCGAGCCGAGTGTGCGCGCGGGCGTCGTGAACGTCCCGGGCGGCGCGATCATCGAGATCGCGCGCCAGTCCCCCGTCTTCCGGCCGCTCGTGACGTTGGGGCTGTGCACACGCGTCCCGCCGCTCGTCAACGGCGGCCCCGGCGGCATCCCCAATGTCTGCCCGGGCTTCACCGAGAACGTCCCGCTGCGCGACAAGCCGGTACTGGTCGACGTCGTGCCGGGCGCGAGCGCGATCCAGGAAGTCCTCGACAACACCGAGTCGGCGTCGATGTCCGGCAACCCGGTCGCGTATGCGCCCCACCTGCGCAAGATCCCGCTGCAGGGCGTGCCGACGCGTCCGTTCATCATCCAGTCGGCGAAAGGCGATCAGACGGTCCCGAACCCGACGGCGAGCGCGATCGTTCGGGCCGCCGATGCGCACGATCGCTGGACGCTGTTCCGCAACGACCTCGTGCGTGCGGCGCGACCGACCGCGCCCGCCAATCCCCACACGTTTCTGACCAACATCGGAAATCCGACGGTGGCGGACCTGGCCATCGCCGCGCAGTCGCAGATCGCGATCTTCTTCGCGACGGATGGGGCCACGGTCGTCGATCCCGACACCGCGGCCGGTCCGTTCTTCGAGGTGCCGATCTCTGCGGGGCAGATCCCGCTGATGGAGCAGCTGAACTTCTAGACGCCGGTGTGCTAGGCGGCGGAGTCGCGCTGGCGCAGCGCGGCCGCATGGCCGCGCTGCGCGGCGGCGAGATCGGGATCGGCGCGACCGCCGCCGCGCTCGAGCAGCGCGATAGCCTCGGCGTAGAGGTCTGCCGCGCGTGAAGGATCAGGCTCGGCATCGGCCACATCGACGAGCACCGCGCCCTTCGCGCGCAGCGCGTCCGGATCGTCGGGCACTTCGGCCAGGACCGATTCCACCAGCGCCAGCGCGCCGCGGGGATCGGACGGCGCAAGCGCGCGCGCCCGGGCCAGCCGGTCGTCGCGGTCCTCGAGCCAGCAGACGCTCGACATCCTAGACGGGAAAGACGCCGTTGCGGCGCTGAGGAAACTCGTGCGCCTTGCTCTCGGCGTACGCGAGCCGCTTGACCAGCTCGGCGCGCAGCGTCGAGCCGGGGACGATGTCGTCCACGAGCATTTCGGAGGCGAGCTTGTAAACGTCCACATCCTGTGCGTACTCGTCGCGCTTCGCTTTGACGTAGGCGGCGCGCTCGCTCTCCGGCAGCTCCATGATCTTGTTGTAGTAGACCGCGTTCACGGCGGGCTCCGGCCCCATGATCGCGATCTGGCCCTGGGGCAAGGACAGCGTCGCGTCGGGCTCGAACGCGGGACCGCACATCGCGTAGAGGCCGGCGCCGTAGCACTTGCGCACGATGACCGAGATCTTCGGCACCGTTGCCTGCGAGGTCGCGAACACCATCTTGGCGCCGTGGCGAATGATGCCCTCGCGCTCGACCTTGGTGCCGACCATGAAGCCGGCCACGTCGGCGAGATACACGAGCGGAATGTTGAACGCGTTGCAGAGCCAGATGAAGCGTGCGGCCTTGTCGGACGAGTCGACCATCAGCACGCCGCCCTTGACCTTCGGCTGGTTGGCGACGATGCCGACGGGGCGGCCGTCGATGCGCGCGAGCCCGACGATGACCTCGCCCGCGAAGAGCTTCTTGATCTCGAACCACGAGCCGGCGTCGATCACGCGCTCGATCACTTCGTACATGTCGAACCACTTGCGCTGGTCGTACGGCACGATATCGTCGATCGAGCGGCCGGGCTTGGGCTCGGCGGCCGCGGCGCGCGGCGGCAAGTCGGCGAACGACGCCGGCATGAACGCGAGATACCGCTTGGCCAGCTCGATCGCCTCCTCGTCGGACGCGGCCAGCACGTCGCCGCAGCCCGAGACCTCGCAGTGCATCCGCGCGCCGCCGAGCGCCTCGAGCGTCGTCTTCTCGCCGATCGCCATCTCCACCATCCGTGGGCTGCCGACGTAGAGCGACGCCTTGCCGTCGACCATGATCACGATGTCCGTCAGCGCCGGCAGATACGCGGAGCCGGCCGGCGACGGACCGAAGAGGATGCAGATCTGCGGCACCACGCCCGAGAGCTGGACTTCGTTGTAGAAGATGCGGCCGGCGTGAAAGCGGCCCGGGAAGATCTTGATCTGCTCGGAGATTCGCCCGCCGGCGGCGTCTACGAGATAGAGCATCGGCACGCGCAGCCGTGCGGCCTTCTCCTGGATGCGGACGATCTTGAGCACGGTCTTCTCGCCCCACGAGCCGGCCTTGACGGTGTAGTCGTTGGCCATGATGCAGACCGTCTTGCCGCCGACCTTGCCGACACCGGTGACCACGCCGTCGGCGGGAGTCTCGATCTCCTGATTGCGCGCGAACAGCCAGTCCTCCTGGAACTCGGTGCCGGGATCGAGCAGGAGCTTGAGGCGGTCGCGCACGAACATCTTGCCCTCGGCGCGCAGCTTGTCGCGATACTTCGCGTGACCCTGCTCGATGCGCGCACGCTCGGCGTGATAGCGCTCTTCGCCCTGGCTCATGGCGCTATTGTACGGGCCTTTCCGCGTATGGGATCGGCCCCGCGTAGTCGACGCGCAGCGGAGCCCAGCGCCGCGCGCCGAGTCGCGCCAGCGTCGCTGCGAGCTGGCCGAGATGCAGTCGATCGTGAGTGACCCACGCGGCGAGCAGATCCATGCCGGACAGCGTGCCCAGGCGCGGATGACGAAGCGCCTGCCGTAGACGCTCGGACGAGACGGCACTCAGGAACGCCAGCGTCGCGGCACGCCGCTCGCGGAAGGCGGCCAGCGCCGTCTCCGGTTCGGCGTCGCGATACCCCCGCTCCTCGACCCACCGTGCCGGATCGATCGGAGCGAACGTCGTGCCGCCCTCCACCACGACGCGCAGGCGCGCCCCGAAATCTTCCGTTTCCTCGTCGCGGAGGTGGCAGACGATTTCGATGGGTGACCACTCGTCGGCGGCCGGCCGCTCACGCCACGTCGCCGCATCGACACCTTGGAGCAGCGCGTCGAGGATATGCGGCAGCCGCGCGAGCTCGGCGCGCACGCTCGCCAGCAGCGTCGCCGGGTCGACCATCGGCAGATATTGTAGGCTAGGGGCACAAACGGGAGGCGTGATGGGCTTCGACTACGGCAAGTACTTCGGCGAGATCCGGCTGACGCACGACCTCACCACGCGCGCCGACGAGCGCGCGTGGCGCCTGACCGCGCCGGAGGCGCGGCCCGCGCGCAAGTCCATCGTCCTCTATCTCGGGTGCAACGTGCTGCGCACGTCACACATGATCCGCACCGTCACCGCCGTGTTCGATCGCCTCGGCCTCGACTACATCGCCGTCGGCGGGCCCACGTACTGCTGCGGTATCGTGCATCACCGCGAAGGCGACACCGCCGCCGGCGACGGCATGGCAAGGCGCACGCTCGAGCTCTTCGAGCGCTACCAGCCCGACGAGGTCGTGATGTGGTGCCCGTCGTGCATCTACTTCTACGACGAAGTCCTGCACGCGCAGGTTTCCTACCGCGTGCGCCACACGACCGAGTTCTTGCTCGCGCAGGTACCACGCATGGAATTCACCGCCCGCGTCGAGCAGAACGTCGCCGTTCACGCGCATTGCGTCGGCGAGGCACGGCAGCGTGAGGCGCGCGCGTGTCGCGATCTGCTCGCCGCGGTGCCCGGTGTGCGTGTCGTGCCGCTCGAGCCCGATGCGCGCTTCGGCCGTTCCTGCGCACCGGCGATTCCGGTCGCACTCGGACAGGACGTCTGGGACGGCCTCGTGCGAGACGAGATCGAGCGCGCACTCGCGGGGGGCGCCGAAACGCTGGCCGGCATCTATCACGGCTGCCAGCGAATGATCTGCGGCTTCGAAGCCGACGGCCGGATCACGATCGAGCACTACCTCACGGTGCTCGCCCGAGCGCTCGGCATCGAGTTCGAGGATCAGTTCAAGAAGTATCGTTTGTGGGGCGATCCCGAGCGTGTCCTCGAAGACGCCACGCCGTGCATGCAGGCCAACGGCGTCGATCCCGAAAAAGCGCGCTCTCTGGTGGTGGCGACGTTTGGGCGCCGGCCTGCGTCCGGTGGAGTGGCCCCTTCCTAACCGAACGTCAGCGCTCGCGCGGCTGCGGGTTGGCGTTCGCCCAGACGATGATCACCAGCACTCCATCCGCGTAGCGCGGACCGCCGATGACGGCCGGATTGCCGCGCGCGGCCTGAATGTTGGTCGTGACTTCGTTCACCGCCCCCCGCTGTAATCGGACACGCATGTACACGGTGTCGCCGTCCACGCGCTCGGGCACCACCTCGAGCAGGCGATCGCCGGGCACCGGCCACTGCTGAACGGAGCCGATGGACACTTCGGCGCGGTAGCGCTCGAGCGAAGTGTATTCCTGATAGCCCGTCAGTTGCCGGAGTCGCGGAAGGAAAGCCTGCAGGCGCTCATCCGGCCCGGGCGGCGCCAGCCGCAACGTCGTGGACGTCGGCGGCGCGTCGGTCGCGAGCAGCACGCGCGCGCCGAAGCGCACGATCTGCTGCGCGTCGACGGCCGGCGGAGCCCCAAGGGCGGCCAGCGCCAGGAGCAGCACGAGCAGCGGGCCGAGCGCCGCCTTCAGGCGTTTGCGCGCGTTGTGCAGTCGCGACATCACCGTTCCCATCGGAATCTCTAGCACGTCCGCGATCTCCTTGTACGACAGCCCTTCGATATCACTCAGGACCACGATACGCCGATGGTCCGGCGAGAGCGTGGCCAGCGCCCGCTCGATCCGCGCGCGCTGCTCGGCCCCGGCCGCCGCGGCGTCGGGCCGCGCATCCGCCGGCTGATCGACCAGGACACGGTCCCAGTCCTCTTCCGGGATCCGCTCGGTGCCGAACGCGCGGCCGCGCGCCGCGCGCGCGCGAGCGCGATCGGACGCCACATTCATCACGATCCGGAAGAGCCACGTGTAAAAGGCCGACTGGCCGCGGAAGTTCGGCAGGGCCTGCCACGCCCGCACGAATCCCTCCTGCGCCACGTCCCAGGCCTCCTCCCGATCGCGCAACACGTTGTAGGCGAGACGCCACACGCGCTGGCGGTACTTCTCGACCAGCGGCTCGAAGGCCGCGATGTCGCCGGTGCGGCATCGCTCGATGAGGGCGGCGTCGTCCGTTTTCACGCGCTGTGAGCGGCGGCCTCGGCATCCAGGCTGTTAGACGCGAGGATCGCCGCGTTTATTGTGCGTATTGTAGCGAGGACGCGTGTGTGTTGTTGCGACGGGGCGTGTTTTTGTAGCGACGACGCGTGCACGGCTAGAACCGTGGGTGGCCTGATCTAGGAGGTCACCGGCTCCGACTCGCCCGCTTAACCGTAACGCTTAAGAGCGCGTCGAGGCCGAGCACGTAGCTCTGCGGCCCGAAGCCCGAGATCTGCCCGCGCGCGGCGGCGGCAATCACCGACCGGCTGCGAAACTCTTCGCGCGCATGCACGTTGGAGAGATGCACCTCCACCACCGGCACGTCGATCGCGGCGACCGCGTCACGCAGCGCGATCGAGTAATGCGTGAACGCGCCGGGATTGAACACCACGCCGAGGAAGCCCTCCCTCCGCGCGCCCTGCAGCCAATCCACGAGCTGGCCCTCGTGATTCGACTGCCGGCACTCCACCCGCACCCCACGCTTGCGGCCGTGCTCTCGGATCAGCCGATCGACCGCGGCGAGCGAGACGCGCCCATAGATGGCGGGCTCGCGTGTGCCGAGCAGATTGAGGTTCACCCCGTGGAGAACGAGCGCGGCAGGCACGCCTAATGTCCGAGGAGCTCGGAGAACGCCCAGTCGACGATGACGAAGAAGAGCAGGCCGCCGAATACGGTGTACGCCAGGCCCGGCGCGTTGTCCTCGCGATTGACCTCAGGAATGAGATCGGACGCGGCGACATAGATGGTGACGCCCGCGGAGAGCGCGAGCGCATAGCCCACGTGATGCTGCGCGATCAGGCTGGTGCCGACGGCGCCCATGAGCGTGAGCACGCCAAGGCCGGCGCCGGCGGCGAGCGCGGCGCCACGCGAGTGTCCACCCGCCAGCATGATGGACGCGATGGTGAACCCCTCGGGCAGCTTGTGCAGCATGACGGCGATGAACAGAATCGCCCCCAGCGAGGGGCTCACCATGAATCCGGCGGCGATCGCGACGCCATCGAATACCGTGTGCACGCCGAGCCCCAGGACCGCCAGCCATCCCGCCGAGGGACGGAGCAGCGCCTCGCGGTGCACCTCTTCGCCGAAGTGGAAATGGGGCGCCACCGTGTGCTCGAACAGGTGGACGCCGAAGTAGCCGAGGAGCACGAACAGGAACGCGTGCGGGACGTGGGTGCTCTCCGGCAGCATCCGAATGAAGGCGGCGGCGAGCATGAACCCCGCGCCACCCGCGACGAAATACCTGAGGCGCGCGTGGCCGTGCTTGTGGGCCGTGGTGACGATGACCGCCCCGGCAACGTCCGCGGCAGCGGCTACGGCCGCGAACGCCAAGTATGCTAACATCGTCGGGAGCATAGCATGGCCATCGGAGCTCCTCCCCGTCTCCTTGGCGAGATTCTCGTTGCTGAAGGATTGACCACCACCGCTGCCGTCGATCGCGCTCTCGCGCGCCAGCGGAATACCGGTGAGCTGATCGGCGAGGCCCTCGTCGCCCTCGGCGCCATCAATGAGGACGACGTCGCGCGCGCGCTCGCCGTGCAGCAGGACCTGCCCTACGTCTGGCGCGAGGAGCTGCCGTCCACCGTGCCCGTGCTCAAGAACATCTCCGCGAAGTACCTGCGCCAGTACCGCGTCTGCCCGCTGACGATCGAAGGCGGCGTGCTCACCGTCGCCTCCGCCGATCCGCTCAACGCGATCGTCGCCGACGACCTGCGCCAGGCCACGGGGCTGACGGTGAAGTTCGTCGTGAGCTCGGCCACCGGCATTCTCGAGACGATCGATCGCAACTACGACGGCGCCAACGCGACCGCGCTGCAGCGCATCGTCGAGGGCATCGACGAAGACCGCGGCCCTGAGGATGGCGACACGGACGTCAACCATCTGCGCGACATGGCCTTCGAGGCGCCGGTGGTGCGGCTCGTGAATCTCCTGATCGAGAACGCGATCACGGCGGAAGCGTCGGACATCCACATCGAGCCGTTCGAGGACACGCTGCGCATCCGCTACCGCATCGACGGCATTCTGTACGATCAGGAAGCGCCGCCGCGACGGCTGCAGGCGGCGGTCACCTCGCGGATCAAGATCATGGCCGAGATGAACATCGCCGAGCGCCGACTGCCGCAGGACGGGCGCATCCGCGTCAACCTGCACGGCTCGCGCGTCGACATCCGCGTGTCCACGATTCCGACGGTGCACGGCGAATCCATCGTCATGCGGCTGCTGCAGCGCTCGAGCGTGTTCTTGCCGCTCGACAAGCTTGGATTCCCGGCGGATACGCTCAAACACTTCGACTCGCTCATCAAGCGGCCCCACGGAATCATCCTCGTGACGGGGCCGACCGGCTCGGGCAAGACGACCACGCTCTATGGCGCTCTCGACAAGATCAACTCGCCGGACCGCAAGATCATCACCGTCGAGGATCCTGTAGAGTATCAGCTCAAGGGCGTGAACCAGATCGCGGTCAAGCCGAAGATCGGGCTGACGTTCGCGACGGGACTGCGCCACATCGTGCGCCAGGATCCAGACGTGATCCTCGTCGGTGAGATCCGTGACCTCGAGACGGCGGAGATCGCCATCCAGGCCTCCCTCACCGGCCACCTGGTGTTTTCCACGCTGCACACGAACGACGCGCCGGCGGCGATCACGCGGCTGCAAGATATGGGTGTGGAGCCCTACCTGGTCGCCTCGGTGCTCGAGGCCGTGCTCGCCCAGCGGCTCGTGCGCCGGATCTGCATCGCGTGCCGCGCGCCCGACACGCCGAGCCAGGCCGACCTCGACGCGCTCGGTGTGTCGGCGCCGGCGCGAACGCAGCTCTACCGCGGCAAGGGCTGCGAGGACTGCCGCGGCACCGGTTATCGTGGCCGCATGGGAATCTACGAGCTCTTCCCGATCACCGAGGACGCGCGCAGCCTCATGCTGCGGCGCGCCGCGGCGCGCGACATCCGGCAGTACGCGGTGTCCGCCGGCATGGTGACGCTGCGCTTCGACGGCTGGCGGCGCGCGTGCGAAGGCCTGACGACGGTCGAGGAAGTGTTGCGCGTCACCCAGGAAGACGCCTGAGGCGATGCCGGTCTTTGTCTACAAGGCCGCCGACCGGCGCGGCCAGACGATCGACGGTGTCATGGACGCGGCCGACGCGCGCGCCGTCGTGGAGCGTCTGCAGAAAGACGCCTACTATCCGATCAAGGTCACGGCCCACGAGGAGCGGGCCGGCGGCTTCTCGCTCCGGTTGCGGTCGCGCGTCGGCCAGCGCGACCTGTTATCGCTGACGCAGCAGCTGGCGACGCTCTTCGAAGCGGGATTGCCGCTGGACCGCGCGCTGACGATCCTACAAGAGCTCGCGCCCAATCCGCGCGTGCGGACCATCGTCAGCGATCTGCTGCGCAGCGTGCGCGGCGGCGCGTCGTTCAGCGAGGCGCTCGCGAAGCACCACCCCCGCCCGTTCTCGCGCCTGTACATCAACATGGTCCGCGCCGGCGAGAAAGGCGGCGTGCTGGAGGTGACGCTGCGGCGGCTGGCCGAGTTCCTCGAAGCGCGCGCCGCCTTCAGCGAGGCGGTGATCTCCGCGCTGATCTATCCGGCCGTCATCACGCTCGTCGGGGCCGCCGCCGTCGTGTTTCTGATGACGTTCGTCATTCCGCGCTTCGCGACGATCTTCCGCGACCTCAACCAGGCGATCCCGCTGCCGACGCAAATCTTGTTGACCGTCAGCGCGACGCTGCAGCAGTACTGGTGGGTCGGCATGGTGGTCGTGCTCGCCGCCATCCTGACCTGGCGCATCTGGACCGGCACGCCGGAGGGGCGGATGTCCTGGGACCGCGCCATGCTTCGCGCCCCGATCATCGGCGGCATCGCGCGGCACGTCGAGACGGCGCGCTTCGCCCGGACGCTGGGCACGATGCTACGCTCGGGCGTGCCCGTGCTGGGCGCGCTCGCCGTCGTCGGCGAGATGATGTCGAACCAGGCCATCGGGGCCGCGGTGTCGCGGCTGTCCGACGGCGTCAAGCGCGGCGGCACGATCGCCGCGGGGATGCAGGATCAGGGCATGTTTCCCTCGCTCGCCGTCCACATGGTGCGCGTGGGAGAGGAAACCGGACGGATGGAGGATATGCTGCTCAAAGTCGCCGATACGTTCGAGACCGACGTGCGGATCGAGATGAAGCGTACGCTGGGCCTGCTCGAGCCGACGATCATCGTGCTGATGGGGGTGCTCGTGGCGTTCATCGTCGTCGCCATGCTGATGGCCATCTTTTCGATCAACGAGGTTGCGCTGTGAAGCGCCGGCTGTTGCGGAACGAGCGCGGCTTCACGCTGATCGAATTGCTCGTCGTCATCATCGTGCTGGGACTCCTCGTCGGCCTCGTCGGCCCTCGGCTGTTCGGCCACGTGGGCCAGTCCAAGCAGGCGGCGGCGAAGGCCCAGATCGAGCTGTTCGGAACCGCGCTCGACGCCTACCGGCTCGACGTCGGGAGCTACCCGACGTCGGCCCAGGGCCTGGGCGCCCTCGTGGCCAACCCGAACGCGCCGAACTGGAACGGGCCCTACCTCAAAAAGAAGGAGGTCCCGCTCGATCCCTGGGACTCGCCGTACAAGTACGCGTGCTGCCCCGGCCAGCACGATGACTACGATCTGTGGTCCGAGGGCGCGGACAAAGCGCCGGGCGGCGAGGGCGAGAACGCCGACGTCACCTCGTGGCAGTCCCTGAAATCGCGAAAGGCGGCCCAGCAGTAGGCGCGCCACTCCGCTGCGCGCGATCCGAGGCGGGCTTCACCCTCCTCGAGCTGATCGTGACGCTGCTGATCCTCATGCTCGTCGTCGGTCTGTCCGTGCCCGTCGTCGGCCGGAGCAGCGACGCGGTGCGCAGCCGCGCCGAGGTCGCGAGCTTCTCCGCCGTCCTGCGTAAGGCGCGCGAGCGCGCCATCACGAGCCGTCAGCCGCACACCGTGGTGATCGACCCGACGAACCACAGCATGACCGTGACGGCGGGAGCCGACAACGAGGCGCGGGAGACGCGGCAGCTGCCGGAGCGCCTCACGGTGCAGGCGACGTCGCGGCCCGCGCTCACCGTGCGGTTCGAGCCTCAGGGGACATCCAGCGGCGCCGAATACAAAGTGACGGCGGGCAACGCCGTCTACCGCGTCACGGTGGATCCCATCACCGGGCGCGTGAAGAGCACCCGGCTGTGAGCCCGCGACGGCATCACGTAGCTCTGAACGCGCGGAACGCCCAGTCGGGATTCACGCTGCTCGAGGTGCTCGTGGCGCTGGCGATCCTCGGATTCGCGGTCGTGGTCTCGATCCAGGCGTTCGCCTCAGGGCTGCGGCTGCTCAAGCTCTCGGGCGAGCACCAGGAGGCGATGCTGCTCGCCGACCTCAAGGCCCGCGAGATCACCACTCCGACCGAGGCGGGCCGCGACAGCGGCACCCAGGGCGAATTCACGTGGGAGCGCGAGGTCAAGCAGGTGGTGACGCCCGATCTCGAGGTCGAGGGGCGCACGGTGAAGTGGCGGCAGTGGGAAGTCGACGTGCTGGTGCGCTGGGGCGAATCTCGCCAGGTCACGGTCGCCACGCTCAGAACCGTGGCCAGCGACGGCACGCCGCCTCCAACGAAGTCGACCCCATGAGGCACTCACGCGGCTTCACGCTGCTCGAGCTGCTGATCGCGCTGGCGATCGTCGGCCTGCTGCTGACCATCGCCTTCAGCGGAATGCGAGTAGCGATGGCGGCATGGACGCGCGGCGAGGATCGCGCCGAGGTGCATCAGCACGTGCGCGCGCTGGCCTTCACGATGACGCGGGCGCTGGGCGCCGCCTATCCTTACCGCGCCGCGAAGAGCGACACGCCGGAAGTCGTCATGCTCTTCACCGGCGCCGAGCAGAAGCTCGAGTTCGTCACCCAGGCGCCGCCGCTGCCGCTCCAGGCGCCCGTCGCCTTCACGGCGGTGGCCATCTCCCTGGAGTCGGGCGAGGAGAAGGGGTTGGTCGTGCGCGAGCGCGCGCTGCCCAATTGGGATCCCTTCACGAAGGGGGAGATCGTCATGCGCGACCCCGCCGTGACCTCGCTCGCGTTCAAGTTCCAGAACGCCGACGGCGACTGGGTCGACACCTGGGACGGCCAGGACGCGAAGGCGATCCCGCGCGGGGTGCAGCTGACCCTCGGCGCTACACTCAACCGCCGGACGGTGACGCTGCCGCCCATGACGGTCACCATTCGCGCGACGGGAGCGGTGAAATGACCGGACACCGCGGCTTCGCCCTGATCGCGGTGCTGCTGGTGCTGGCGATGATCGGGGTGCTCGGCGCCGAGTTCGCCTACTCGATGCGTCTGGAGGCGACATCAGTGCGCGCCTACAAGGACACCCTGTCGGGCGCCCACCTGGCCGAAGCGGGCGTCGAGCAGGCGATCCGAGAGCTCGCCGGGGACGTCATGTATGCCGTGCTCGCGGAAGACGGCAACCTGACCTTCTACAACCGCGCGAACCTGGAGCTCAAACGGCTGCCGCGCACCAACGTCCCGCTCGGCGGGGGCCAGTTCTCGTACCGAATCACCGACGAGGAGGCGCGGCTCAATCTCAACACGTCGCCGCCCGACCGCGTGGTGCGGCTGCTGGAGGCGCTCGGCATCGAGAAGTCCGTCCGCGACACGATCAACGACAGCCTGCAAGACTGGCGGGACCCCAACGAGGAGCATCGGCTCAACGGCGCGGAGAGCGAGGACTATTACCTGAAGCTGCCGCTGCCCTATCGCTCGAAGAACAGCAACCTCGACTCGATCACCGAGCTGCTGCAGATCAAGGGCGTCACGTCGGCGATCTACCATGGCGTGGCCGGTAAGCCCGGGCTGGCGGCCTACGTGACCGTGAAGTCGCCCGGCCAGGTCAATCTGAACACGGCGTCGTGTATGGTGCTTCGGTCGCTCGGCTTCGGCGACGCCGAGTGCTCGGCGGTCGAGCAGAACCGCCGTGCCGGCGCCTACACGAGCGTACCCGGACAGTTCGGGGGGCGGGGACTTTCGCTGACCACGCGGACGTTTCGAGTCGAGGCCGACGGGATCATCGACGGCCAGGTGCGCGCCCAGCTGACCGCCATCATCCAGCGACACGCTGGTACGGCCGGCGAGACCGTAACGGTGCTCGAATGGTCCGGGGTCCGGTAGCCGGAAAAAGGTTTGCCGGATCGCAGGCTTGTCTCGTAGGCTAAGCGGATGAACTTCAAGCCGCTCCGGGTTGCGGTCGTTCTCCTCGGAGACCGTCTCGCGACGGCCGTGCTGAGTGGCGCGCGCGTCGAGACGTTCATGGTCGAGGCGGAGACGCCTGCCGTCGCGCTTCGCGCCGAGCTCGACGCCCGTGGGCTCCCGGCGCGCAACGCGTCGTTGGGCCTGGCCCGCAGCGCCGTGACCGTGAAGCCGATCGACCTGCCGCCGGTGGCCGGCGACGTGCGACAGATGGTGGGCTTCGAGCTCGAGCGCCATCTGCCGTTCCCGGCCGAAGACGCCTCGTACGACTTCGTCGTGCTGCCCAACGAGGCGGGCGTCGAGCGCCCCGCGGGGGGCGAGCAGCGGGTGCTGATCACCGCCGCCGATCGCCGCATCGTCGACGCCGCCCTGCGGTTGGCGGAAGACGCGCGGCTGCGCCCGATGTCGCTGACCGTCGCCGCGCATAACCTCCCGAACCTCGCGCGACTGACGCGCGGCGCGCGGGTGGCGTGGGTGCACCGCGCCGCGGGCGCCACCGACCTGCTGCTCCTCGTCGGCGACACACTGGTGCTGAGCCGCAGCTTGCCGGGGGCAGACGAGACGCTCGTCGCCGACGAGCTACGCCGCTCGCTCGTCGCGCTGCGCTGGCGCGGCTGCGACGCGGTGTGGATCTCCGGCGACCCCGACACGGGCCAGGAGCCGGGCGCCAATCCGTTCGCCGAGCTCGGTGCGCCGATCACGGAACCGGCGTGGACGCCGCGCGCGGTACGCCAGATCGACGCGCTGCCCGGGGAGCATCGCGGGGCGCTCGAGCTCGCGCTGGCCGTCGCCTCGGGGCGTGCGGTGCGCCCACTCGAGCTCTTGCCGTCGGCGGTCCGACCGCGGCGGCTCACGCGCCCGCAGGCAATCACCGTCGGCATGGCGGCGGCCACGGCGGTACTCGGCATCGTCGCGTTGCTGGCCCCCGGATGGCGCGAGCAGCGGCACCTCAATCGCATCGACGCAGAGATCGCCCGGCTCGACCCCGACGTGAAAAACGTCGAGCGCGTCTTGCGCGATCTCGAGCGTAAGCGCAAGCTTCTCACCACCATTCAGGGCGTCGAAGCGGCGGCGGTCCGTCCGCTGCCCGTCTTGCGCGAGCTGACGGAAGTTCTCCCGAACGATGCCTGGCTCACCACCGTATCGCTGGACGCCAAAGGCGTGGAGCTGACGGGCGCGGCGTCCGCGGCGAGCACGCTCATTCCGCTGCTGGAGAATTCACCGCGGCTCGAGCGCGTGGAGTTCTCGTCGCCCGTCACGCGCGGCCGTGACAACCGCGAGCAGTTCCGCATTCGCGCGGCGTGGGAGGCGTCGGGCGCCGTCGCGCCGACGAGCGCGGCGCCCACGGCGCCCCCCGCGGCCGCCACAACGCCGCCGGGCGCGCCGACCGCCGTGGCGCCCGTGCCGCCGAGCGGCGCTCCTGCCGTCCCGGCCGTGCCGACGCCAACGCCGGACCTGCCGCGGCGGATGCCGCCGACGACGCCGCCCGGAGGCGTGCGGCAATGATGCGCTGGCTCGCCCGCTTCTCACCGCGCGAGCGCGCGATCGTCGTCGGTGGCGCCGCCATCCTGCTGGTGGTGGCGATCTGGCTGTTCGTCATCACGCCGCTGCGCGAGCGCAACACCGCCACCGCGGAGCTCGTGCCAGAGCGCGAGCGCCTGCTGGTGCGCCGCCTCGACCTGCTCGCGCGTCGCACGCAGATCGCTGCGGAGCTCGAATCCGCTAACGCGCGGCTCGAGCGGCTCAACGCGCGGCTGCTGACCGCAGCGTCACCGGCCGTCGTCGCCTCCGAGCTGCAGAAGCTCGTGAAGGACATGGCCGCGGAGGCCAGGACGGACATCCGCAGCGAGCGGATTTTGCCACCCGAGGAGCGCGGCGATCTGCTGGAAATTCCGGTGGAGATCGCCGTTTCCGCGGAAATCCGGCAGCTCGTCGATCTGCTGGCGCGCGTCGAGGGCGCGCAAAAATTATTGACCGTCAAGGACCTGAGGGTAAGAGTAGTGAACGTCAGCCAGCCCAAAGAGCTGCTGGCAACCCTGACCGTATCGGGCTTCATTCTGCAACCCGCGAAAGCGAAAGCATGACGAACGCATGACGTCGAGCAGACTCATGGCCGCGAACGTGGTTCTCGCCGCCCTGGCTGCCGTGCTGGTGCTCTACATCGCGCGGCAGTTCATGGCGCCGATGCCGCTGCCCGTCGGCGGCCGCCGCGCCGCCACCTCCGGCACCGCCGCGCCGGCCATCGAGCCACCGCGGCCGCCCGTGAGCGTCTACAACGTGGTCGCCGCGCGCAACCTGTTCAGCCCCACACGCACCGAGGGACAGTCCGGCACGCTCGTCGCCGGTGGCGCTCCCGTCGTGAAGCCGAACCTGTTCGGCGTCGTCGTGCGCGATAGCGGTTCGATCGCGTATCTCGAAGACCCGACGACCAAGCGCGTCGCCGGCTACCGCGTGGGCGATCGCATCCTCGGCGGCACCGTGCAGGCGATCAGGTCGGACATCGTGATGATCGACGTGCCCGGTGGCGCCATGGAGGTGCGACTGCACGATCCCGGCAAGCCGCGCGCGACGCCCGCCGCCGTGTCCGGAACGCCGCAGCCGAGCATAGCGCCGGCGCTGCCCGGCGTGATTCCACCGTCGGCGCCTCCAATACAGCCGCCGGCGCAGGTCGCGCAACCGCCGCTCGCGCAGCCCGGTCTGCCGCAGCCGCCCATCGTTCCAGGCCAGCCGCCCGCGGCCGTGGTGCCCGGACAGCCGCCCGGCGTCACGACACCTCCGACGCTTCCGGGCCGACGTCCGCTTCCACCGAACTTGCTGCGCCGTGTGCCACCGGGGATGGGCGATGCTCCGCAACAGTAAGCTCAACGGCGTCATCGCGAGCACCCTCGTGCTCGCGCTCATCGCGGGCTGCACGACGAAGGGAAAACCGGCCCCGAAGATCGCCACACCGCCGGAGGGGCCGGTGCCGCCGCCGCCGACGGTGACCATCCAGACAGAGCCGACCACGCCGCTGCCGCCGGTCTCCGTCGGTCCGCGTCCGTCCGAGGCGACCGCGCCGCCGCCGGCCGCGCCGGTAAAACCCGCGCCACCGCCGGCGCCGCCGCAACCCAGCACCCCCGCGACGCCGCCGAGCGGACGCTTCATCGTGCTGAACTTCGACAACGCCGATATCGAGACGGTGATCCACGCGGCGAGCGAGATCGTCGGATTCAACTACGTGCTGTCGCCCGACGTGCGCGGCAAGGTCACCGTGCAGACCTCGGGCCGCATCCCGCAGGAAGACGTCTTCGGCGTGCTGCTCGGCATTCTCGAAGTGCACGGCTTCACCGCGGTGAAGTCGGGCAACCTCTACAAAATCGTCCGCGTCGAAGGCGCGCGCGAGCGCGCGGTGCCGACGATCGTGGGCGACATGCCCGTGGACAAGCGCTCGCCCGACGAGATCATCACGCAGATCGTCCCGGTGCGTTACGCATCGGTCAACGATCTCGGCGTGCTGCTGCGGCCGTTCGTGTCGTCGCGGGGCACGCTCGTGGCGAACCGCGAGACCAACGTCCTCATCATCACGGACGCCGCCTCGAACATCCGGCGTGTCCTCGACATCATCAAGATGGTCGACGTGCAGGTGTCGCTCGACGAGCTGCAGATCATTCCGGTCACCTTCGCCGATGCGACCGAGGTGGCGACGATCCTCAATCAGCTCTTTGCCGGCGGTCGTCTGCGCGCACCCGGTGGCCCAGGCGTCCCCGCACCCGCTCCCGTGCCTGGCGCCGCCGCCCCGGTGCCCGGACCGGCAGGCGGCGCGACGATCGAGCGGCAGCCGCTCGTCATTGCCGAGAAGCGCTCGAACTCGCTCATCGTCAACGGCCGCAGGGCCGAGGTCGAGATGATCCGGCGGATCCTGGCGCAGCTCGACGTCAACGTCACGGGCGGCCGACGCGTCTTCATCTACTTCGCCGAGAACGCCAAGTCCAAGGATCTCGCGGCGACGCTCAACGCGATCTACGGCGCCAAAGAGACGGTCGCGACGGCGTCGCCGACGCCGCCCCTGACCGGCCGGCCCGCCGGACAGCCGCCGCCGCCGACACCACCGCCGCCGACCGCCGCGCCCGGCGGCCCGCTCACGCCCGGACTCGCCGACATCGGATTCGTCGAGGGCGCGTTCCGCTTCATCGCCGACGAGACGACGAACTCGGTCATCGTGACGACGACGCCGCGTCAGTGGGTGGACATCGAGCCGACGGTGCGCTCGCTCGACAAGATGCCGCGTCAGGTGCTGATCGAGGTTCTCGTCGCCGAGATCACGCTCAATGAGGACACCTCGCTCGGCCTCGACTGGGCGCTGAAGGCCGGCAAGTTCAACCTCGCGCAGCAATCCATCACCACGTCGACGACCGGCACGCCACCGGTCCAGGCGCCGTCGGGCTTCAACGCCCTCGGAGCGTCGACGGCCATCCTGGGGCTGCCCGGCGCCGGGCTCACCGCGTTCACATTCGCAACCGACAAGTTCTTCGCGATGCTCAACGCGATGGCGTCGGACAACCGCGTCAACGTCGTGAGCAACCCGCACGTGATGACGTCGGAGAACAAGAAGGCGATCATCAACGTGTCGACGTCCGTGCCGATCATCACCGGCCAGCAGACGAGCACGGTCAGCGTGCCGGGTCAGACGGCCGGCACCACCAGCACGACGATCACGACCGGCGGCGTGAACCAGACCGTCGAGTACCGCGACGCGGGCGTGATCCTCACCGTCACGCCGCGCATCGGCGAGCGCGGCACCGTGGCCCTGGACGTCAAGCAGGAAGTCAACTCGGTCGGTCCCGCAGTGGCGCCGACGAACTCGCCCTCGTTCCTCAAGCGCGAAGCGGAGACGTCGGTCGTCCTGCTCAACAACCAGACGCTCGTGCTGGGCGGGCTCATCCAGGACAAGCGGACGATCAACGAGCGCGGGGTCCCGATCCTCTACAAGATTCCGGTCTTCGGATTCCTGTTCGGCTTCAAGGAGCATGTCCTGGAGAAGAGCGAGCTGGTGCTGTTGATCACGCCGCGCGTGGTGGGAACGCCGATCGATGCGCAGCGCATCACCGACGAGATGCGCCGTGCGACACCCGAGCTCAACGACGCGCTCCGCAAGGCGCCGCGGATGCCGACCACGACGCCACCCTTGCCGGGAGCCGCTCCGATGCCCGCACCGCCGCCGCCGACGAGCAGCGCGCCCGTTCCCCCGTTCGTGCCGGAGCGCACACCGACGCCGCCCGCGCCCGACGCGCCGCCACCGGGCGTGCCGCCGGCCCCGCCGCCTCGCTGAAGCGGCGCGGCCCGGTCATGGCAGATTGCTTGTCAGCGGCCGGTGAACTTCGGCGTCCGCTTGTCGAAAAACGCCGCGAGGCCCTCCTGGTGATCCTCGGACGAGATCGCGACGCCCTGGGAAAAGGCCTCGAGGTCGAGCGCGGCGGCGAGATCGGACGTGGCCCCTCGGTTCACCATGTGCTTGGCCATCCGCAGCACGGCCGGGGGGCCGCCCGCGATCTTCTCGGCGAGCGCGCGCGTCGTCGTCGAAAGCTCGGCCGCGGGCACCACGCGATTGACCAGCCCGATCCGCGCCGCCTCGGCCGCGTCGATGATGTCGGCCGTGAAGATCAGCTCCTTGGCGCGGGCCAGACCGACGACGCGGGAGAGCAGCCACGTGCCGCCGCCGTCGGGGACGAGGCCGATCTTCCAGAACAGCTCGCCGAACTTCGCACGGTCGGACGCCACGATGAGATCGCAGCACAGGGCCAGATTCGAGCCGGCGCCGACGGCGTAGCCATCGACCATCGCGATCGTGGGCTTCGGCAAATCCACCAGCCGCAAGACCAGGCGGTTCAGCGACTCGACGCGCGCGCGGCCCTCGGCCGCGCTGTGCCGCCTGGCGCGCATCGTCTTGACATCGCCGCCCGCGCAGAAGTGTCCGCCAGCACCGGTGAGCACGACTCATAGCGACCGGTCCGCGGGCTGTCCACGCGCCGCGTGCTACAATTCGCGTGGTGTGATGCGCCTGATCGGCATGGTGCACCTGCCTCCGCTGCCCGGCACTCCCCGCTGGGACGGCTCCATGGAGCGCGCGATCGCCGTCGCCCTCGCCGACGCGCGCGCCCTCGTCGACAACGGCATGGACGCCCTCATCGTGGAGAACTACGGCGACGCCCCGTTCACGCGCGGCCGGGTCGCCTCCGCCACCGTCGCGGCGATGGCCGTCATCGCCGGAGAGATCCGCCGCGCGCTGCCCGACACGCCGCTCGGCATCAACGTCCTCAAGTGCGACGCGCGCTCGGCGCTCGGCGTGGCCGCGGCGGTGAGCGCGCGCTTCATCCGCGTCAACGTGCTCGCGGGCGCGGTGGTGGCGGATCAGGGGATCGTCCAGACGGACGCCTACGACGTGCTCCGGGATCGGCGGCTGCTCGGTGTCGACGTCGCGATCTTCGCGGACGTGCAGGGCAAGCACGCCGTGCCGCTGGTACCCGTCGAGATCGAACAGCAGGCGCGCGACCTCGCCTCGCGCTCGCTGGCCGATGGCCTCGTGGTCTCGGGCCGCGCCACCGGCGAGGCCACACCGATCGACGACGTCAAGCGCGTCCGCAGCGCCGTGCCCGACGTGCCGATCCTGATCGGCAGCGGCGTGACGCCCGAGACGGCGCCCGAGCTGCTTTCGCTCGCCGATGCGCTGATCGTCGGCACGTCGCTCAAGCGGGACGGCGACGTGAGTCAGCCCGTCGACCCCGCGCGCGTGCGCCGGCTGGTCGACGCCGTCGGTGGCCGCTAGCCTCGCGCGCCGCCTCCTCCTCGGCGTCGCGCTCGTGGTCGTGATCGCCGGCTGCCGCACCGTGGCGCCCGAGCGCTTCGCCGCGCTCGATCCGCACCTCGGCGAGCTGCTGCTCGTCGGCTTTCATGGCACGAGCCTTCAGGGCAACGCAAGGCTGGACGGCCTCCTCTGCGAGACGCGCGTGGCCGGCGTCATCCTCTTCGCCCGCAACATCGTCGACGCCGCGCAGACGGCGCGCCTGACGCGGGACCTCATCGCGCGGGCCCGCGAGTGCACCGGTCAGCCGCTCCTGGTGGCCGTCGACGCCGAGGGCGGGCGCGTGATGCGTCTGGGGCCGAGCGCGGGCTGGACCGCCACGCCGTCGCACCAGGATCTGGGCCAGGCAGGTGATCTCGCGGAGACCGAGCTGGAGGCGCGCCGCATCGGCGGCATGCTGCGCGAGGCCGGCATCAACTGGAACCTCGCACCGGTGGTGGACGTGGGCTATAACCCGGCCAACCCGGTCATCGTGGGCTTCGGCCGGTCGTTCGGCGCCAATCCGACGCTCGTGGCCGCCCAGGCGCGCGCCTACATCACCGGCATGCACGAGGCGGGCATCCTCACCGCGCTCAAGCACTTCCCCGGCCACGGCTCGAGTGTCGCGGATTCCCATTCGGGCTTCGTCGACGTCACCGACACCGCGCGAGCGGACGTCGAGCTGCTGCCCTATCGCATGCTGCTTGCCGAGGGCCTCGTGGACGCCGTCATGACGGCCCACGTCTACAACCGCCACGTCGACGCCTGCGTCCCCGCCACCCTGTCCCGATCAACGATCAATGGGGTGCTCCGCAAGGATCTCGGCTGGAACGGCGTCGTGGTGAGCGACGACATGCGGATGGGCGCCATCGAGCAGCACTATGGCGCCGGAGACGCGGCGGTGCGGGCACTGCGGGCGGGCGTCGACGTGATCCTGATCGCCGACGACCTCCTGCCCCAGGGCCGCTCGGCCTCGGCCGAGACCCTCGAGGTCGTCCGCCGGGCTCTCCGCCGGGGTCGGCTCCCCCCCGCGCGCGTGGCCGAGGCGTTAGCGCGCATCGGTGTTCTGAAGTCTCGATTGACCCCCCCAGGCGAGGTCCGCTAGGCTCGTCGGGTGAGGGTGAGACGCGACTTCCGGCTACCACTCAAAGTCAAGCTCAGCCTCCTGATCACGTCCCTCGTCGCGCTCGCGGTGCTGCTGGTCGCCTTCTCGCTGCTCCGACGACAGGAGCAAGCCCTCACCGAGGCGGTCACGAAGCGAGGTCTCACGATTGCCGCGAACCTCGTGGGCGGTGGCAAGAGCGCGCTCGCGACCAACGACGATCTCTCGCTGAACGTCCTCGTCAAGGAGGCGATGCGCGATCGCGACGTGGCCTACGTCGTCGTCGCCGACGAGCAGGGCATCGTCCGCGCGCATCCAGACGTGAGCGCGATCGGCCGGCCGCTCACGCGGCCGACGTCGCTCGAGCCGCCCGGCGAGCAGCTCCTCGTCCAGACCTACAAGCGTGGCGACGACGAGATCATCGACATCGCGATGCCGCTGGTGTTCAGCAAGACGCCGCTCGGCACGCTGTACGTCGGCTTCAGCAAGGGCGCGATCAGCGCCGCCGTGAGCCAGGCCCGCAACCAGGCCATGGCCATCACTGCGTTCATGGTGGTCGTCGGCGTCGTCGGCGCCGTGGCGCTGGCCACGCTGCTCGCACGGCCGATCCACCGGCTGATGGACGCGACGGACGCCGTCGCCCAGGGTGACTTCAGCGTGTCCCTTCCCGTGACGTCGCGCGACGAGCTGGGCGTGCTGACGGAGTCGTTCAACCGGATGGCGCGCAGCCTGCGCGAGAAGGAGATGATCAAGCGCGCGTTCACGCGGTACGTGGCGCGCGAGGTCGTCGAAGAGGTGCTGAAGGATCCCGAGAACGCGATGCTCACCGGGGAGCGCCGCGAGGCGACCGTGCTCTTCTGCGACATCCGCGGCTTCACGTCCCTGTCCGAGCGGCTGACGCCCGAGCAGGTCGTGAGCCTGCTCAACGAGTTCTACACGCTGATGATCGAGACGGTGTTCAAGCACGACGGCACGCTCGACAAATTTCTCGGCGATGCGGTGATGGCCGTCTTCGGCGCGCCGATCGCGCACCCCGATCATGCCGCACGCGCCGTGATGACGGCGCTCGACATGCGCCGCGCCATCGGCGAGCTCGGCGCGCGCCGCCGCGCCGCCGGGCTCGACCCCTTCGAGGTTGGGATCGGTGTCAGCCTCGGCGAGGTCGTCGCCGGCACGGTCGGCACCGAGGAGCGGATGGAGTACACGGTCATCGGCGACAGCGTCAACGTGGCCTCGCGACTTCAGGACCGCGCGAAGCCCGGCTCGATTCTCCTGTCGCGCCGCACGTACGAGGCGGTGCGCGAACTCGTCGACGCCAAGTCACTCGGCGCGATCAAGGTCAAGGGCAAGGAGGAAGAGGTGGAGGTCTACGAGGTGCGGGGCCTGTGCGCGCGCTGAGCCTGCTCGCCGCGCTCGTGATTCTCGGCGGCTGCGCCACGGCGGGCCCGGCCCCCGAGGGCGGCGGGCGCCCACCCGCGACGGCGGGCGGGCGGCTCGCGACCGGGGTGATCGGTGAGTCGGACGAGTTCGTCGTCGTCGTGCCCTCCCGCGAGGAGACCGCCGAGACGCTGGCGAAAGCGCATCTGGGTGACGCGTCGAAGGCGTGGATGATCGAAGACTTCAACGGCGGCCGGCGTGTGTTCAAGCCCGGCGAGCGCGTGGTCGCGCCCAAGCGTCCGTGGAATCTTTCGGGGGTCGAGCCCAACGGCTACCAGCTCGTGCCGATCCTCGTCTACCACAACCTCGGCCCTCAGTCGAAAGGCCGGCTCGTGCTCGGCGCCGACGCGTTCGCCGAACAGATGCGCTACCTGGAGCGCGAGGGCTACCGCGTGGTGACGCTGGCGGAGTTCGTGGAGTGGACGCACCTCAAGCGCCAGCTGCCGAAGAAGTCGGTCGTGCTGACCTTCGACGACGGCTATCACGCCTTCCGCGACTACGCGTACCCGGTGCTCAAGAAGATGGGCTTCCCGGCGACGCTCTTCGTCTACACCGACTACGTCGGCGCCGGCCGGAACGCGCTCTCCTGGGACGAGCTCAAGAGCCTCGCCGCGGAAGGCTTCGACGTGCAGGCGCACAGCAAGACGCACGGCGACCTGCGGCGCGCGTCCGGCGAGACCGACGCGCAGTACGTGCGTCGCATGCAGGCCGAGCTGGCCGAGCCGCCGCGCCTGTTCCAGCGACAGCTCGGGCGCGGCCCTCAGTTCCTCGCCTACCCGTACGGTCGCGTCGACGACGATCTGCTGGCGCGCGTGCGGGAGCACGGCTACGTCGCAGCCTTCACCGTGCGCCGTCAGAGCAACTCCTCGTTCGTGCGGGCGCTGCAGATCAATCGCAGCCAGATCTACTCCGAGATGACGCTCGAGCAGTTCGCGCAAAACCTCAACGTGTTCCATCAGGAGAACCTGCGATGAGACTGCCCGCCGCACTCGGCGCGGTGCTGGGGCTCGGCGGCTGTGCCGTGGCGGTGCTGGGGCTCGGCGGCTGCGCAACGGTGGCGGCGACGGCGCCGACGACGCCGTCCGAGCGGCCCGATCTGGTCGCGCCCAGCCGCGACCGCGCCAGGGCGCTGGCGCTCGAGCAGGAAGGTCAGCTGCGGCCGGCGCTGCTCGAATGGAAGGTGGCACGCGCCGTCGATCCGAATGACGTGGAGGCGCGCGCGAACGAGGCGCGCCTGAACGCGCGCATCGAGGAGCTCGTGGCCGCCAGGGTCGCTGACGCGCGAGCCGCGATGCAGCGGAAGGCGCCGCTCCAGGCACGCCGGGCACTGTTGTCGGCGCTCGCCCTCGATCCATCCAACCCCACCGCGGTCGAACTGCTGCGGGGCATCGGCGACGTCGAGTTCGCGAGCTACACCGTGCGCGCCGGCGACACGCTCGCGTCGCTCGCGGAGCGGTATTACGGCGATCGCGCGCGCGGCGAGGTCATCTGGGAGACCAACAACCTCCCGCCGGGCAAGCCGCTCGTCGTGGGCGCCGTACTCCGCATTCCGGAGATCCCTGGCGTGCCGTTCAACGTGCCGGGCCGCACACCGCCGCCCGTCGCCGCGGCCGCCGTCGCTGCGCCCCGCGCCCCCGAGCGCCCCACCGCGCCGGCGGTCACGCCAACGCCCGTGGCCACGCCGCAGACGCCGGACGAGCCGCCCGAGGTCAACCCGCTGCTGGCTGACGTCCGCGATGCCGTCGATCGCAAGGAGTTCACGAGCGCGCTGGCCGATATCGACCGGTTCCTCGCGGGCAGCCCGCGCGATCGGGAGGGCATCGAGCTGAAGAAGCTCGTGCTCTATCGTCAGGGCCAGAGCGCGTACGAGGACAAGAAGTACGACGACTCGTATCGCTCGCTGACCCTGCTGGCCAAGCTGCAGCCCGATTACCAGGACGTCGCCACGCTGCTTCCGCAGGCGCGACGTTACGTCATCGACCGCCACTACCAGGAAGGCATCCGGCTCTTCCGCGAGGAAAAACTGCCCGACGCCATCGCCGAGTGGAAGCTCGTGCTCGAGATGGATCCGCAGAACGCCAACGCGCGGCGGAACCTCGAGCAGGCGGAGCGCCTGCTCAAGGGTCTCGAGCAGCGGAAGTCGCGTTAGCGGCTGACCAGGCGGTCGACCTCCGCGCGTGTCGGTAGCGAGGGCTGGGCGCCGCGCTTCGTACACGCGAGCGCGGCAGCGGCGTTCGCGAAGCGCAGGGCCGCCGCGAGATCGCGTGGCCCCGCCAGCGCGACCGCCAGCGCTCCGTTGAAGGCGTCGCCTGCCGCCGTCGTGTCCACCGCGTCCACCTTCACAGCGGGAATTCGATGCACGCCGCTGCGACCGCGGCAGAGGGCGCCGGCTTCGCCGAGCGTGACGATCACCGTGCCGGCGCCGCGCGCGACCAGCGCGTCCGCCGCCGCCTCGTCGCCGACCACGCCGGCCAGGCGCTCAGCCTCGCCCGCGTTCGGCGTGAGATAGTCGACGAGATCGAGCCGATCGAGCGGCGCGCGCGGCACGGGCGCGGGATTGAGAATCGTCGCGACTCCGTGTCGGCGCGCCAGTGTCAGCGCCGTCGTGACGCACTCCAGCGGGATCTCACACGACGCCACCACCACCTCCGCCCATGCGAAGTCCTCGGTGCGCGCCTGGACGTGCGCGACGGTCAGCGTACGGTTGGCGCCGGGCGCGACGCCGATCTGGTTGCCTCCCCCGCGGTCGACCATGATGAGCGCGGTCCCGGTCGCCGCC
>Ga0114129_10002316_pt1 | contig 26429 bp, 23 predicted proteins | sample RhiMetdeltSRZDD1_FD_80071 | JGI IMG/M metagenome (GOLD analysis project Ga0114129, IMG submission 80071) | Populus rhizosphere microbial communities from Tennessee, USA - Rhizosphere MetaG P. deltoides SRZDD1 (version 2) (version 2) | ecosystem: Host-associated > Plants > Roots > Rhizosphere >...
AACGAGTAGTTCTCCGCCGCGAGTGAGCCGATCGCCTCCTCCGCCTCGAGCTCCGCGAACAGCTCCACAGGCAACACGATGTTGACGTCGGCCAGGATGTCCCGGTTGTTGATGTGAAGATGCGAGGCGCCGATGTGGCCTTGCGCCACATCCCGCCCGATGTGGCGATAGGTGGGGTCTCCCCACATCGGCTCCCGTTTTTCGCGTTCCGCTTCGAAAGGACCTTCGCGCTCCTTGTCGTAAATGCCGGCCGTCGTCACGAGGCCAAAGCGGCACTCCCTCAGCGGCTTTGAGAGTGGCGTCCACGGGATTGGGTCTGCCCGCTCAACGCGAAGCGTCTGGTAGTAGGCTGCGATCGAGCGCGGAAGGTACTTGAAGCTGTCTACAGGCATTGCCGTCCCTTCTTGGTGCTCGAACCATTCTAACGCAACACAGTTAACCGTTTGCCAACCATATTTTGCCCCTTCAGGGGTAACACCGCGCGTCCCGCCCCCCTCATTAATTACGGAAATCAATGGTCTTATCACGGGAGGAGGGCCCGTGCAACAGCAGTACAGCGGCGATCTTTACATACCACAGGACGAGCGCCGGCTCCGCGCGGTGCAGCGCCGGGGCGAAAGCCTCGACCGTGCCGTGCGCGACTGGTCAACGACCGTCATCGAGGTGCTCCCCAAGGCGCTACCGGTCATCAAAGAGGAGCTTGCCGTCATAGGACTATTCCTTGCGCAGCAGCGACGACTGAATCTCGAGCTGGATTCCCGCAACCCGGAGTCGAACCTGCGCGAGCGGCTCGGCAAGCTCCTTCCCTTCCTCGGCGCTGGCAGCTCTGATCTGGACGCGATCCGTGCAGTCCACCGTATCGTGGCGACCCGGCTGGAGTCGGACATAGATCGCGCCTGCGGCCAGTATTCGGAAGCGCAGGGCATCCCCGCCGTTTCTGACCCCGTAATCGATTGGCGAGTCGCGATGCGCTTCATGGCGCAGGGGCTCCACCGGATCGCCTGCCAGATCGACCTCAAGAAGGACTACGCCACGTCGTCTAAGCGCTTCGAGCTGGCCCTCTTCGCGCGTGAAGCGGCGGTCGATATCTTACAGCGCCGGCGCTCGATGTTCTCTGCCTTCCAGAAGTCCGAAGCACTCTAGTTCCCGCTCTCGAGCAGCCGGCAACCGCTCACCCGGGCGACCACTCGGGGACGGGCTCGTGCCATAATCGGCTCATGCGCCGTCCCTTCGTCATTTCGCACGCTGCCTGTGGCGGTCATGCTCCCGAAAACACTCTCGCGGGCGTTCGCAAGGCACTCGGGCTGAAAGCCCACGCGATAGAGATCGACGTCCAGGCGAGCGCCGATGGGGTGCCCGTCCTCATGCACGACCTTACCGTCGATCGCACGACCAACGGAAACGGCGAGGTCGCGAAGCTGTCGCTTGAGGAGCTACGCGCGCTCGACGCAGGCGGCGAGCCACCACCCACGCTTGCCGAGGTGCTGCAGATCACGCGCGACCGCGCGCTGCTCGTGATCGAGATCAAACAGCCCAGCATCGAACCTCTCATCGCAAGCGTCGTTTGTGAGGCCAGCGCTATAGGTGATGTTATGGTGTGGTCGTTCTTCCCTCAGGCACTGGAAGCGATGCGAGCCGCCGGACCTCCCACTCCCGCGGCACTCCTGCTGTCGGCCGAATCTCTCTCGCGCTGGCCGGAGGCCCGAAAACGAGCGCTCGAGCTGGGCCTACAGGGGGTCAGCGTGTTCCATACGAGCGTCGATGAGCAACTGACCCACGATTGTCAACGCAGCGGGCTCGCCCTCTACGCCTGGACCGCGGACCGGCGCGTCGATATCGCACGGTTGATAGATCTCGGGATCGACGGCGTCTGCACCAACTTCCCTGACCGTGCGGTGGCGCTGCTGGACAGAGAAGAGCGCGAATAAACGCTTGTTATACTTGATGCGCGCACCACAACGATGGAAAGGCGCGATCCATGTTTCGCAGGGGCGTAGCTCAGCTGGAAGAGCAGCGGTCTCCAAAACCGCAGGTCGGGGGTTCGAGTCCCTCCGCCCCTGCCAGAGCCCACCGGAGCTCTGAGGCGAGCGCTCGGCTCGGCGAGGCCAATGCGGGTTCGGGTCGCGCTAGCTGGTGGCGATCCGCGCGTCTACCGCATTCTCCGCGGGCGCCGGCATCTCGCCGTCCTTGCGCGAGATAAGCGCGTGCCAGTCACCGACGCGGTTCTTCCCCGACGATTTCGCCCAGTTGAGCGCCATGTCCGCGCGGTAGATCAGCTCCTCGGCCGTCGACGCCATCTCGGGATAGGCGGCAACACCAAGGCTGACGGTGATCTTCTCCGCATGCTGGGTCTGCGCCACGGCGTCCAATAGACGTCTGGCCGCACCGACCGCGTCCTCGTGACTTGAGCTCGGCAGCAGGACGGCGAACTCGTCCCCCCCGTAGCGATAGGCAGAGTCCTGGCCCGCCGTCTCAGCGATAGTCGACGAGAGCTCCCGAAGGACCTCGTCGCCCTTGAGGTGACCCAGGCTATCGTTGACCTGCTTAAAGTTGTCGACGTCGATCATTATCAGGCTGACCGCTTCATTGCTCTGCTGGGCCTCCTCAATCACTTCGCGGATCTTCTGGTGGAACTTCCGGTGGTTAAGTAGCCCAGTCAGCGCGTCGCTAGCGGCCTGCGCGCGCGCCTCAAGCAGCTGCCTGTTGCGCTCGCGTAGCTCTTCATTCGAAAGACGCAGCTCCTCGTTCCGCTCCTCCACCGTCGTCATCATGTGATTTAGGGCGCCGCCAAGCTTGCTCAGCTCCGCTGGTCCCGAAACCGGCGCGCGGGCCGTCATGTCCCCGCTCGAGACCTTGTTTGCAGTCGCTTCGAGCGAGGAGAGAGGATGCAGAATGGAGCGTCCGATCAGCACCGATACGCTCGCTCCCAATGCGAGCCCAACAACGCCCGAAGTCACGAGAAGCCAGAAGGCAAGTTCGCCGGAATGATCAGCGTCAGCCTGCAGCGAGGCGACCTGCGCAAGCTCGTCCTCGGCGGCAGTCCGCAAGTTTTCGCGATACTGGAGAAAAGGCACCACCATCGAGTCGAGCGTGGCAAGTGCGCCTGCCCCGTCTCCGGACGCTCTCTGCGCGACGACTTGCTCGAGGCTCTTGCGCAGCCCGCCGCCCGTGGCGTCGAGCTGATCGAGTCTGGCCAGCGCTTCACTGTCGTCTGCGATCTTCTCCCGGGCGCGGACCGTGGCCATATTGTTGGTTGCAGCATCTGCTGCGCTGGTGATCTCGTGGATCCAGATTGGATCGCCGTCCAGAGCGTAGCGCTGAAGCATGAGGCCCGCAGTCCCGACATGGGACTCGGTGCCCTGCAGTAGAAGCGCGGTATCCGCCTTCTCGGCCATTTGGGCGCTATCCGCCTGGTATTGCTTGACCATGTAGGTGGAGCCCGCTACCACCGCAATCAAGATGAACACAAGCAGGCCGAATCCCGCGATGAGACACCGGCGTACGGAGTTGATTGGGTTGCCCAGCCCTTTGTGGGCCGGCCGGTATTCCACGGTGGACATTCCCTCGCGCTCCTCCTTGGCAGCCGCGATGCAGGCCACGCCTGATGCTGCAATTGAGGACGGTAGGCGCTGCGCAATCGTTACATGCTCCCAGGGCGCGGATTGCGCGCGACCTGGTCTCTCCGTTAAATCTGAACATCCGCGGCCGGCTCCCACCCGCGCCTGATATACTAGGGGTGGATGACCTGCGGCTTTAGTGCTGAAATTGATGCCGGAGCCTACCGTCCGGCTGGTGACTAGACGATTTGCTAAGCGACAAGATTCGGGCCCTCAAGCTCCCTCGCCCGCTGACCGTCGAAAGCGGAACGAGTGTGCGAGAAGTTATCCGCAAGGTGCAGCAGCACGGCGCCGGCTGCGTCCTCGTTTCGAAGGACAGTCGCCCTGTCGGGATCATGACGGAGCGCGACGTATTGATGAAGGTCGTCGCGCGCGACGTTGACTACGATGAGCCGGTTGATGTCTTCATGACGCGTGACCCGCGCACGATGACGCCCGACGACAACATCGGGAAGGCAATCAGCCTCATGAACAAGGCAGGTTTCCGCAATATTCCCATCATCGACCCCGGAACCGGCGAGGCGATCGCACTCTTCCGCATTCAAGACGTAATCGACTACCTGGCTGAGGCTTACCCCGAAAAGGTGCTGAACCTTCCTCCTATGCCCCACCAGCTTCTCGCCACACCCGAGGGCGCATGACCACAAAAGACGGGCGAGCCACATCGCCGAGGAACGGGGATACGCAAGAGCTCGATCGCGTCACCATTCGCTTCGCCGGGGATTCAGGGGATGGCTCGCAGGTCGCCGGGCTTCAGTTCACCAATACGGCAGCGCTGATCGGAAACGACATCAGCACCGTTCCCGACTTCCCCGCTGAAATTCGCGCGCCCGCCGGCTCCCTGCCGGGCGTCTCTTCCTTTCAGGTAAGCTTCTCCAGCTACGATATTCACACGCCGGGAGACGCCCCCGACGTTCTCGTCGCCATGAACCCGGCGGCTCTCAAGACAAACCTCCCGGACCTGCCCAAGGGGGGCACCGTAATTGTGAACACGGACGAGTTCACGGACGCCAACCTGCGCAAGGCGGCCTACCAGGCCAGCCCGCTGGAAGACGGCACGCTCGCCGGTTACCGGGTGATCGAGGTGCCTATCACCAGTATGAATGCGCGGGCCCTCAAAGATAGCGGATTGAACACGAAACAGATAGACCGGTCGAAGAACTTCTTCGCGCTCGGTCTTATGTTCTGGCTTTACGAACGCCCCCTCGACCCAACACTGCGCTGGATCGAGCAGAAGTTCTCAAAGAACCCGGCGGTAGCGAAAGCCAACGCGGACACGCTTAAGGCGGGCTACCATTTCGGCGAGACCGCCGAGCTGTTTCCAGTGCACTACCGGGTGCCAAAGGCAGACCTTGCGCCCGGCCGCTACCGAAGTATCACCGGCAATGAGGCGACGGCTCTCGGCTTCCTGGCCGCCTCGCGCCTGACTGGAAGGCCGTTGTTCTACGGAAGCTATCCAATCACCCCGGCCAGCGACATCCTTCAGGAACTGGCCCGCTTTAAGAATTTCGGCGTGAAGACTTTCCAGGCGGAGGATGAGATCTCCGCGATCGGATCGGCAATCGGCGCTGCGTTCGGCGGCAGCCTCGGGCTCACCGGCACGAGCGGTCCTGGCCTCGCTCTCAAGAGTGAGTCTCTCGGCCTGGCTGTTATGGTCGAGCTGCCAATCGTTGTCGCGATGATCCAGCGCTCGGGTCCAAGCACGGGCATGCCGACAAAGACGGAGCAGGCGGATCTACTCCAGGCGATGTTCGGCCGCAACGGCGAGTGTCCCGTCGCGATCGTTGCGCCGGCGACGCCCGCCGAATGCTTCGATATGGCGATCGAAGCTTTCCGAATCGCTCTCCGGCACATGGTGCCAACGATATTCCTGTCCGACGGCTATCTTGGCACCAGCTCGGAGCCATGGCGCCTGCCGTCCGTGGCTGACCTGCCGACTATGCACGTCGACTTCGCGACGGACCCCAGCACTTTCCATCCCTACTCCCGCGACCCCGAGACACTCGCTCGTCCCTGGGCGATCCCCGGCACCCCGGGCCTCGAGCACCGCATCGGAGGCCTGGAAAAGGCAGATGTTACGGGAAACGTGAGCTACGACGCCGAAAACCACGATCGCATGGTCCGCTTCCGCGCCGAAAAGGTGGCCCGCATCGCCAACGACATTCCGGACGTGAAGCTCATCGGCGACGAAGAGGGTTCGCTGCTTGTCCTCGGCTGGGGCAGCACTTATGGCCCAGCTCTTTCCGCCGTGCAGAGAGCCCGGGCGCGCGGTCTCTCGGTTTCACACGCTCACCTCCGCTACCTGAATCCCTTCCCGGCCAACCTCGGCGATGTCCTCTCCCGCTTCGACGGCATCCTTATCCCAGAGATGAACCTCGGACAGCTCTTGATGCTCGTCCGCGCCCGCTATCTTGTCGACGCCGTAGGCCTGAATCAGGTCACGGGGAGGCCGTTCAAGATCGCACAGATCGAAGAGAAGATCAATCAAATGGTGCGCAGCAAGGTGACTATCGCATGACGACTGAAACAATTTCTGAACCCGTCCCTCTGGCCCGCAAGGACTTCGTCTCGGACCAGGAGGTCCGCTGGTGTCCGGGCTGCGGCGACTATTCGATCCTAGCCCAGACCCAGAAGCTGATGCCGGACCTGGGCATCCCGCGCGAGAAGATCGTCTTCATTTCCGGTATCGGGTGCAGCAGCCGGCTGCCCTACTACATGAACACCTACGGTTTCCATAGCATCCACGGTCGAGCCCCGACGATCGCCACCGGGCTCAAGGCATCGCGGCCCGACCTCCAGGTGTGGGTCATCACCGGCGACGGCGATGGCCTCAGTATCGGTGGCAACCATCTCCTGCACATACTGCGCCGGAACGTGGACGTGGTCATCGTGCTTTTCAACAACCGCATCTACGGGCTGACCAAGGGTCAGTACTCCCCCACCTCCGAGATGGGCAAGCGCACAAAAAGCTCGCCGATGGGCACGATTGATCATCCCGTGAACCCTTTGAGCATCGCCCTCGGCGCCGAGGCCAGCTTTGTCGCTCGCTCACTCGATATCGACGTTCATCATTTGCTCACGACGTTGGACCGGGCCGCTCATCACAAAGGCACCTCCTTCGTCGAGGTCTACCAGAACTGCAACGTCTTCAACGACGGCGCCTTCATGGAGTTCGCGGACAAGGATGTCCGGCCCGACCGAACGATTACACTTGAACACGGAAAGCCACTGGTCTTCGGCAAAGACAGGAATAAGGGTGTCCGCTTCAACGGAACGACTCCCGAAGTCGTCGATCTTGGAAACGGAATCGGCGAAGGCGACCTGCTTGTCCACGACGAGACCAGGGAAGACCCCGCCGTTGCCTACATCCTCGCGCGCATGCAACACCCGCAATATCCTGTACCCATGGGCGTCTTCCGCGCGGTGCAAAGGCCGACGTACGAAGACCTAATGGGAAAACAGATCCAGGAAGCCATGTCGCGCGACGGCGAGGGTGACCTCGAAGCGCTCCTGAACGAGGGCGACACTTGGACCGTCGAGTAGGAACGAAGCACCGATGATCTGCCCCGCCTGTCATTTCGATAACATTGACGGCGCTGACACCTGCGAGAGCTGCGGCCAGGACCTTCGCAACCTCGACCTGCCCAGCGCCGAGAGCGAGTTCGAAGAGCACCTGATGCACGACCCGCTGGCCGTTGTCGGCGCGAAGGAGGCAGTCGCTGTAGCGCCCGGCGACCCTGTGCACCTGGCAATCCACATCATGCAGCGCCGCGGCGTCGATTGCGTGCTGGTCGAGGAGAACAATCAGATCGTCGGCATCCTCACCGACCGCGATATATTGCTCAAGGCCGCTGGCGACAAACTCGACCTGAACGCCGTCCGCGTTCGCGACGTAATGACGCCCGACCCCGTCATCTGCGGCGACCACGACACACTTGCCATGGCCCTTCACAAGATGTCCGTCGGCGGCTTCCGGCACTTGCCGCTCGTGACCAAAGACAGCGAACCGCACGTCGTCTCGATCCAGGACCTTTTCCGGCACATCAGCCACTTCATTCCCACAAGCGCCTCCTGACCGAATCCGGTCTCGCTCACTGGCGGATTATCGCCTGCAGGCTGTATCCTGTGCTGCGATGACCGTCGACACCGACCTCGCTCGTCGGGCCTCATTCGTCCCCGGCTCGCCGGCAGCGCCGTTCGCCGTGGAGCGCGCTGAGGGCGCGTACCTCATCACCCCCGACGGCCGCCGAATCCTCGACGCCGCCGGCGGCGCTATCGTCGTCAACATCGGGCACGGCCGGCGAGAAGTCGCGGAGGTAGCCGCTCAGGCCCTCGAGCGACTCACTTATGTCGTGCCAACCTTCGCGACGGAAGCCAAGGCCCGCCTCGTCGAGCGCCTAACCGAGCGCTGGCTGCCGGAAGGCCTCACACGTGCCAGCTTTACGAGCGGAGGCTCGGAATCGGTTGAAGCGGCCCTGCGCCTGGCGCGCCTGCACCACGTCTGCGCCGGCCGCTCCGAGCGCTGGAAGATCATCGGCCGGGAATACTCCTATCACGGCGTGACGCTCGCCGCGCTTGCCGTGGGCGGGCACGCAACGCGCCGGAAGGGCTACGAGCCCCTTCTCCTCGACTTCCCGAAAGCGCGCTCCCACTATTGCCTCGAGTGTTCCCTCGGCCGCACCCCCGAAGACTGCCGCCCCGGAGCTGCGGACGAACTCGAAGAGGTCATCCTGTGCGAGGGCCCCGAAACCGTCGCCGCCTTCATCGCCGAGCCGGTCGTGGGCGGCGCAGCCGGGGCAGTTGTGCCTCCAGACGGCTACTGGCCGCGCGTCGCGGAGATCTGCCGGAGGTACGGCGTGCTCCTGATCGCCGACGAAGTGATGTGCGGCTTCGGCCGCACCGGCGAGAAGTTTGCCATGGACCACTGGGGCGTCGCCCCGGACATCATGGTCGGCGGCAAGGGCCTCGCCGGCGGTTACGCCCCGATTGGCGGAGTCTACGCCAGCGAAGAGGTGATGGCGCCGATTGCCGAACGCGGCGAGGACCTCATGTTCTACACTTTCACAGCCCACCCCGCCTCCTGCACCGTCGCCGACAAAGTCCTCGAGATCATCGAGCGAGAGGACCTCGTCGCCCGCGCGAAGTCTATGGGCGAGCTCCTCAGCAAACGCCTCGCCCGCCTTGCGCAGCACCCGAACGTCGCCGAGGTTCGCGGGCTCGGCCTCATGCGGGCCGTCGAGATCGTCCGCGACCGTGAAACCCTGGAGCGCTTTCCCGCTGATGCTCGTATCACCCACCGTGTAGTGGCGGCAGGCCTCCGCAAAGGCGTCTTCCTCTACCCGGCCGGCTCGGGCGCCGCCCAGGACGTCATCATGCTCGGCCCGCCGTTCATCATCAGCGAAGACGACATCGACCTCTTGGTCAGCGTGCTCGAAGAATCAATCGATGCCGCTGTCTCACGCTTCGCTTCGGCGGCGCCCGACAAGTGACTTCAATCGGACAGACTGCGCAACCACACTCGATAGCCTATTTCTCGATGGAGATCGCGCTCGACGCGTCGATGCCAACGTATTCGGGTGGCCTGGGTGTCCTCGCCGGCGATACGTTGCGTGCCGCTGCGGACCTCGCCCTACCCGTCGTCGGGGTCACGCTCGTCCATCGCAAAGGCTACTTCCGCCAGCATCTGGACAGTAACGGAAAGCAGACTGAGTCACCCTCCGAATGGTCCCCGGCCGAGAAGTTGGAGGCCGTCGATGCCCGGGCCTGGGTAACAGTCGAAGGTCGCCCGGTCGAACTGAGGGCCTGGCGCTTCGTGGTCAGGGGCGTCACGGGCCATGAGGTCCCCGTCTACCTCCTCGACACCTCGCTTTTGTCGAACGACGGATATGACCAGACCCTCACGGACTCCCTCTACGGCGGCGACGCGCGCTACCGCCTTTGCCAGGAGGTTGTCCTTGGCATGGGCGGCGTAGCCATGCTGCGTGCACTCGGGCACGCGGACTTTCACACCTACCACATGAATGAGGGTCATTCCAGCCTCCTGACCCTTGCTCTTCTTCAGGAGTACGCGAGCCTCCATGACCGCGGGTCGGTGATCGAGTCGGATGTCGAGGATGTGCGGCAAAAGTGCGTCTTCACGACGCACACACCCGTTGACGCAGGGCATGACCACTTCTACGCCGACCTGGTCGAGAAAGTCCTCGGAAGGGAGCGCACGGGCATCCTGGCGCGTCTGACGGACGCCCGGAGCGGTATCTTCGACCTGACGCAACTCGCCATGTTCTTCTGCCGCAGCGCCAACGGTGTCTCCATTCGCCATGCCCACGTTTCGCGGCGCATGTTCCCGGAGCGACCGATAAGCGCGATCACGAACGGAGTCCATGCCGTCACCTGGACGTCCCCGCCGTTCGCCCGCCTGTTCGACCAGCACGTCCCTCCTTGGCGTAGGGACAACCGCTATCTTCGCCAGGCTTCCGCCATCCCCCACGAGGCGCTCCTTGCGGCGCATGCCGAGGCGAAGGTTGCCCTTCTGGAGGAAGTGAATCGTCGTACTGGCCAGGACCTGAAGCCCGAGGTCATGACGATTGGCTTCGCTCGCCGCGCAACCGGCTACAAGAGAGTCGACTTCATCCTCTCGAACGAGGACCGGCTGAAGCACATCATCGACCGCTGCGGCCCTATCCAGCTGGTTTACGCCGGTAAGGCGCATGCGCGTGACTCCGTGGGTAAGGCTGGCATCGAGCACATTTTCTCGGTCGCAGACGACCTGAAAGGCGTGCTACCCGTCGTCTACATCGAGGACTACGACATGTCCCTTGCGTCGCTCATCGTCGCCGGCGTTGATCTGTGGCTCAACAATCCAATAAAGCCGCTCGAGGCTTCGGGGACTAGCGGGATGAAAGCCGCCCTCAACGGCGTGCCGAGCCTCAGCATCCTCGACGGCTGGTGGATCGAGGGCTGGATCGAAGGCGTTACCGGCTGGGCGATCGGAGATGGCGCCGAAGAGGCCGGTGATCCCGCTCAAGAACTCGACTCGCTCTACAACAAGCTGGAGCACATCATCCTCCCGATGTTCTACGAGCAGCCACTTGGCTATGCCTCGGTGATGCGTTCAGCGGTCTCGCACAACGGCAGCTTCTTCAACGCTCAGCGCATGGTCTCACAGTACCTGCGCAACGTGTACGAGCCGGGCATGGCGCTTCCCGAAGCGGAGGTCCTTCAATGAAAGCCGTCGCTTTCGCTGCGCCCGGAAAGATGGAGCTGCGCGAAATCCCAGAGCCTGAGCCCGCACCCGGGGAGGTTCTGATCGACATTGCCTACTGTGGCGTCTGCGGCTCCGACCTTCACGAATTCGCCTCCTCTATGCCCTCAATGAGGGCGGCGGGCGTCTTTCAGCCGGTCATGGGTCATGAGTTCACAGGCACGGTCTCGGCTCTCGGCGAGGGCGTGAACGGCTTGTCGGTCGGCGACCCGGTCGTCGTGCACCCGGGTGCGCCGTGCGGTGCGTGCTACTTCTGCCAATCAGGAGCCACCAACCTCTGCGCTGAGCAGGCGGGCACGGGATACAGAAAGCAGGGAGCTTATGCCGAGCGCGTCGCGGTGCAAGCCGGCCAAGCCCTGCGCCTCCCGGACCGCTCCTTTCTCGAATGGGCTGCCCTCACGGAACCGCTCGGCGTGGCGATACACTCGCTCAACAGGGGCACGCTTGGCGCGGGCGAGACCGTGTTCATCGCCGGCGGCGGCCCGATCGGGCTATTGACGATCCTCGCGGCGAAGCACAAAACGGCGGCCACGATCATCGTCTCCGAGCCGGCAGCTTCGCGGAGAGATCTCGCCCTCCGACTTGGCGCCCACCACGCCGTCGATCCTGCCCAAGTCGCCTCTTTGCAGGTGCGAGAGATCACCGGCGGTCTCGGCTGCGACCTCGCGGTCGAGTGCGTCGGCATCGCAGCCACGATGGACGACTGCCTGGCGTCCACGCGCCGCGGTGGACGCATCGTCGTCGCCGGCGCGTTCGAGCAGCCGTACTCCGTGAACCTGCTAAACCTGCTCATCCAGGAGCACTCGATCGCCGGGACGTTCGGCTACGCCTCTGAGTTCGAAGAGGCGCGCGACCTGATCGTCTCGGGAGCCATCGACGTCTCGCCACTGATCTCCCGCGTCGTCTCCCTCCACGACTTGCCGTCCGTCTTCGGGGAGCTGGCAGCGGACCGCAACCGCGACCAGAAGGTATTGGCGCGACCGAACCCGTAGGGGCGACCCTACGTGGTCACCCAAGCACCCGCCGTCGAACTCCGCCCTTTCCCGCTCATCCTGAGTATCGAAGGATGTGACGAGCATCCACGTCGCATTGGGCGAAGGTGCTACAATCACCGCGCAAACAGCAAGGAGGCACCCATGGTTTCCGCTCCTGTGTACGGCGACATCAAGCCCCAGGACGACTACACCCACCCGCTCGGCCCTGAGACCAACTTCAACGAGAGCATGTACTTCAACTTCTTCGACAACACCAGGGGCCGCGGTGGCTTCCTCCGCATCGGCAATCGCGCGAACGAGAAGTACGCCGAGGTGACGCTCACCCTCTACCAGCCCGACGGCACCGTGCTCTTCAACTGGAAGCGCCCCGAGATTGAGTCGAACGACGCCTTCGACGCTGGCGGCATGAAGTTCGAGACCATCGAGCCGCTGGTAAAGCTCCGGACCACATACGAGGGCCACGCTGTCTCGCTGAAAGACCCGAAGCAGATGGCCGACCCGGGCCAGGCCTTCCGGGAGAACCCGCACAAGAAGGTCTCGATCGACCTGGCGCACGAGTCGGTCGCGCCCGTCTACGGCCAAACCAACAACGAGCGCAAGGACGCCGACCCCGAGCAGGGCTTCGGCCGCGCGCATTACGAGCAGCACATGCGCGTCACCGGTACGGTCACGATCGATGGCGAGACGACCGAGGTCGACGCCTACGGCCTGCGAGACCATTCGTGGGGCCCGCGCTACTGGCAGAATATCTACTCCTACCGCTGGCTGACCTGCTCCTTCGGCCCGGAGCTGAACGTCATGGTCTCGGAGATCCTCCGCACGCCTGAGGATCGCACCCAGGGCGGCGTCGTCATCCGCGACGGCAAGCTGGAGCGCATCAAGACCATCGACCTCGACTCACAGTTCGAGGACGAGCGCATTCACCACCAGCGTATGACCGCGAGACTCGGCCTCGAGAACGGCGAGCATGTCACGCTCGAAGGCCTCGTGAAAGGCTATATTCCCCTCCGCAACCGCCGCGCCGGCATGGTCACCCACATCGGCGAAGGGATGACGGAGTATCGCTGCCTCGGTCGCACAGCGCTCGGCATCTCGGAGTACCTCGACCAGGTCTAACGAACTCGGCACTTTCGGACGAACCCCCTTTCCGTGGACGAACGCCCCTTTCCGTTAGTGCTGAGGCTCTCAAAGGATGAACGGAGCGAACGCAAGAGGCTATGTGTCGTTCCGAGGCTCGCGGGGCGGGGCCGAGCCGTACCGGGGCCGAGGCGAGGAATCTCCGGGTCCCCCACACGGCAACGGCCTAGTTCGCCTGGGGATGCGAGCTGCAGACCTTCAGCTACGCTCGCTCGATCCGCTTTTGACGGCGTAGCTGCAGGGCTTCAGCCCTGCCTGCGCACTACCCGCGAAGTCGCCTGAAGTGCCGTTGCCTGCTTCGAGATCATCAGGGTAGTTTGCTAGTCTTAAAGCATGAGAAACAGCGATTGCCAGAGCCGATGGCGGACTTGATCGAGTGTTTCGGCAAGGCTTTGCATGTCACGCAATCAAACGAAAGGGGTCGAAAGCCCGCCCTTCCAAACACGATCGGCCAGCGAAAAAGAAAAAACGACGACCATCCAATCAAAAACCACGAGCGACTTCCCGCATCCGATCAAAAATCCAGCTACGAAATCACAGTTGATTGACCGCATAAAAGCCGGCGCCCCGGATGGTATAATTAGCCGAGAGGCCCGGCTGCGAGGTCGGGCCTCGTGCTTGCCCGGCTTTCAGCCGGATCGCTAAGATAGTCGGTGCTGCCGAGGTGGTGGAATAGGTAGACACGCCGTCTTGAGGGGGCGGTGCCCGTAAGGGCGTAGGGGTTCAAATCCCCTCCTCGGCACCAAACGCGCGGGGCGACGTAGCCAAGTGGTTAAGGCAGGGGTCTGCAAAACCCTGATCGGGGGTTCGAATCCCCCCGTCGCCTCCATTACCCTCTCGTTCGTGTGCTAACCCGCTGCCCGGCTCGTCGTGAGCCCTGGCTCGACGGGCCGAGACTAAGGCCTTCAGTCCTTGCGCCTCGATCCGAAAACCTGTGCGGCCACCGCCAGGAGCCCCACCAGCAGCAGATACAGGAAGCGACCGCCGGCTGCCGGCCGACCGGAATCCCACCGTGGGACGCGAGTGCCTATCCCCTCAACCGGAACTCGCGTACCAGCGGGCGAAGTTGTCAGCACGGTGAGCGCCCCGCCCCCAATGGCTAGCAGGCCAACTGCAAGCATCAAGAGGACGAACGATCCGGATGAGGCGGTCGGAGGGCCGCCCCCAAGTGGGACGACGTCGGCGGGCGCCGCGGTTGGCGCTGGAGTCGGCCGGGCCGGCGTACTGGTCGGTGCAGCCGTTGGGACAGCGCTCGCCGACGCCGTTGTGCCTTGGCAGTTGACTTCGTGGACAACCGCGCCCGTGTTGTCCAGAACACGTACGAAATCGCTCGCATCTCCGTCGCGGAATACGAAATTCGAAGACCAGACGAATGTCCCGCTCGCCGCAGGCCCGCTCTCAACGAACACCGTGACGCCGGCGCCGAGAACGCCGACGGCTGTCAGGTCGAAGCTCTCTGATGCAACGGGGTCGCTCTTCAGTGACCAGCCGGTCAAGTCTTGCGCATTGATGCCCTGATTAGTGATCGCCACTGTTTCGGGGTCGCGACTGCACTGCAATTCGGTCACGCGGACCTGAGCAGCTTGAGCTGAGACCAGCGAAGAGTGCAGCGTAAAGCCACCCGCAAAGCCGGCGACAAAGAGTGGCGCGAACAGGCCGGCCCAGCGCGCTGTAGCAAGGAGACGAAAAGACAAACTGTTCATTGGAACCAGCTTTCCGTTAGTTTCGGGCTGACTTCGCGATTACGCAAATTATAGTTTTCGAACGTCAGGCCGACTATCTCGAATTTGTGGATAACAGCGGAGTAAAAATATCCATGGATACGGGAGCCGTTCGCTGCGCGGCGCGCGCACGCTCTCAAGCCGAAGGGCAGCGTTATCGACTGCTACAATTTACACGTGCGAGCCGGGGTGGCGGAACGGTAGACGCCGCGGACTTAAAATCCGCTGTCCGCAAGGACGTGTGGGTTCGAATCCCGCCCCCGGCACCACTCATTTCGTTCGTAAATCGGCCATAACGGGCCTAAAAGAACGGCCCCCCGAAACTCGCTCGGAGGGCCGTTTGCAAACCAATTGCAAACCAGCGGCTTTAGCCTGTGAGTAGTCGCGCCACTCTTTCGGCCGCTTCTTCCTGCATCGCGGGTATAACGTGGCTGTAAGTGTCTAGAGTTATTGCGATAGTAGAGTGGCCTAACCGCTCGCTTACAACCTTCGGGTGAATTCCGGCGCCTAACGCGAGTGTGGCGTAGCTATGCCGCAGATCATGCAGCCGAATAATGGGCAGTCCGGCGGCTCGGCGGTGCCTATCAAAACACTTTGTGAAGCGGTCGGGGTGCAGCGGCTCGCCGTCCTCTCGGCAAAATACCAGGTTCGCCTTGTTGTAGAGCGGGCCGAGGAATAGCCGTTCCTCGAGTTGTGCTGTTCGATGCGCCCTAAGCGCGGCCACGGTCGCCGGGTCCAGCGCTATCATTCGGCGGCTCTTGCTCGTCTTTAGCGGCGATACTGAGACGACGTTTCGCACGGCGGTAAGTGCTTGCGTCACTGATAGGCGGTTGGCATCCAGATCAACGTCCTGCCAGCGCAACCCTAGCAACTCGCCGCGCCTAAGTCCGGTTGTAGCGGATAGCAGCCACGCGGGATATAGCCTGTCCGCTCTCACATGGTCCAGGAAGGCGCGTAACTCGACTGCAATCCCATGTCCGCATTTCGGGCCTGTTGCCTGCCTGTGACGGCGGGCTGGTGAAGTCCGCAACGTTGCGCGGAAGGCGGTTCCGCCGCACTGCGTCGGCGAGCGCCTTCCGCAAGATCGTGTGAATGTAGCGCACCGTGCGTTTGCTTAGGCCGCCTCTGCCGTCCGCCCGGCCACCTGTTAGCAGAATGAGCCTCCGCCGAATTGAGTCTGAACCTCGAGGCGATAGCGCCGTTAGTGCTGCCCCGGCACCCATCCATGCGGGCTGCCAACCGTGTGACCGCCGAACCATCTTTCGCGCGTAGCCTTTAACGGCCCTCGTTTCCGCCTTCTTCTATCAACGGCTTACAGCGCGGGCAAAGCGGCAGAATTTCCCGGCGCCAGGACCCATCTACCGCCTGAGGCAGTGAGAGCCCATATGCCGCCGGGGATCGCGAAGCGAGAACAGAAGGCGCAGTAATTCAATGCAGCCTGAGTTTACGGCGCGTCGGGGCGGTGCTATAAGGTGCGGGTGACACTGGAACCAGCAGAAGGAGGACCAGATGACCAGCGGCGAGACAGATCTGGGCGCCGTGTTCGACCAGCATGTGCGTCACGAGTTCGAGGATAAGGACGTCGAGGCGACCATGAGGACGATGACGGAAGAGCCTTATGTCTGGAACGTTCCGACAGCCGTGGGTGGCGTCGGTAAAGAGGGCGTGTGGCGCTTCTACAAGGATAAGTTCGTCGGCAAGATGCCCGCCGACACCGAGGTTATCCCGATCTCGCGTACCGTCAGCGGGGACCAGGTCGTGGACGAGCTCCTTCTCACGTTCACCCATGATCGTGAAATCGAGTACATGCTGCCCGGTATAGCGCCCACCGGCCGCCGTGTTGAGCTGCCCCACGTAGTCGTCATGAAATTCGAGGGTGACAAGATCGCCCACGAACACATCTACTGGGATCAAGCCTCGTTGCTTGTGCAGGTGGGCCTACTCGACCCAGCGCTTTTGCCGGCAGTGGGGATCGAGCAATCACGCGAGCTGCTGCGGCTCACGCAAAAGTAAGTCCTGTTCCAGGCTGTGCAAGCGATTGACTTCGGCGAGCAGCGTCGGACTTAACGGCGTCGCCGAGATCGGTTAGGTCGCGCTGGGCGACTAGGTATGCGTACTTGGAACGTTGTTGATCCGGATATCCCTGTCCCTGACGTTGTGCTTTCACGCGAGACGGCACACGAGCTAGAGCGCCTGGAAGAAGCAGTGCAAAAAGCTTGGACTGCGTACCGAGAGGCACAAGAGGCAGAGCTGGAACGCATACGCGACGAGATCGTCCAGCAGCGAACGAAGGACTTATGCGGGGAGTGACCCCAAACTGCAAACCAAATTGCAAACGCGCGGTACGCGCCGGGTGCCTGTCCGCGCAGAGAGTCGGTGCGGTCCGCCTGAAATTCGTATCTAAAACAGCCTTTTGGCGCGCCCTATGCAGTCCTTGCCACGTCTCCGCTAAGACTTAAAATCCGCTGTCCGCGAGGACGTGTGGGTTCGAATCCCGCCCCCGGCACCACTCTCTTGACTCGAAACCCTTGGCTCCTTGACCAGCAATTGTGCTGTCCGGCTTGCGCTGCTATTATGGCGTGCGTTAGCTCGGACGAAGGAGGCACCCGCAATTGGCTGACGTCCGGACCGAGAGCGTTGAATTTCCCGTAAACGGCGACACCGGTCGCGGCTATCTAGCGCTGCCCGATGGCGGCTCGCCGTTTCCAGGCGTCATCGTTGTCCAGGAATGGTGGGGCGTGGATGAGCATATTCAGGATGTCGCCCGCCGGTTTGCTGCCGAGGGCTTTGCCGCCCTTGCACCAGACCTGTATAACGGCCAGGTGACGAAGGAGCCAGGCGAAGCGCAGAAGCTAATGATGTCGCTAAACATGGGTGAAGCCACCAAAGAACTGGTGCAGGCGACGGACTACCTGGCTTCCAGACCGGAGTTAGCTGGATGCGGAATCGGAGCCATTGGATTCTGCATGGGCGGCGGCCTCGCTCTGAACCTCGCGTGCGAGAGCTCCAAAATCCGTGCGGCAGCTCCGTTCTACGGCGTCAATCCGAACCCGATCGAGAGGGTGCGCAACCTAAACGGGCCCCTGTTGGCTATATATGCAGAGAACGACGCTTTCGCCGGTGAATCCGTCCGCCGAGAGCTGGAGCAGGCGCTCAAGGCGAGCAATATTGACCACCAGATTGTCGTCTATCCGGGAGCCCAGCACGCTTTCTTCAATGACACACGCCGCGAGGTCTACGATCGCGAAGCGGCTGTCGATGCCTGGGAGCGCGTGCTTTCCCACTACCGGCAGAATCTGTGATCGCCGGGTCGCCCGCTGTACCAAAGGCGATCGCAGATACGTCGCTGTTTGTTCTGACGGAAGCCGCCTCGGTATGACGACTACTGCTATCCGCTACGAGACTGTGATCGGCCTCGAAGTGCACGCCCAGCTTCTCACGCAGAGCAAGATGTTCTGCGCCTGCCCCTCTCCCTCGTTACGGTCGTCGCCGAACTCGACCGTGTGCCCTGTGTGCCTGGGCATGCCCGGCGTCTTACCCGTGATCAACCGGCGCGCCGTAGAGCTGACCATCATGACCGGCGTTGCCCTTAATTGCCGAATTCCAGAAGACGCGAAGTTCGATCGGAAGAACTACCACTACCCAGACCTCATGAAAGGCTACCAGATTTCTCAGTACGACTTCCCGCTGTGCCGGGACGGATGGCTGGAGGTCGATGTCGCTGGGAAAACGCAACGGATAGGCATAACGCGCGTCCATCTTGAAGAGGACACGGCCAGATCGCAACACATGACGAATCAGGCAGGTGAAAGCTATAGCCTAATCGACGTCAACCGGTCGGGTCTTCCCCTTATGGAGATTGTCTCAGAACCGGACATTCGGTCAGCGGAAGAGGCTCGCGCCCACCTCACAAAGCTGAGGCAAATCCTGCGGTACATCGGAGCTTCCAGCGCGAATATGGAAGAAGGCAATATGCGCTGCGAGCCGAACGTGAGCATCCGTCCTCTCGGTGAGTCGAGCCTTGGCGCGAAAGTCGAGTTGAAGAACATCAACAGCCTGCGCCACGCTTACGACGCGATCAAGTTTGAAGTTGACAGGCAGACCAAACTCCTCGAGTCTGGCGACAAGGTTATCCAGGAGACGCGGGGGTGGCGCGAAGACATCAAGCAGAGCGTCCCACAGCGCAGCAAAGAGTTCGCTAACGACTATCGCTACTTTCCCGAACCAGACCTTCCAATCATGCTGATCGATCGCGCGTGGGTAGACGAGATCCGTTCCCGAATGCCAGAACTGCCGGACGCCAGGCGACGCCGGTTTAGCGAGCAGTACGACCTCTTGGACTATGACTCGGGCGTACTCACCCAATCGCGTGCGACAGCGGACTTCTTTGAAGCCACAATCGCAGCGCGAAGCGAAGACACCGCTCGGCGGGCAAAAACGGTCGCAAATTGGGTCAACGGCGACTTTGCGCGCCTACTCAAAGCCGCCGCGGTCGAAATTCAGGATTCTCGCGTAACGCCTGCGGCGCTTTCCGAGCTTCTCGACCTCGTGGATAGTGGAGCGGTATCAGGGACAACCGCCAAGGACGTGTTCGGCAAAATGTTCGAGACCGGACGGCTCCCCGGCGAAATCGTCGAGGAATCGAATCTCGGCCGGCTGGAGTCCGGCGATGACATTTCCAACGCTATTACAAAGGTGATAGCCGAATCGCCTAAGGCGGTCGCGGATTACAAGAGCGGTAAGGAAACGGCGATCAAGTTCCTGGTCGGCCAAGTCATGCGAGAGACCAAAGGCCGCGCAAGGCCGGATGTAGTATTGCAGCATCTGAAAGAAAAATTGGCATGATAAAGCGTATTCCAATAGCGGTGCGGCGCGTTTATAGATTAGGGTTATGAGCCGCGTGTTCACCTTCGATTTCTTCAAGTGGTTCTATCCGGGCATGCACATCAAGCGATGGCTTGCCCTTATTGTTATCGGCGTGGCCATCATGACGTTTGGCCTAGGCTACGTCGTTCGCGAGTTGTACACCGAAGGGTTACGGCTGCCGGGGTTCATGTATTGGAGTACTCTCCAGTTCATCCCTCGGTACTTCCGGGGGGCGATGTTCATGTCCGGTGCCGTCGGCCTGATCCTCTTCTCGATCTGGAAGCTGAATCAGTCGATTATCTCCGTCGTCGCGCCGAACCGGGATACCAACGAGAGCTTGGTCAACACGATTTACACCCAGCGCTTCTTGAGGCGCGGGCCGAAGATTGTTGCCATCGGCGGTGGGCACGGGCTCTCGACCCTGTTGCGCGGGCTCAAGGAGTACACGACGAACCTGACCGCGATCGTGACGGTCGCCGATGATGGAGGGAGCTCCGGCTTTTTGCGGCGAGAGCTGGGCGTACTCCCGCCGGGCGATGTGCGAAACTGCATCGCAGCCCTTGCCGATGCCGAGCCGCTCGTCACAAAGCTGTTCCAATACCGATTCGAGGACGGTGAAGGTCTAGCCGGTCACTCCTTCGGCAATCTCTTCATCGTGGCAATGTCCGGCGTCACCGGGAACATGGAGGACGCCATTCGCCAGACCAGTCGAGTGCTGGCGGTTCGCGGGCAGATTATTCCCTCAACCATGGAAGACGTGACTCTTTGCGCCCACACGGATGACGAGCGGACGATCCACGGAGAGTCAAGCATCGGTCCGGCCGTAAGTAACGGCAGTAAGGCGCGCATCAGCGAAGTGTATTTGGCACCGGAAAATCCGCCTGCACACCCGGAAGCCGTTCGGGCGATTCTGGAGGCAGACCTTATCGTTCTCGGTCCCGGTAGCCTTTACACCAGCGTCCTTCCCAACCTCCTCGTCCAGGGAATCCGTCGCAGCCTCGTGGCGGCCCCGGCGCCAAAGTTGTACGTCTGCAATGTCGCGACACAGCCGGGCGAGACTGACAGCTTTAGCGTTGCGGAGCACGTTGCCGCAATCGAGGACCATGTCGGAAAGGGCGTCATCAACTATGTCCTCGCGAATAGCAACGTTACAGATGTAATTCCGCAAGCCGAGAAGGCCACACCCGTTCGAGTGATAAAGCCGATTAACAACGGCCTGCGGCTGGTTGCCTCAGACGTAGTGGCCGAAGATAACCGTTACCACCACGATTCGACCAAACTCGCGGAGGCGATCATGCGTATCTACGATGATCGCGATCAAATCTCTCAGTCAGCCGCGGTGCCCGAGCAGGACCTGGTTACCGCGCTAGACGGACGATAATGGAACTTTCTGACTACCTATCCGTCGCCGCAATTCTCGTGTCCATCGCTCTGGTCGCCGTCATCCTGTTGCAGGTGAAGGGCGAGGGAGTGGGGGGCCTTCAGAGCGGGTCATTTGTACGGACTCGGCGGGGTCTCGAGAAAACCCTCTTTCAACTCACTATCGGTCTCAGCGTGCTCTGGCTCGTCATAGCGGCTCTAGCCGTCATCGAGCGACGCTAAGACGCGCAAGTAACTTTCGATGAAGTCACGTGGACGAGTCGTGCCGCCGTCTGCCCGAAATCGACGATCGTCGAGTGCCGGCTGGCCCCTTTTGCTCGTACTCGCCGGAGGCTTTGTGGCGGTGGCCGCAGCGTGGTTCGGGTTGTCAAAGTCCCTCGGAGGAAGCGACACCAGACGAGACTTTCGCTACGTCGAAGCCGTAGTCGGAGCTCCGTCGCGCGTAAACCCCCTGTTCGTACACTTAAACGACGCGGACCGCGATCTTGCCAGTCTAATCTTTTCGGGGCTGACCCGTCTTGGTGCGGACGGAACCGTCCTACCGGACTTGGCTGAGACCTGGGAACCGAGCCCCGATGGCAACACAATTACCTTCCATCTGCGCGGGAACGCTCGCTGGCACGACGGAACCCCGTTCAACTCGGCAGACGTCATTTTCACCTACTCATTGCTCGCTAATCCCACTATCGAAGGCGACCCCGATCAGGCCGCCCTCTGGCATAACATCACCTGCTCTGCACCCGACGAGTCAACAGTCTCTTGTCGACTCCCTGAGCCGTTTGCGCCGTTCCCCGCATACGCGACGGCCGGAATCTTACCGCAACATGTCCTAGCCGGAACGGAGGCGGGAGCTTTAGCGACAAGCGTCTTCAATCAGAACCCAGTTGGCACCGGCCCGTACAAGCTGGCGAGCCTAGACAACTCTCACGCCGTCTTGCTGGCTAACGATAGCTATCATCTGGGGAGCCCAGCCCTAGGCGAGATCGAACTGAAGTTCTTTCCCGATAGCTTCGCCGCTGTAAACAGTGTGGTGCGCGGCGAGGCCAGTGGCATCTTTCTCGACGGCACCGCAAGCGGCGAGGACCTGGACACGGTGGCGGCGGTAAATGGCCTGAAGCGGTACGAAGCCATTCGGACTGCCTACAACGTGCTTTATCTGAACAACAGCCAAGCGCCTCTGAACGATGTCCTTGTCAGGCGTGCCATCGCAGAGTCAATTGATACCGACGGCTTGATCGATTCACTGCTCGGTGGGAGAGCGGTTCGAGCTGATTCTCCCATCGTGACGGGAACCTGGGCTAACAACCCGGAATTCGAACCAAACGGGCGCGACTTGACCGACGCGCGCAAGCGCCTCGAGGAAGCAGGGTGGGTTCTTCAGGATGGTACGCAAGTTCGGATTCGCAACGGTGTGGAGTTACGGCTCACGCTCTTGACCGATCGGGACTCGCTTCGAGGACGTATCTCCAGCGAGATCGCAGGGCAACTTGGCGAGGTCGGAATCGCAGTTACCCTGGCGCCGGAGGAATCGACCAATCTGATAAGGGATTTTCTAATTCCCCGGCAATATCAGGCAGCGCTCTTCGGGTGGGACCCGGGGCTCGATCCGGACCCTTACCCTTCGTGGCATAGTTCGCAGGCCAGCGACAGCGGGCGCAATCTTGCCGCATACGCGGATGAGAAAGCCGACAAACTTCTCGAGGAGGCGCGCGTCACATCCAACCTGGACCAGAGGCAGCAGCTATATTATGCCTTTCAAGCTGTCTTCCGCGATGACGTTCCCAGCGTCTTGCTCTATCACCCGCGAAATAGTTACTTCGTCACCGATGAGGTCAAGGGCATCGAACTGGGAACGCTGTTTAGTCCGAGCTCGCGCTTCCGCAATGTAAATGAGTGGCGCTTCGAAGAAAGCTCGGATCTAAGGAATCGCTAGGTAGAATCCCGCTTGACATTGAAGCGCATTATCACGCTTACCACGGATTTTGGTACTGCGGATCCCTACGTAGCCGCTGTCAAGGGAGCCATTCTCAGTATAAATCCGGAGGTCACGATCGTCGATGTTTCCCACGATGTTGAGCCACATCGAATTGAACAGGCGGTATTCGTCGTCTCCTCGGCCTTGCCCTACTTTCCGCGACACTCAATTCACATCGTCGTTGTAGACCCCGACGTCGGCACGGAGCGGCGCGCGCTGGTCCTTGATGAGGGGCTTAGCATTTTCATCGGTCCCGATAACGGCGTGCTTTCTGCGGGGCTCAGCGACGAAGTGCGCGCGGGCGCCACGAAAGGACCATCTGCGGTCCTGGTGCCGCCCGGCAAACGAGCATTCTCGCTTACCAATCCCCGCTATCAACTGTTGCCGACGAGTACCACGTTCCACGCGCGTGACATCTTTGGGCCCGCGGCTGCATACCTGTCTATCGGCGTGACTCCTTCCGATTTCGGTCCGGACGTGGAACAGATCACGGTACTGCCGCCATTCCGGGGGAAACAAGCTGGCCGCGGACTGGTTGGTCGGATCATCCATATCGATCGGTTCGGTAACGCCATTACCACGGTTCGAGGCGAACAATTACCCCTGGGTGCTGTGCGCGTCGATGTGGGCCACCATGAGATCGAGGGGTTGTCACGCTCCTACGCGGACCGTGGGGGCCCGCTTGCCCTAATTGGCAGTTCGGGCTTCCTCGAAATCGCCCTTAAGGGCGGCAGCGCAACTGGTACCCTAGGCCTTAAGCTCGGCGACGTCGTTTCCGTACGAGCGGTCTAGGGCACGACGATTACGGGAATCTGGACTACACTCCTGGCGCGCCCTTCAGGTGTCGTTTCCAAATACACCCACAGGCAATAAGGCGTGGGCTCCTTAATATCTGTTATGACGATGTCCGCTCCAAACGGACGTGAATTATCACCGCGCTCAAGGTCTGGTGGCGGAAGGCGGTACGTGTTTGGCTGAGGCGGGAGGTTCAATACCTGGACTATCGATTGCTTTGCATCCACGATGCCAACGGCCACTCCTTTGTTATTGGCGCCGATGTTGGAACCCCACCCACGGAGGTGAAAGGGGATCTTCAGTTGTTGCTGTGGTTGCGGCTCTTGGACTTGGAGCACTTTGGGTGATGCAGGATCCGGGTTCGGTGCGCACACCTGAAGAGGAGTTGGCGTTGGGGGCGGGCTCGGTGTCGCGGTTCGCCGCGGTAGCGAAGACGCGGGGGCGGCCGTTTGTGTAACCAGTATTACATCGCCGCTGGACTCTGGGTGCGCTTCGCCATCGCCGCCGCAAGCCCCCGCGAAGATCAGTGTTGCCAAGGCAAGCAGGGCGGCTCCCACGAGCGAACATGTCGGCTTCACCTCAAGACCGAGCATCGCCTCTGTATAACGCCCGACGATCAATCGCGTTGCCGGTGGCATCATGCTAGAATCGCGCAGGTTGAGCAGTCAACGCGACGCGGCCGCCATTATGTCCGTCGTTTTCCTGGGCACCCCAACTTTTGCCGTAGCCTCGCTGAAGAGGCTCGCGCAAGACGGCCATAAGATCGCGGCGGTCGTTACGCAACCTGATCGGCCGGCGGGGCGGAAACTCACGCCAAGAGCATCCCCTGTTAAGACCGCGGCGCAGGAACTTGGCTTGCCAGTACTCCAACCCAGCAGTCTTCGCGACCAGGATTTTGTCGAACGTTTGCGGCGGCTTTCCCCGGAGACAATGGCAGTGGTCGCGTATGGAGAGATTCTTCGACAAAATGTGTTGGACATTCCCCCACGCGGCGTCCTGAACGTCCATCCGTCGCTGCTGCCTCGCTGGCGCGGTGCTTCGCCCATTCCTGCGGCGATACTCGCCGGGGACAAGCGTACAGGTGTCTCGATCATGCTCATGGAGGCAGGCATGGACACTGGCCCGCTTCTTGCCCAAACGGACGTTCCCATCACAGACGCCGATGCGACGCTCTCGCTATCACGTACGCTGGCGGGCAAAGCGGCTGATCTCCTTGGTCAAACGATGCCGAGTTGGCTCTCGGGCCGATTGTCCCCTGAGCCTCAGGATGAGAAGTTGGCAACTTACTGCCCGCTACTGAGTAAAGAGGACGGAGCTATCGACTGGGGGCTTTCCGCGAGCGAGATATGGCGGCGGGTGCGCGCCTTTAATCCGTGGCCGGGCGCCTTTACTTTCCTCGACGGCGAGCTGGTCCACATCTGGCGCGCCTTGCCGCTTGCCGCCGACATTGGAGTAACCGTGGGCACAATCTCGGAACTGCCAAGCCCACTTCTGCATCAACTGCCCGACGAATTACGCGAGGACGCAGCCTTCGCGGTGGGGACCGGCAGCGGCCTTCTCGTACCGCTGGAAGTCCAGCGCGCTGGCCGCCGGACGCTTTCTGCGGCTGAGTTCGCGCGAGGGATGCGGGGACTCGCAGGCCGACAGCTCGGATCTCCGACGGCGGCGTGAGCCGCTACTCGGACTCGGCACTCCCTTCCGCAGGTTGTTCGGGAGCTTCGCCCTCTTCGCCCTCGACCGCTGCCTCGCCCTCTTCCAACTCCTCCTCCTCCGGCACCTCTTCGACCGGCTCCACGGCCGGCGGAGCCACCTTTGCGACCACCTGCTCAGCGTCGGTAAGCAGCGTCACGTCGGCGGGCAGGTCGAGGTCGGATACGTGGAGAGCCTGGTTGATTTCGGTCAGGGGGGAGACATCGATCTCCAGGAACGATGGCACTTCTGTGGGAAGCGCCTCGACGGTCACGTGGTCCAGGCCGTGCATTAGGATTCCCCCGTAGGTATCGACGGCAGGCGATAACCCGACGAGGTGAATCGGGACATCGGCTCTGACCTTCTCTCTCAGCGAGATCTGGAGGAAATCTACGTGCTGGATGGCGTCCGTTACTGGGTGTTGCTGAACATCCCGGACGAACGTTGGCCGAGGATCGTCCCCGTCCAGGCGCAGGTACACGATTTCGTTGCGACCCGCTGACTTGAGCACATATTTGAGTTCTTCAGTCCCCACCTGGATGGCCTGCGACTCGACGTTATGTCCATAGACATTTGCCGGAGTGAGCCCTCCGCGGCGCAGGATCTTCACTCTTTTCCCTAACACCTGGCGCGGGGCTGCATTTAATTCTGCCCTGCTCCGGGTTGCCTCAACCATTCCAGCTTCTCCTGTTTTGTGTACGATCATCAGGTTAGCCGACGGCTTTCTTCACGTCAACGAAAATGCCCGATTTCCTGAGACACAGCGCGGCTCCGGTTCGCCTTGACAACTCCTCACCTCTGCGAGATATTGAGACCGATATGTAAGTGCGTGCCCACGCACAAGTTCCAGCCATGAGCCGGCGAGGGCCCATGACAATCGCCCAAACCCCCACAATCGAACGCGGCAAGCGCGATAAAGCGCAGCGGCAACAGTGTCTCATCGATGCCGCCACTGCCGTTTTTGCAGAGCGAGGCTACGATTGCGCCACGACT
>Ga0114129_10002317_pt1 | contig 26428 bp, 28 predicted proteins | sample RhiMetdeltSRZDD1_FD_80071 | JGI IMG/M metagenome (GOLD analysis project Ga0114129, IMG submission 80071) | Populus rhizosphere microbial communities from Tennessee, USA - Rhizosphere MetaG P. deltoides SRZDD1 (version 2) (version 2) | ecosystem: Host-associated > Plants > Roots > Rhizosphere >...
GCGCGCCAAGGCCGAAGCCGAGCAGCGCAAACGCGACGAGATCGAGGCCAAGGAGCGCGCCAAGGCCGAAGCCGAGCAGCGCAAACGCGACGAGATCGAGGCCAAGGAGCGCGCCAAGGCCGAGGCCGAACAGCGCAAGCGCGAAGAGGCTGCTGCCCAGGAGGAGGCGAAGAGGCGCGAGAAGGAAGAGCGCCAACGCCAGAAGGAGCTCGCGAAGCTCGCGAAGGGTAGAGGGCTCGGAAAGCTGCTCTCCCGCGACGAGGCCGACGAGTACGACGACGACGACGTCAGCGTCCGACCGATCGAGAACATCGTGGAGCGGCTTCAGCCGTACGCCCAGCAGCGTCCGCCCGAGACCCCCGTGCCGGACGCGCCGGACGACGAGCGGACCTCCGACGACGCGCAGGACTCGACCGACCGCACGGCGTGAGCCAGGTCGTCGAGGCGCCGGTCGAGGCCCCACGACGCTCGACGGAGGACGATCCCGTCGAAGACCGTCCGTGGGTCGTGATCGTCTGGAACGACCCGATCAACCTGATGAGCTACGTCACGCTCGTCCTCCAGCAGCTGTTCGGGTACTCGCGCGCGCGGGCGACGAAGCTGATGCTCCAGGTGCACAACGAGGGGAAGGCCGTCGTCTCGTCGGGGACGAGGGAGAAGTCGGAGCTCGACGTCTCGCGCCTCCACGCCCACGGACTGTGGGCGACGATGCAGCAGGATTAGAGGCTTGATGCGGCGCGGGATCAAGGCGCAGAAGGACGGGACGTACCGGGTCGAGCTGCCGGCCGAGGAGCGCGACGTGCTCGCGTCGCTCCCCGGCCAGCTCCGGGAGGCGCTCGACGCGGGCGAGCCGACCCTCTACCGGCTGTTCCCGCCGGCCCACGCGGACGACGACGCGGCGAACGAGGAGTACGCGCACCTCGTCGGGCCGGCGCTCGTCGACGGCAAGCTGCGCGCGCTCGCCGAGCTCGAGCGCACCGCCCGGGCGAAGCGACTCGACGAAGAGGAGCTCGGCGCCTGGCTGGGCGCGCTCGAGAGCCTCCGTCTCGCGCTCGGCACGCAGCTCGACGTGACCGAAGAGAGCTACGGCCCACTCGATCCGACCGCTCCGGACGCTCCGCGGCTCGCGCTGTACCACTGGCTCTCGTGGCTCCAGGAGGAAGTGGTGCAAGCGATGTCCGAGACGGTCGAGCGGCGCGGCGCGCCGGACTGACGCCGTTCGCAGCGACTACGCCGGCGGCGAGCGGGCACTACGCTCCCGTCGTGTCCGATGCCGACACCGTCGTCTTCGTTCCCGCCTGGAACGAGGAGCGCAGCCTGCCCGCCGTGCTCGAGGAGCTGCAGGCCGGGCTCCCCGACGCGGACGTGCTCGTGATCGACGACGGCTCGACGGACGCGACCGCCGCCGTTGCGGCGGCACACGACGCCATCGTCGTCTCGTTCGCCGAGAACCGAGGGCTGCGCGCCGGGATCGCGGCCGGCTACCACGAGGCGTACGAACGGGGCTATGCGTACTGCGGCAGGGTCGACGCCGACGGCCAACACCCGGTGGAGGAGCTCGCCCGCCTGCTCGAGCTCGTGCGCACTGATTCGTGTGACGTCGCCGTCGGCTCCCGGTTCGCCGAGGGGGACGGCTACGGCGCCGACCGCTACGCGCCGTCCCCCGCGCGACGGTTTGGGATCGGGCTGCTCCAAAAGGCGATGCACCTGCGGCTCGGTCGCCCCTTCCGTGACCCGACGAGCGGCATGGCGGCGGTCAACCGGAGCGCGATGCCGATCATGTCCCGCCCGTACGCGAGCGGCGCACCGGAGGTCGAGGCGCTTCTTCGCCTGAAGCAGGCGGGGCTGCGCGTCGAGGAGGTCGCCGTCCACATGCGCGAGCGCACGCACGGCGAGTCGAAGCTCCAGGGCAAGAAGGCGGTGAAGCTCGTGCTCACCGTCGTCGGCACGCTGCTGTTCTTCCGCTGGCTGCGGCATCGCCGCGCGTGACGCGCGTCGTCGTCGTCCTCGGCTATTCGAGCGGCGCCGGGGCGGAGCTGCACCCGGTCTGCGCCTCGCGGCTCGCTCGTGCCGCCGACGTCGCGACCGGCGACGACGTCGTCGTCCTCTCGGGCTGGGCGCGCGTGCCGCATCTCGCCTCGGAGGCGGAGCTCATGCGCGCAGCCTGGCGCGGCACCGCCCGCGAGGTCGTCGTCGACCCCGACGCCCGCACGACGGTCGAGAACCTCGCGAACGCGGTCAACGACGTGCTTCGCGTCGGTGCCGGCGAGGTGGTCGTCGTCACGTCTTCGTGGCATGCGTCGCGCGCCACGACGGCGATGCGGTGGCTGCTCCGAGGACGCGGCGTCGTCGTGCGGGCCGAGTCCCCGCCCGGAAGATCCACACGCGCAAAGGTGCGCGAGCTGCTGCTCTGGCCGCTGCTTCCGTTCCAGCTGTGGCGGGCCGGCCGTGGGCCGACCTGACCCTAGGACACCTCGGCGTGGATTCTCTGCTTGGCCTGCCGGAGGGACCCGCCCTCACGCCCGGCGCGCACGGCGAGGGCCTCGGCCAGGATCGACAGCGCGGTCTCGGCCTGGGTGTCGGCACCGATGTCGAGGCCGCACGGGCCGCTGATCCTCGCGAGGTCCTCCTCCGTCGCCCCGGCCTCGAGCAGGCGCTCGCGACGGCGCTCCTGATTGCGCCGGGAGCCGAGCGCGCCGATGTAGAACGCCTCCGTCCGCAGCGCCGCGAGCAGCGCCGGCTCGTCGAACTTGTCGTCGTGTGTGAGCACGACGATCGCGGTCTGGTGATCCGGGGCGACCTCGGCGATCGTCTCCTCCGGCCACTTCGCGATCAGCCGATCGGCCGAGGGGATCCGCTCCGGCGTGAGGAACGTGGCTCTCGCGTCGGCGACGATCGCCGTCCAGCCGAGCAGCTTCGCCCCGCGTGCCAGCGCCTCCGCCGTGTCCACCGCGCCGTAGACGAGCAGCCGCGGTGGCGGCCCGTACCACTCGGTGAACACCTTGGCGCCGTCGGACTCGAGCAGCCGGTTGCGGCCGCGGCGCACGAGCTCGTCGAACTGGCCCGTGGCCCACGCCGGAACGCCGTCCCCGACCGTCTCGCCGCCCTCCACCAGGAGCGCCTTCGCGCCGACTCCGTCGCCCTCGACGACCGTGAACAGCACCGCCCGGCCCCCGTCCTCGCCCAGCCGGGCGAGCCGCTCGAGCAACGTCACTCGACCGGCTCCACGAACACGTCGATCTCGCCGCCGCAGGGCAGGCCGACGTCCCAGGCCATCTCGTCGGTGATCCCGTAGTGGAGCAGGCGCGGTGTCCCGTCCTGCATCACGGCCATCGCATTGTCGAACACGTCGCTCTCGACACAGCCGCCCGAGACCGACCCGCACATCTTCCCCGACTCCGACACCGCCAGGCTCGTCCCGATCGGCCGCGGGGCCGAACGACGCGTCGCCACCACCGTCGCGACGACCACCCTCTCCCCCGCGTCGCGCCAGGCTTCGACCTCGGGCAGGATCTCCTTCACGCTGCGTGCCTCCTTTCGATGCCGGCGAGGACCGTCGCCAGCTCTTCCAGACTCCTCAGATTATGGCCTGCGAGGAACCTGTCGACGAAAGGCAACGCAGCGCGCATGCCCCCCGCGAGCGGCTGGTAGTCGGGATTGCCCTTGAGCGGGTTGACCCAGATCACCGCGTAGGCAGCGCGTGCGAGACGCGCCATCTCCCGCCCCACGAGACCGGGATCCTCGCGCTCCCAGCCGTCCGAGACGACCACGACGATCGCGCCGCGGGACAACCCACGACGGCCCCAGACCTCGTTGAACTCCCGCAGCGACGCGCCGATCCTGGTCCCGCTGCCCCAGTCGACGACCTCCTCGGTACAGCGTGCGAGCGCGGCCATCGGGTCGCGCGTGGCGAGGTCCGGCGTGAGGCGTGAGAGGCGCGTGCCGAACGCGAAGGCCTCGACGCCCCGCCCGGCGCCGACCGCGGCGTGGAGGAAGAGCAGCAGGGCGCGCGCGTAGCTGTCCATCGAGCCGGACACGTCGCACAGGAGCACGAGCCTGCGGGGGACCTTCTTCCGGGCGCGCAGCGGCCGGTCGACCGGGTCGCCGCCGGTGCGGAGGGAGCGGCGGATCATCCCGCGCACGTCGACCCCCTCGCCGAGCGAGTCGCGCCGCGTCCGCCGCGACCGCCGGAGCGGCCGGGTCCGCGCGATGCGCTCGATCAGCTCGCGCAGCCGGACGAGCTCGACGTCGCTCAGCTCCGCGAAGTCCTTGTCGCGCAGGAGCTCCTGGCCGGAGGCGCCGACCTCCAACGCGTCGTCGTCCCGCTCCTCGTCGCCGCCGTCCTCGCCGTCGCTCGCCGCCCCCTCGACGAGGCGCAGCATCGGCTCCGGCGCCTGCTCGCCCGACGCCGGCTGGACCGGTGCGCGGAGGAACCACGCGTCGAACGCCCGGTCGAACACCGCGAGCTCGTCGCGGCGTGAGACGAGCGTCTGGCGCAGCGAGAAGTAGACGTCGTCGCGCCGGGCGAGATCGACCGCGCCGAGGGCGCGCACCGCGTCGGTCGACCGGCCCGGGCCGATCTCGAACCCTGCCTCGCGCAGGACACGGCCGAAGGTCACGACGTGCCCGACGATCGCGTCCCCGGAGGCCACCGTCTACGACGCCGCGGAGGCGGCGCGGGCCTCCTCGACCAGCCGCGCGAGCGTCGCGTCGCGGACCGCGTCGATGTCCTCGTGGTACTTGAGCACGGAGCCGAGCGTCTGCTGCACGACCTCCGCGTCGAGCTCGCGGCGGCCGAGCGCGTCGAGCGCCATCGCCCAGTCGATCGTCTCGGAGACACCCGGCGGCTTGGCGAGATCGAGGCTGCGCAGCCCGCGCACGAACGCGGCCGCCTCGACCGCGAGCCGCTCGGGGATGCCCGGCGCGCGGAGCCTCACGATCGCGATCTCACGCTCGATCGACGGATGCCCGATCCAGTGGTACAGGGCCCGCCGCTTGAGCGCGTCGTGCAGCTCGCGCGTGCGGTTGGACGTCAGGACCACCGCGGGGCGGCGACGGGCGCGGATCGTGCCGAGCTCCGGGATCGTGATCTGGAAGTCGGAGAGCACCTCGAGCAGGAACGCCTCGAACTCCTCGTCCGCGCGGTCGATCTCGTCGATCAGGAGGACGACGGGATCGTCGGTGTCGATCGCCTCGAGGAGCGGCCGGCGGATCAGGTACTCCGGCCCGAAGAGCTCGCTCTCGGTGACGGTCCCCTCCTGCGCCGCGCGGATGTGGAGCAGCTGGCGCGGGTAGTTCCACTCGTAGACGGCGTGCGCGACGTCGAGGCCCTCGTAGCACTGGAGGCGGATCAGGCGCGCGTCGAGCGCCGTCGCCAGCGCCTTCGCGGCCTCGGTCTTCCCGACCCCCGCGTCACCCTCGAGCAGCACGGGCTTCTCGAGCGCGAGCGCCAGGTAGAGCGCGGTCGCGAGCCCGCGGTCGGGGAGGTAGTCGGCCTCCCGGAGCGCGGCCTCGAGCTCGTCGATCGACCCGTGCGTCACGCCCGCAGCGTACCCCGGCGACCGCCCTCCACCATCTAGGCCGCGTCGCGGCGGAGGAGATCCGAGGCGAGATCGGCCGAGCGGGCTAGCGAGCCGCTCTCCACCAGCTCCTCGAGTGCCTGCGACGGGTCGATCAGCTCGGCGACGCACACCTCGAACACGCGCATCACGACGAAGGTGAGCGGGTCGAGCTCGATCCCGGTGCCGCGCAGGAACACCCCGACCTCCGCGGCCTCGCGTGCGAGGGCATCCTCCATCGAGGCCAGCGCGAACGCCACGCCGAGCTCTCGCTCCTGGCGCGCACGAAGCTCCTCGGGCAGCGGTTGCCCCATCTCCTCCGACCCCTTCACGATCTCCTCCCCCACTTTGACGTCGAAATCGCGCGAACGGCTGCTGGCCGTCGGCGCGGATGGGGCTACCGTGACGCCGTGACGCCGCTCGCAACTGCGCCGGACGACCTCTGGGGGGCGTGGTCCCTCGACCCGCTCGTGCTGGCCCTCGCTGCGGTGGCGGTCGTGTTCTTCGTCTCGGGCTGGCGGCGGCTGCGGCGCCGCCGCCCGGAGCTGGCGCCGTGGTCTCGACTCGCTCTCTTCCTCGCGGGCGTGGGTGTCGTCCTGGTCGGGCTCCTCTCCCCGCTCGACGCGATCGCGGAGGAGTACCTCCAGTCCGCCCACATGCTCCAGCACGTGCTGATCGCGGACCTCGGCATCGTCCTCGCGCTGCTCGCCGTGCGGGGCCCGCTCTCCATGTTCTTCCTCCCGCGCGACCTCCTCGCCCCGCTCGCGCGCGCGCAGCCGCTCCGGCGCGGGCTCTCGTTCCTCCTCCGGCCGCGTGTCGCCGTCCCGCTCTGGATCGCCGTGATGGTCGCCTGGCACATCCCGCCGCTCTACGACGCCGCGTTGCGCCACCCGGTGGTGCACCGGGCGGAGCACCTCTCGTTCGTGGTCGTCGGCGCGCTCGTCTGGACGCTCCTGATCGACCCCGCGCGCCACGGACGCCTGACGGTCAACGAGCGGCTGGGTCTCGCGGTCCTCCTGTTCTGGATCGGCCAGGTACTCGCGTACCCGTTCGTGTTCGGGTTCCAGCCGTACTACGACGTCTACGTCGACCAGCCGCACCGTCTCTTCGGCCTCTCGGCGCTGACCGACCAGAAGCTCGCGGGGCTCGTGATGATGATCGAGCAGGCGGCGACCCTCGGCATCGCGATCGTGCTGCTCCTGCGGCTCTCACGCCGTACCAGGGCGTCGCGGGGCGTGACCGCTCTCCGGACAAGCCCCTGATGCCATCGCCGTGGTCGGTGCGTCTCGAGCCGGCGTTCGTCGTGCTCGCAGTCGTCGCGGCGGTGCTCTACGCCCGGGCGTGGCGCCGCGAGCCGGGCCCCGCCTGGCGGGCCTGGTGCTTCGGTGCCGGCCTCGCCCTCGTCGTGGCCGCCCTCAACTCGCAGCTCGGGACGATCGCCGTCCACTACCTCGTGCTGTTCCACCTCCTGCAGAACGTGATGATCAGCGACTGGGCGCCGCCGCTCCTCCTGATCGGCCTCACACCGTCGATGCGCGCCGCCCTCGCAGCCCGTGGCGGCCCACTGTTCGAGACGATCACCCGACCGGCGATTACGCTTCCTACATGGCTTGTTGCCTGGTACGTCATCCACTTGGGGGCGGTGTACGACGCGGCCGTGCAGAACGGGCTCCTGCTCGCGATCGAGCACGCCGTGCTGATCGCGGTGGGGCTCCTCTTCTGGTGGCCCGTGCTCTGCGACGTGCCGCGCTCGCTCGCGACGCTCGGCCGCATCGGGTACGTGTTCGCGGCGTTCGTGCTCTCCGCCTTTCTCGGCCTGGCGCTCACCTTCTCCCCGCCGCTCTACGGGTACTACGAGGACCTGCCGGAGCGCCTCTGGGGCATCACCGCCCGGCAGGACCAGAACCTCGGCGGGATCCTGATGTCGACCGAGCAGGCGGTCGTGTTCTTTGGCGCGATCGTCTGGCTGCTCATCCGGCTCTTGCGCGAGGAGGCGGAGGCGGAGGAGCGTCTTGCGGCGGAGCAGCGGGCGGCCGGCCTGCGGGAGCATTGAGCTCTCCGTGTGGCGCCCGGCGCGCCGACGGGTGAGGATGCCCTCTCGATGAGGCGCGTGATCCGCTGGGTCGACCCCGAGGGCTACCTCTCCGTCGCCGTCGAGCATCCGCGGGACGGCGAGTTCAGCGTCCTGCGGGGGCTCGAGGACCCGATGCGGCTGCTGCAGGGAGAGTCGTTCCCGCTCGGCACCCGGATCGTCCCGGTCGACGAGTTCAGCCTCGAGCTCGAGCCCGGCCTGACGCTCCTCGCGCCGCTCGACCCGCCCGAGGTGTGGTGCGCCGAGGGGACGTACGACACGGCCGACGCGGATCCGATGGCGTCGAGCCGGTTCCACGACGTGTACACGGCGGTCAGCGACAACCATCGCCCCCGCCTCTTCCTCAAGGACGCGGGCGGCCGACGGACCGTCGGCCCGGGTCACGCGATCGGCATCCGGGGCGACTCGACGTGGACCGTCCCCGAGCCCGAGATCGGCCTCGTCCTCGGCGGCAAGGGAACGATCCTCGGGTACACGATCGCGAACGACCTGAGCTCCCGCGAGATCGAGAGCGCGAGCCCGCTCTACCTCAGCCAGGCGAAGGTGTACGCGGGCTGCTGCGCGATCGGGCCTGCGATCTACTCACCCGAATACGAGCCGCAGGGCTTCCAGATCGTCATGCGCATCACCGACGAGGACGGCGAGGTCGTCTACCAGGACACGGCGACGACCGCGCAGATGACGCGTTCCTTCGAGGACCTGGTCTCGTGGCTGGTCCGCGACAACCCCGTGCCGGCCGGGACGGTCCTGCTCACGGGCACGGGGCTGATCCCGCCGGACGACCTCAACCTCCTGCCCGGGCACTGGGTCGAGATCCACGTGCCCGAGATCGGGACGCTCGTGAACCACGTGGTGCTCGCGGCCGACCTCGCGTAGCTAGGTTGGGCGACTGTGAGCACGACCCGACTCGTTGACCTCGCGTCCCTGCCGGGGGCGCGGGAGGCGGACGAGCGAGCCGCCGAGCTCGCGCTCCGGCTGCCGACGGAGCTCGCGCCGCTCGCTCGGATCGCGTTCGACTACCGCTGGTGCTGGGATCCCGACGGCGACGAGCTCTTCCGTTCGCTCGACCCGCACGCGTGGGAGATCAACCTCGCCAACCCGGTGAGGCAGCTCGCCGACATCGCGCCCCACACCGCGTCACGCGCGGTCGGCGACCCTGCCACGCGCGGGCGGATCGCACGGCTCGCGCGCGTCCTCGACGAGGATCGCGGGCGCGCCGAGGCGCGCATCGAGGGCCTGGACGGCCCCGTGGTGTTCGTCTGCGCGGAGTTCGGGATCCACCGGTCGCTGCCGATCTACTCCGGCGGGCTCGGCGTGCTCGCGGGGGACATCCTCAAGGCGGCGAGCGACTGCGGGCTGCCGATGATCGGCATCGGGCTCCTCTACCGGCGGGGCTACTTCCAGCAGCGGGTCGACCGGGCGGGGCTCCAGCACGAGTACTGGGTGCAGACGCTGCCCGAGCGGCTGCCGACCGTGCAGGTGCTCGACGACCACGGTCGGCCGCTGCGGCTCACGTTCCCGCTCTTCGGCCGCGAGATCGCGTTCCATGTGTGGCGGGTCGAGGTCGGGCGGGTGCCGCTGTACCTCCTCGACACCGAGCTCGACGAGAACGATCCCGTCGACCGCTGGATCACGGCGCGACTGTACGAGGGGAACCCGCACACCCGGCTCGGGCAGTACGGGCTGCTCGGGGTCGGCTCGGTGCGGACTCTCCGCGCGCTCGGGATCGAGCCGGGCGTGCTGCACTTCAACGAGGGCCATCCCGCTCTCGCGGCGCTCGAGCTCGCCGCCGAGGCGGTGGCAGGCGGCGAGGCGCTCGACGACGCGCTCGGCGCGGCGCGCGAACGGTGCGTCTTCACGACGCACACTCCGGTCGCCGCGGGCAACGAGTCGTACGAGCCGGGCTCGTTCCTCGAGGCGTTCGCCGAGCTTCCGGCCCGGCTCGGCATGGACGACGGCCGATTCCTCGACCTCTGCCGCACGGAGCCGGGCACGGACGAGTGGCCGGGCATGACGCCCCTCGCGCTCCGGATGACCCGTCGGGCGAACGCCGTCAGCCTCCGTCACGAGCAGGTCGCGCGCGAGATGTGGCGCCCCCTCTACGGGACCGAGTCGGCAGACGAGGTGCCGATCACCCACGTGACGAACGGCGTCCACCTGCCGACGTTCCTCTCGGCGCCGCTGCGCGCGCTCCTCGACCGGCACCTGGGCGACGACTGGGTCGACCGCGCTCCCGAGCCCGAGACCTGGGCGCCAATAGACGACATCCCGGACGAGGAGCTCTGGGCGGCGCGCAACGACGCGCGACGGGAGCTCGTCGAGTACGTCAAGACGAAAAGCGTGCAGGACCGCCTTCTCCGCGGCGAGGCCCCGGAGAGCGTGACGGCCGTGGCCGAGACCTTCGCCGAAGACACGCTGACGCTGGGGTTCGCCCGCCGGATCGCGACCTACAAGCGCCTCTTCCTGCTGACGTACGACCCCGAGCGCGTCCGCAGGATCTTCGCCGACGGGCCGCCGGTGCAGATGGTCGTCGCGGGGAAGGCGCACCCGCTCGACGACAACGCGAAGCAGATGCTCGTGGACGTCTTCGGCCTCTCCCAGGCGGTCGGCATCACCTCGCGCGTGGCGTTCCTGGAGAACTACGACCTCTCCGTCGCCGCGCCGATCGTCGGCGGTGCCGACGTGTGGCTCAACGTCCCGCGCCCGCCGCTCGAGGCGAGCGGCACGAGCGGCATGAAGTCCGCGGCGAACGGCGGCCTCAACCTCAGCGTCCTCGACGGCTGGTGGTGGGAGGGCTACGAGGCAGATGGGGACGGCGCGAACGGGTGGGAGATCGACGGCGGCGCCGAGGAAGGAGAGGACGAGGCGGCTCAGGACGCCCGTCACGCCCACGCGCTCTACGACCTGCTCGAGCAGCAGGTGATCCCGCTCTTCTACGACCGCGGGGACGACGGGATCCCCCACGGGTGGCTCGCGATGGTCAAGCGGTCACTGCGGACGAACGGCCCGCGCTTCTCCGCCGCGCGGATGGTCGAGGACTACGCGTCGCTCGTCTATCCGCCGGCCGGCTGAGGCGAGGCCGCGCGGGCGGCCGGTCGCGGCAGCGCCGTCGTGAGCACCGTGAGCAGCACGAGCAGCACGACGCACACCCACAGCACCGCGTCGAACGAGCCGGTCGCATCGCGCACGGCGCCGAGGACGAACGGCGACACGGCCGCGACCGAGTAGCCGAGCCCGAGCATCATCGCCACGAGCGCGGCCACGCGCTTTGCTCCCTCCTCGAGGTCGAGCGGCAGCGTCATCACCAGCGAGAACATCCCGCCCTGCGCGACTCCGGCGAGCAACGCCCAGGCGTAGGCGCCACCCGGGAGCAGAATGAGCGCCGCCGTCCCGAGCGCGAACGTGACCGAGCAGCCGACGAGCCACGGCCGCCGCCCGCCCCGTCGGTCGGAGAGCCAGGGCAGGACGAACGAGGCGGGGATCGCCGTGACGCTGAGGGCGGCGACCAGCCCGCCGGCCGCGTCGTCGCTCCAGCCGTGCTCGACGTACGCGTCGGGCAGCCAGGCGATGAGCCCGTAGTACGAGGACGACATCGAGACGAAGATCGCGACGAGCAGCCAGGCAGTGCGCGAGCGCCAGGGCAGGCGCGGGATCACCGCCGCGGGTCGCACGTGGGCCTCGCCGCCGCGCTCGAGCACGGCCCAGACGACCGCGACGAGGCAGGAGGCGACGGAGAGCGCGATGAGCGCGCCGCGCCAGCCGCCGAGCACCGCGGCCAGCGGCACGGCGACGGCCGCTGCGATGGCCGAGCCGAGCTGGATGCCAGTGGCATAGACCCCGGTGCCTGTCGCCGGGCGCTCGGGCACGGTCTCGCGGACGGCGAGCGGGGCAGTCGCGTTGCCGATGCCCATCCCGATCCCGAGCGGCAGCGTCAGCAGGACGACGAGCCACGTGGTGGGCCCGAGGCCCCGCAGGATCCCGAACACGCCGATCAAGACGAGCCCGATCGTCATCGCCCGACGTGTCCCGACCCAGGCCGAGAGCGACGCGCCGACGGGTGCGCAGAGCCCCATGCAGAGCACCGGGATCGTCCCGAGGAGCCCGGCCACCGCATGCGAGGTGCCCAGGTCGTCCTGGATGTCGTCGATCAGCGGGCCGACGCCGACGACCTGGGGACGCAGCGCGAGCGCGGCCAGGAACAGCCCCGCGAGCGCACCCGTCGTGGAACGGGACGTCAGGGGGTTGTGGCCTTCGAGTCGTGCCGGCCGCTCGCGATCCGCGCGAACGCCTCGACGTGCTTGCGCGCGGCGCGGCCGGCGGCCCCGGGCTTGCGCGACCGGATCGCCTCGAGCAGCGGCACGTGGAGCTCCGCAGCCTCCTGCGGCTCGATCGAGGTGCCATAGAGCGTGATCGTGATCCGTCCCTCGACTCCGAGCGACTTCCAGCACTGCTCCAGGATCGGATTGCCCGCAGCCTCGACGACGAGACGGTGAAACGCGATGTCGTGGCGCACGAGCGCGTTGACATCGCCGCGACGAGCGGCCTCCCGCATCGCCTCGACCTCCGCCTCGAGTGCGCTCACGTCGCCCGCGAGCTTCTTCGTCGCCTCCTTCGCCGCAAGCTCCTCGAGCACCGCGCGGACGGGATAGACCTCGACGAGCTCCGCGTTCCCGAATGCTCGGACCCGGGAGCCCTTGAAGGGCTCGGACTCGACGAGGCGCAGCAGCTCCAGGTCGCGAAGGGCCTCGCGGACCGGCGCCTGGCTCGTGCCGAGCTCGGCTGCGATCCGTGTCTCGACCAGCCGCTCGCCCGGCTTGAGCTCGCCGCTGGCGATCCGCTGGAGGAGCAGGTCCTTGACCTGCTCACGGAGGACCGTCCGCGAGATGCCGTTCATCGCCGGTGCATCGGGAGGTTCGCGCTCACCCCGCGACGACCGGGTTGGTCAACGTCCCGACCCCGTCGATCTCGATCGTGATCTCGTCCCCGGGCCCGAGGAGCCTCGGCGGGTCCCGGAAGATCCCGACGCCTGCCGGCGTGCCGGTGAGGATCAGGTCTCCCGCCTCGAGCGTCGCCGTCTGCGAGGCGTAGCTGATCACCTCGTCGACGCCGAACACGAGGTTTGCGGTCGTGGAGTCCTGCACGACCTCGCCGTTCAGGATCGCGCGGATCGGGAGCGAGTGGGGATCCCGGACGTCGGCGGCGGGCACGAGCGGACCGACCGGACAGAAGGTGTCCGGTGACTTGCCCCGGGTCCACTGGCCGTCGCCGAACTGGAGGTCGCGTGCGGAGACGTCGTTTGCGACGACGTAGCCCGCGACGGCCTCGAGAGCGTTCTCCCGCGAGACCTGCCTGACCGTGGCGCCGAGCACGACCCCGAGCTCCGCCTCGTAGTCGCACTTCGTCACGATCGGCGGGATCACGATCGGGTCGCCGGGACCGATCAGCGAGGTCGTGAACTTCGCGAAGAGAAGCGGGGCCTCGGGGAGCGCGGCGCCCTGCTCCTCGGCGTGGTCCCGGTAGTTCAGGCCGACGCAGACGATCTTGCCGGGACGCGGGATCGGCACCGCCATGCCGGCGACCCTAACGGACCGATGGGCGACAGTAGGATCGCCTGCGTGGCCCTTCCGCCCGGCTTCGTCGACGAGCTCGTGGACGCGCTCGGCGCGGAGCACGTGATCACCGAGCCGGAGCGGCTCGCGACCTACGACTGCGACGGCCTGACCGGCTGGCGGGCGCAGCCGGCCTGTGTCGTCCTCCCGGGATCGGGCGAGGAGGTGCAGGCGGTCCTGCGGCTCTGCGCCCGCGAACACGTGCCGTTCGTGGCGCGCGGGGCCGGCACGGGGCTCTCCGGCGGTGCGCTGCCCGTGGCGGACGGCGTCGTCGTCTCGCTCGCGCGGATGAACCGGATCCTCGAGATCGACCTCGAGAGCGAGCGCGTGGTCGTCGAGCCCGGGGTCGCGAACCTCGACGTCACACGTGCGGTCGCCGAGGCCGGGTACTTCTACGCGCCTGACCCGTCGAGCCAGCAGGTCTGCACGATCGGGGGGAACCTCGCCGAGAACTCCGGCGGCGCGCACTGCCTCAAGCATGGCTTCACCGTCAACCACGTGACAGGCGCGAAGGTCGTCCTCGCCGACGGTGAGCTGCTCGAGCTGGGCGGAAAGGCGATCGACGGCGACGAGGGGCCCGACCTGCTCGGCGTGATCGTCGGCTCGGAGGGAACGCTCGGGGTCGCGGTCGAGATCACACTGCGTGTCGTGCGGCAACCGGAGGTCGTCGTCACCCAGCTCGCGGCGTTCTCGTCGATCGACGCGGCGGGGGACGCGGTCTCGCGGGTCGTCGCCGCGGGAATCCTCCCGGCCGCGATGGAGATCATGGACAGCGTCACGATCGAAGCGGCGGAGGCGGCGTACGCGCCGGCGTACCCGGAGGGCGCGCGGTCGGTGCTCCTCGTGGAGCTCGACGGCGTCGCCGCGCAGGTGGCGCTCGACACCGAAGCGGTCGACGCGATCTGCCGCGCCGCCGGTGCGTTCGAGATCCGCACCGCCAGCGACCCGGAGGATCGGGCGCGCCTGTGGCTCGGGCGGAAGGGCGCTTTCGCGGCGATGGGCCGCGTCTCGCCCGACTACTACGTCCAGGACGGGGTCGTCCCCCGCACGCGGCTGCCCGCAGTCCTCCGCCGCATCGACGAGCTCTCCGCCGAGCACGGCCTGCGCGTCGGGAACGTGTTCCACGCGGGCGACGGGAACCTCCACCCGCTCGTCCTCTACGACGGTGCCGCGGAGGGAGAGGTCGAGCGCGCGAAGACCCTGGCGGACGCGATCCTCGCCGCCTGTGTCGAGTCGGGCGGCTCGCTCACCGGCGAGCACGGGATCGGCGTCGACAAGGCCTGCGCAATGCCCTCGATGTTCTCGGAGCGCGACCTCGACGTCTTCGAGCGCCTCCGGCGCGCGTTCGACCCCGAGGGGCTCGCGAACCCCGGCAAGGTCCTCCCGACACCCAGGCTCTGCGGCGAGGTGCCCGGGCCGTACCGCGCGCATCCACTGGAGCGACTCGGGCTCGCGGAGCGGCTCTGATGCGGCCGGCGTCGATCGAGGACGCGGCCGAGCTCCTGGCCGCCGCGGCCCGGGAGGGGCGCCGCGTGCGGATCGGGACCGACCTCGAGACGGACGGGCTCGCCCGGATACTCGAGCACGAGGCGGGCGACCTCACCTGCACCGTAGAGGCGGGGATGCGCCTCTCGGCGCTCGGTACAGCCCTCGCGCGGGCAGGACAGCGGCTCTCGCTCGACCCGCCCGGCGACCCGACCGTCGGCGCCTGCCTCGCGCGGCGGCTCTCGGGCCCGCTCTCGCATCGGTACGGATCGCCCCGCGACCTCGTGCTCGGGGTGACGCTCGTCCTCGGCGACGGCACGGTCGCGAGCTCGGGCGGCAAGGTCGTGAAGAACGTCGCCGGCTACGACCTCGCAAAGCTCGTCTGCGGCTCCGAGGGACGGCTGGGCCTCATCGCCCGCGTCGCACTGCGACTCCACCCGCTGCCTCCGTCCTCGGCGACCATCGTCGTCGAGACCGACGAGCCGGCGCACGTCGTCCGCGCGCTGCGCCTGTCCCAGCTCCAGCCGAGCGCGGTCGACGTCCTCCACCCCGGCCGCGTCGCGGTGCTGTTCGAGGGACGCGCGGCAGCGGTCGAGGCGCAGCTCGAAGCCGCACGTGCACTCGTCGGCGGCCTCCCGGGAGACGTCGGCGTGTGGGACGAGGCGCGGGCGCGGCAGGGCGACTCGCTCGGCCGGCTCCGGCTCGTGCCGGCCCACCTCGGCAACCTGCTGTCGACGCTGGACGAGGCGGTCGTCCGCCCGGCGGCGGGGATCGCCTACGTGCCGCACCGGGTCGGCGGCGTCCCCTCGGCGACGGCGCGACGCCTCGAGGCGGCTCTCCGCGCGCAGTTCGATCCCGCAGGAGTCCTCGCATGATCGAGGAGCTCGCGAAAGCCTGCGTCCACTGCGGCTTCTGTCTCCCCACCTGCCCGACGTACGTCCTCTGGAGCGAGGAGATGGACTCGCCGCGCGGGCGGATCCAGCTGATGGAGAAGACCGCGCAGGGGACACTCCGGCTGAGCCCCACCGTCGTCGAGCACTTCGACCGGTGCCTGGGCTGCATGGCGTGCGTCACGAGCTGCCCGTCGGGCGTTCGCTACGACCTCCTGATCGAGGAGACGCGCGCGACCGTGGAGGGCGAGCACCGCCGTCCGCGCGCCGAGCGCCTCCAGCGGCGGCTGCTCTTCGCGACGGTCCCCCACCCGCGCCGAATGCGCGCAGCGCTCAGGCTCGCACCGCTCGGCCGCCGGCTCCCGACCCCGGGCTGGGCACGGCCGATGCTCGACCTCGCCCCCGCGTGGCGCTCGACCGCCCGTCCGGCAGCGGTCACCCCTGCTAGTGATGAATCAACACAAGGTCCTCGCGCCGTCGGCCTGCTGACGGGCTGCGTGCAGTCGGTGCTGTTCGGCGATGTGAACGTCGCGACCGCACGCGTGCTCGCGGCGGCGGGCTTCGAGGTCCACGCGCCCCCGCAGGGCTGCTGCGGTGCGCTCTCGGCACACGCCGGCCGCGCCGACGAGTCCGCCCGCTTCACGGAGCGTCTCCGCCGCAGCTTCGACGGCGTCGAGGCGATCGTCGTGAACGCATCGGGCTGCGGCTCGCATCTCAAGGAGCGTGAGCTGCCAGCGCTCGACGTGACCGAGGCGCTCCGCGCCGCCGCCCTTCCCGACCTGCACCCGCTCGAGCTCACCGTCGCGTACCAGGACTCGTGCCACCTCCGCCATGCGCAGCGCCTTCCGGCGGCGTGGAGGCCGCTCCTGGAGCGGATCCCCGGGCTGCGAGTCGTCGAGCCGGCCGAGCAGGACCTCTGCTGCGGTTCCGCAGGGATCTACAACGTCACGGAGCCCGAGGCGGCGCGAAACCTCGGCGATCGCAAGGCGCGGAACCTGCTGGCGACGGAGCCGGACGCGTACGCGAGCGCGAACCCCGGGTGCCTCGTCCAGGTCTCGCAGGCGCTCGGTAGGGCCGGAGCGCCGCTACCCGCCTTCCATCCCGTGGAGCTCCTCGATGCGTCGATTCGCGGCGTCGGGGCCGCCGACCTCCTCGACGAAGCGCGCCGCTAGACGTCCATGTCTGGAGCCGATCACGGCCGTGAGGGCACCGATGATCGTCGCCGTCTGACTCCAGCCCATGCTCGTATCGTGCCTTCAGGGCCGATTGTCGTCCAGACGGCCGCTCAGGACAGGACGGCCTCGACCGGCCTGAGCTCGTCGAGTCGGTCGACCTGGGCGAGCTGCGGGAAGAGCCTCGTCCACGTGAGGGCCACGCCGATCGTCACGATCCCGCCCACGACGACCGCCGGAACGGCGCCGATCAGCGCAGCTGCCACCCCCGACTCGAACGCGCCGAGCTCGTTCGACGCGCTGATGAAGACCATCTCCACGGCGGTGACTCTCCCACGCAGCTCGTCGGGCGTGACGAGCGGCAGGATCGTTTGCCGGAGGACGACGCTGACGGTGTCGACGGCGCCACCGGCCGCGAGGGCGGCGAGCGAGAGCCACATCGTCTCCGACAGCCCGAAGACGACGATCGTGATGCCGTAGAGCGCGACCACCGTCAGCAGCTTCCTGCCCGCGTGCCGCCTCACGGGCCGGTGGGCGAGCACGAACGCGGCGCAGAGCGCGCCGACCGCGGGGGCCGCACGCAACACCCCGAGGCCTGCCGGCCCCACCTCGAGGACGTCGCGCGCGAAGATCGGAAGCAGCGCGACCGCGCCGCCGAACAGCACGGCGAACAGGTCGAGGGAGATCGCGCCGAGCAGGACCTGCGTCCGCCGCACGAGGCGTACGCCGCCCAGCACGCTCGCGAGGTCCGGCGAGCCGGCGCCCGCCCCGTCGCGGCCCGCGTGCATCGCGAGCACCGCGGCGAGCGAGACGAGCGAGAACACGGAGGCGACGACATAGACCAGCTCCGGGTCGAGCGCGAACAGCAGCCCGCCGAGCGCCGGCCCGGCGATCACCGAGAGCTGGGACGCGACCGAGCGCTGCGCGAACGCCTTGACGAGGATCTCCTGCGGGACGAGCGACGGCGTCATCGCCCGTCCCGCCGGCGAGCCGACGGCGGAGGCGACGCCGGTGACGAACGCCAGCGCGAAGAAGGGCCACGTCTCGTTCGCCCCCGCGCGCGTCACCGCGAGCAGCCCGATCGAGACGGCCGCGTCGAGCGCGAGCGAGAGGGCGAGCACCGTCCGCCGCGGATACCGGTCGCTCAGGTGCCCCGCGGGGAGCGCGAGCAACGGCAGCGGCAGGAACATCGCGAGGCCGACGATCCCGAGGTCGAGCGGGTCGCTGTGGATCGCATACACCTGCCAGCCGATCGCGACGAACGACATCTCGATCGCGAACGAGGTCGCGACGGTCGCCGCGACGTACAGCGCGAAGTCGCGGTGACGGAGAGGCGAGTCGCCCGCGGGGCGTCGGCGGAGCCAGGGCACGCCGGTCCGGGCTATGCGGCTTCGGTCTCGTCGGGCGCTGCGGGCTCGGTCTCGAGGAACTCGACCTCGAGCCGCAGGATCCGCGAGCCGCTCGTCTCGAGCACCGTGAAGTGGAGCCCGTTGTCGCGTACCTCGTCGCCCGCCTCGGCGGCGCGACCCAGGTGGCCGAAGACGTATCCGCCGACGGTGTGGAAGTCCTCGTCGTCGAGCGCCGTGCCGAACTCCTCGTTGAAGTCGTCGATCGTGAACGACCCGGCGATGCGGATCCGTCTCTCGTCGAGGCGCTCGACCGACTCGTCGGGGAGGTCGAACTCGTCCTCGATGTCGCCGACGATCTCCTCGAGCAGGTCCTCGAGGGTCACGATCCCCGCGGTGGCGCCGTACTCGTCGACGACGACCGCCATGTGCTGGTTCGCCTTGCGGAACTCGGCGAGCAGCGCGCCGAGGTCCTTGTTCTCGGGGACGACGTACGGCGGCCGCGCGAGCTCGGCGAGCGACGACGCCGCGCCGCGCGACCCGTTGTGCAGGGAGGCGACGAGATCGCGCACGTGGACGATGCCGACGATCTCGTCGAGCGACTCGCGGTAGACGGGGTACCGGGTGTACGGCGACTCGAGCATCGCCGCCATCGCCTCCTCGAGGTCGAGGTCGACGGAGAGACCGGCGACGTCCGGCCGCGGGACCATCACGTCGGCGACCTCCTTCTCGGCGAAGTCGAAGACCTTGTAGAGCATCTCGCGCTCGTCCAGCTCGATCTCGCCGTGCTCCGTCGAGACCTCGAGCAGCATCTTCAGCTCCGCCTCCGAGTGCGCCTCGCCCTCCATCGCCTTGGGGTCGATCCCGATCGCGCGCTGCGCCGCCTCGCTCGACCGCTGGAGCACCCAGATCAACGGCTTGAAGACGAAGAAGAACAGCCGCACGGGCGCCGAGACGCCGAGCGCGACCCTCTCCGAGTAGCTCAGCGCCACGCCCTTCGGCACGAGCTCGCCGACGACGACGTGCAGGAACGTGATCACGAGGAACGCGAGGAGCACCGCGAGGATCGTGGCGAGCCACTCGTCGAACAGGTCGGAGAGCACGCGTTCGCCCAGGGCGCCGATGCCCAGCGAGGTGAGCGTGACGCCGAGCTGCATCGCGGCGATGAAGTGAGGCGGGTCGCTCGTGATCGAGAGCACCGAGCGTGCCGTGCGACTTCCCTCGTCCGCGAGCTCCTTCATCCGTGTCCGCCGCACCGTCACGAGCGAGTACTCGCCCGCGACGAAGAACGCGTTGAGCAGGATCAGCAGGACGACCGCGAGGAGCTCGAGCGCGACGGTCATCTAGCGGAAGGAATGAAAAGACTCGTGCCGCACGCCCCACGTTTCGGGGCGTGGGTACTGGGAGGTTGCGCGTCGTCCACTACTGGGCCGCAGTATAAGTCACGCCCCCGGCGGTCTCGTGGCGTCGGGCGCCCCCTTCGAGCACGAGGCGCTCGAGGTGCGACAGCGTCTCCGCGACCGCGAAGCGCCGAGCGGACGGCTTCAGGTCGTCGCCGAAGAGCGGGAACGAGACCTGATAGGCGGTCCGGGGCTCGCCCTCGAGCGCCGCCACCGTCGCCTGAAGACGCTCGCGGTGGTGCGCCAGCAGCTCGTGCGCCCGCGCGACCGGGTCGATGAGTGGCTCGCCGTGCCCGGGGAGCGCCAGCGTGGGCTCGAGGTCGATCGTCGCCCTGAGCGCGTCGAGATAGTCCCCGAGCGGATCGGGGCGGCTCGCCGGCCAGAGGCCGACGGTCGGCGAGATACGCCCGAGCAGGTGGTCGGCGGCGATCAGCACGCCCTCCCGAAGCAGCATCAGCTGGCCGTCGGCGTGACCCGGGGCGGCAACTGCCTTCCAGCCCTCGACGACGTCACCGGGATCGAGCAGGTCCGGGTCCGGTCGGTAGCGGACGAACGGCCGGTAGGCCGATCCCTGCTCGATCAGCTCGGCCGTCACGTCCGGTGGGACGCCGTGCCGACGGAACCAGTCGACGAGCACGTCGCCCCAGTCCTCACCGCCCCAGACGAGCGCGCACTGGGCGTAGTCGACCCGCCCCTGCGAGACGGGCGCTCCGGTCAGCTCCGCCAGGTCGGAGGCCGCGCCGACGTGGTCGGGGTGGAAGTGCGTGACGACGATCCGGCCGACCGGCGCGCCGTCCAGCGCAGCGAGCTCGGCAGCCCAGCGGTCGCGCGCGTCGGGGAGCCCGAGCCCCGTGTCGACGATCGTCCAGCCGCCCTCGCCCGGGAGGAGGTACGCGTGCACATGCCCCGGCCGGTTCGGGAGCGGGAGCGTCACGCGCCGAATCCCGCCGTCGAGCTCGTCCATGGCGCAACCCTACGCACCGCGCGGCGTGCCGCCGGGCACGGCCGCAAGGACCGCGCGATGACTAATCCTGTGCATAAGCGTTCGTCATGGCTGATACCGTTCGCGCGGTGGAGCGGAGCATCGAGGAGCTCGTCGGAGACACCGACGTCGAGGCGCTTTCCGCCGGAGAGGTGATCGATGCGGCGCTCGAGCGCCTGCACCCGTCGATGGCGCTTGCCTGCTCGTTCCAGAAGGAGGAGAGCGTCATCCTCGACATGCTCCTCGAGCGCGAGCCGCGCGCACGCGTCTTCACGCTCGACACGCACGTCCTGTTTCCCGAGTCGTACGCCCTGTGGCGCGAGCTCGAGCAGCGGTACGGGATCCGCATCGAGGTCTTCGAGGGCCCGTCTCTCGGCAGGCAGGCGGCGACGCACGGCGAGGCGCTGTGGGAGCGGAACCCGGACCTCTGCTGCTCGATCCGCAAGATCGCACCCCTCTCAGAGGCGCTCTCCGGGCTCGACGGCTGGATCACGGGCGTCCGCCGCGACCAGGCGCCGTCCCGCGTAGACACGCCGAAGCTCGGCTGGGACGAGCGCCACGAGCTCTGGAAGGCGAGCCCGCTCGCGGACTGGTCGGACGAGGACGTCTGGCGGTATGTCGACGAGCGCGAATTGCCAGTAAACAAATTGCACGAACGTGGATACGCTTCGATCGGGTGCACGCACTGCACGATCCCGGGGGACGGTCGCGAGGGGCGATGGGCGGGCCTGGGAAAGTCCGAGTGCGGGCTCCACGCATAACGCCGAGGGGGGAGCAGCCGAGCACGTCATGAACGCCACGAAGACGACAGTCCGCCTTTCACATCTCGACGCGCTCGAGTCGGAGGCGATCCACATCATGCGAGAGGTCGCGGCCGAGCTCGAGCGTCCCGTCCTCCTGTTCTCGGGCGGGAAGGACTCGATCGTCCTGCTCCGCCTCGCCGAGAAGGCGTTCCGGCCCGGACGGTTCCCGTTCCCGCTGATGCACGTCGACACCGGCCACAACTTCCCGGAGGCGATCGACTTCCGCGACCGCCGCGTCGCCGAGCTCGACGAGCGGCTCGTGATCGCGTCGGTGCAGGAGTCGATCGACAAGGGTCGCGTCGTCGAGGAGACCGGCCCGCGCGCGTCGCGCAACCGGTTGCAGACGACGACGCTGCTCGACGCGATGGCCGAGCACGGCTTCGACGCGGCGATCGGAGGCGCGAGGCGCGACGAGGAGCGCTCGCGCGCGAAGGAGCGGATCTTCTCGTTCCGTGACGACTTCGGGCAGTGGGATCCCCGGGCCCAGCGGCCGGAGCTCTGGAACCTCTACAACGGGCGGATCCGCAAGGGTGAGCAGGTGCGGGTCTTCCCGATCTCGAACTGGACGGAGCTCGACGTGTGGCAGTACGTCGCGCGCGAGGGCCTCGAGCTGCCGCTGATCTACTTCGCGCACGAGCGCGAGGTGTTCGAGCGGGACGGGATGCTCTACGCCGCCTCCGAGTTCGTCGAGCGCTATCCGCACGAGGAGCCGTTCACGGAGTGGGTGCGCTTCCGCACGGTCGGCGACATGAGCTGCACGGGCGGCGTCCGCTCGCGCGCGGTGACGATCGAGGAGGTCGTGACGGAGATCGCCGCGACCCGCGTCACCGAGCGCGGCGAGACCCGCGCCGACGACAAGGTCAGCGAGGCCGCGATGGAGGACCGCAAGCGTGTCGGCTACTTCTAGCCCGCTCGAGCTCCTGGCCGACGACGGCTCGCGGGAGCTCCTCCGGCTCGTCACCTGCGGCTCGGTCGACGACGGGAAGTCGACCCTCCTGGGTCGGCTCCTCTACGACACGAAGCAGGTGATGGCCGACCAGCTCGAGCACGTCGAGGAGACGAGCGAGCGCCGCGGCGACGGCTACGTGAACCTCGCCCTGCTGACCGACGGTCTCCGCGCGGAGCGCGAGCAGGGGATCACGATCGATGTCGCCTACCGCTCGTTCGTCACGCCGACGCGGCGCTTCCAGCTCGCCGACGCCCCCGGGCACGTCCAGTACACGCGCAACATGGTGACCGGCGCCTCGACCGCCGACGTCGCCGTCGTGCTCCTCGACGCGCGCAAGGGCGTGATCGAGCAGACGCGGCGGCACACGTACATCTCCAAGACGCTCGGGATCCCGCACATCGTGTTCGCGGTCAACAAGATGGACCTCGTCGAGTTCGACGAGGCACGGTTCCGCGAGATCGCCGTCGACCTCGAAACGCTCTGTGAAAGGCTCGGCGTCCGCGACGAGGTCGCGATCCCGATCGCCGCCCTCACCGGCGACAACGTCGTGGAGCGCTCGGAGCGGATGGTCTGGTGGTCGGGCGGCACGTTCCTCGAGCAGCTCGAGAGCATCGAGATCGCCGGCGACCGAGACGCGTCGCACCGCCGGTTCCCGGTGCAGTGGGTGATCCGGCCGATGAGCGACGAGCACCACGACTACCGCGGGTACGCCGGCGAGGTCGCAGGCGGCGAGTGGCGCACCGGCGACGAGGTCGTCGTGCTTCCCTCCGGCCTCCGGACGTCCGTAGCCGGGGTCGAGACCCAGGACGGCCCCCTCGACGTCGCGGTGCAGGGCCAGGCGGTGGTCGTCCGGCTGGCGGCCGCGATCGACGTTGCGCGCGGCGACATGCTCTGCGACCCCGCCGACCCGCCCGTCGTCTCCCGCGAGCTCGAGGCAACCGTCTGCTGGATGAGCGAGCGCACGGTCGAGCAGGGCGCCCGCCTCGCGATCAAGCACACGACCCGCTGGGCGCGCGCGATCCTCGACGAGATCGTCTCGGTGCTGGACGTCGAGACGTTCGAGCAGGTTCCCGCCGAGCGCCTTGCCCTGAACGACCTCGCGCAGGTCAGGCTTCGCCTTTCGGCCCCGCTCCTCGTCGACCCGTACGACGTGAACCGCGCGACGGGCGCGTTCATCCTGGTCGACGAGGCGACGAACGAGACCGTCGGCGCGGGCATGGTCATCGGCGCGACCGCGTAGCGGACTCTCGCCTGCGGCGCCACGTTTCGGTGGACCAGCGGTGCGCCTGGAGCATTGACTCGCCTCTTATACCTCGACGTGCTATGTATAGCACATCGAGGTGTCCCCACCAGGAGGGCCAGCATGAAGCGCTTGTGGCTGATCGCGACGGTCGTCGCGCTGGGAGCGGCGACGGCCGTTTCCGGCCTCGCGTCACAGAGAGCCGGAGGACAACCGATGTGCCGTGAGCGGCGGGCGGCGCCCGAGTACCGGCAGGTCATCGCCAAAGACCGCGTGCTTCTCCGCCGCCTGTACGACGGCCTGCGCGCCCCCGGCCTCAGCCTCACCGTCGCCACGCGCGGCAGGATCGTCTGGTCGGTGAGCTGCGGCTACGCAGACCTCGCCACGCGCCGGCCCGTCACGGCGGAGACGCGCTTTCGCATCGGCAGCGTCTCGAAGCCGCTGACGGCGACGGCGCTCGCGCACTACGCGGATATCGGGCGCGTCGACCTCGATGCGCCCGTCGACCGTTACGTCGACTTCCCCTCGCATCACGGGGCGATCACGCTGCGCCGGCTGGCGGGCCATCTGGCCGGGATCCGTCACTACGAGAGCCGCGCCGAAGCCGTGAACCGCCGTCACTTCCCGTCTCTCGCCGCTGCCCTCGCGCGGTTTGCGACCGACCCGCTCGTCGCCGAGCCCGGCACGCGCTTCAGCTACTCGAGCTACGGCTACGACGTGATCGGCGCCGCGCTCGAGCGCGTCAGCGGACGCGACTTCGCATCGCTGATGCACGCCACGGTGCTCGCGCCCTCGTCTATGAGGAGGACGACGCTCATGAGCGCGCCGGCGGCGACCCGAGCCACCTTCTACGAGGTCGAGGACGGCGGTGGCGTTCGCGTCGCTCCCCCGATCGACCTCAGCGACCGCCTGCCGGCCGGCGGTTTCCTCTCCACCGCCGACGACCTCGCGCGATTCGGGATCGCGCTGACGCGCGGCGCCCTCGTCAGCCCCAGGGCGGAGGCCACGATGTTCCGCTCACAGCGGACGCGTGCGGGTAAGGAGACCGGCTACGGCCTGGGCTTCGAGGTCCACCCGAGCCCGTTCGGGCTGTTCGTCGGCCACACGGGCGCCGTCGCGGGCGGAACGGCGGGGTTGATCATCCACGTCGAGACCGGCACGGTCTTCGCCTTGACGACGAACCTGGGCTACGCGACGGCAATCTCACCGCCACCCCCGAAGCCCGGCACGCCCGACCCGCCCAGGTTCTTGCTCCCGTTCATCCGATAGCCGCTCGAGGTGGGTGAGACGAACACGCGTTCGCTATCCTCGACAGGTGCGAGTCGAGTACCGCGAAGAGCCGTGTCGGACCGCGCTGAACCGGGTGAAGGGGATGCCGTTCGCGTGGTCGCTCAACCCGTACACGGGCTGCGCGCACCGCTGCACGTTCTGCTACGTCCGCGCCTTCGAGGCGCGGGCCGAGCGACCCTCCGACGATCGCTACGGCCGCTCGATCCGCGTGAAGGTCAACGTCGCCGACGTGCTGCGAGCGGAGCTCGCCCGCTCGTCCTGGAAGCGCGAGAGCGTCGCGATCGGCGCGGCGACCGACCCCTACCAGCCCGCCGAGGGGCGCTACCGGCTCACGCGGGCGTGCATCCGCGAGCTCGGTGCGGCACGAACGCCGTTCTCGCTGATCACCCGCGGCCCGATGGTCCGGCGCGACGTCGACGTGCTCGTCGAGGCGGCGCAGCGCACGAAGGTTCATGTGAGCTTCTCGGTGCCGACGCTCGACGAGCGCATCTGGCGCAGCACGGAGCCCGGCACCGCGCCGCCTCGCCGCCGGCTGGAGACCGTGCGGTTCCTCGTCGACTCGGGGATCGACACGGGCGTCGCGCTCGCGCCGATCCTCCCCGGGCTGTCCGACGACCCGGAGCTCCTGGCCGAGGTCGTGCGCCAGGCACGAGCGGCCGGAGCGACCGGGATCTGGGCGAACGTGCTCTACCTGCGGCCGGGGACGCGCGAGCACTTCCTCGAGGCGCTCGCACGAGATTGGCCGGAGCTCGTCCCCGAGTACGAGCGGCTCTACGCCGGCCGTGCGTACCTGCCGGCGAGCGAGACCGGGCCCGTGCGGGCGGCCGTCCGGGCCCTCGCGCAAGGACAGTCGCGACCGAGAAGACCGCCGATCCGACCGGCCCCGGAGCCCGAGCAGCTGGCCCTCGCCGTGTGACGCGGTAGAAGGCGTCACGTCCGGCTCGTAGAATCCCGTCACGTGACAGAAAACGGCGAGATCACCGTGATGATCGCCGACGACCACGAGGTCGTCCGCGAGGGCCTGCGGCTCGCGCTCCTGCGCTCCCCCCACATCCGGGTCGTCGGCGAGGCGCCCGACGGCGAGACCGCCGTCTCCCTCGCGGAGCGCCGCCGGCCGGACGTCGTGATCATGGATTTGCGCATGCCGCAGATGGACGGCATCGAGGCGACCGAGGAGATCGTCGCCCGCGTGCCGGACAGCCGCGTGCTGGTCTTCACTGCCTACAGCGAGCGCGCGCTCCTGCAGCGAGGGCTCGAGTCGGGCGCACGCGGATACGTCCTCAAGGAGACGCCGCACGACACGCTTCTCAAGGCGATCGAGAAGGTCGCGGCCGGCGAGACGTTCGTCGACCCGGCCCTCATCCCGTCCCTCGCGACCGGCCGCGACGGACAGGAGATCCTCACGCAGCGCGAGCGTGAGATCCTCCAGCTCCTCGCGGACGGGATGTCGAACGCCGACGTCGCGCAGCAGCTCTTCATCTCCCAGGAGACGGTGAAGAGCCACGTGCGCCACATTCTCGCGAAGCTCGAGGCGGAGACCCGCACCCAGGCGGTCGCCATCGCGCTCCGCGAGGCGATGATCGATTGAGCAGCGACCATCTCGTCGCCGAGC